>Ga0207667_10000359_pt1 | contig 61926 bp, 55 predicted proteins | sample KBSCornC52_FD_184301 | JGI IMG/M metagenome (GOLD analysis project Ga0207667, IMG submission 184301) | Corn rhizosphere microbial communities from Kellogg Biological Station, Michigan, USA - KBS Corn C5-2 (SPAdes) (version 2) | ecosystem: Host-associated > Plants > Roots > Rhizosphere > Soil ... | reverse complement strand
AGGTTGCCGGCGATGGTCGGCAACGACACGTTGGCGATGGTGGTGTCCAGCACCTGCATGAAGGTCGCCAACGACAGGCCGAACGTGGTCAGCGCCATGTTGGGGGGACGGAATTGAGTGCTCATGGGATAGGCGTGCCGGAGGGCGGTGGGGGCCGGAAATAAGCGCCGCGGCGGATCCCCGCACGGGGACCCGCCGCCAGGCGATTACTTCTGGCCGGCCATGTTGGCGTGGATGATCTGGCCGATCGCGCTGTCGGCCTCGGCCATCTGCTTGGCGTACACGTCGGTCTTGAAGGCCGGCTGCGTGGGCGCCTGTTTTGCCAGCGTCGGGCCGGTCTGGTCGTGCAGGTTCACGTCCACGTCGGTGGACAGGCCGATGCGCAGCGGATGGTCGTCGAGCTGCTTGAGATCGTCGAAGAACACGCGCACCGGCACGCGCTGCACGATCTTGATCCAGTTGCCGGTGGCGTTCTGCGCCGGCAGCAGCGAGAACGCGCTGCCGGTGCCCACGCCCAGGCTCTGCACATGCGCCTTATAGGTGACCTTGCCGCCGTACACGTCGGCGCGCACTTCCACCGGCTGGCCGATGCGCATGTGGGTGAGCTGGGTTTCCTTGAAGTTGGCGTCGATCCACACCTGGTGCAGCGGCACCACCGCCATCAGCGGCGCACCGGTGGCGACGCGCTGGCCCAGCTGCACCGAGCGCTTGGCGACATAGCCGTCGACCGGCGCCACGATGGTGGTGCGCAGGTTGTCCAGGTACGCGGCGCGCAGCTTGGCGGCGGCGGCCTGCACATCCGGATGCGAGCCGACCACGGTGTCGTCGACCAGCACCTTGCTGGTCTCGAACTGCTGCTGCGCGGTGATCAGCCCGCTCTCGGCCGTGGTCAGCGTGTCCTGCGCATGCGACAGCTCCTCGGCGGAGATCGCGCCGGACTTGGCCAGGTCGCGGCGGCGGTTGAAGTCGGCGCGCGCCTTGTCCACCGCCACCTTGCGCGCGGCCACGTCGGCCTGGGCGCCGGAGACATTGCTGTACAGGCCGCGCACATGGCGCACGGTGCTGGCGAGGTTGGCCTTGGCTTCGGCCAGGGCGACTTCGGTGTTGCTCGGATCGAGCTTCACCAGCACGTCGCCGGCGTGCACCAGGTCGCCGTCGTCGGCGCCGATGGTCACCACGGTGCCCGGCACCTGCGGGGTGATCTGCACCACGTTGCCGTTGACGTAGGCATCGTCGGTGCCTTCGTACCAGCGGCCATCGAGGAAGTACCAGGCGGTCCAGCCGATGGCGGCGAGGATCACCGCCACGCCGAGCAGGCGCAGCAGGAAGCCACGGCGGCTCTTCGGCGGTTGGGGGGCGGCGTTGTCGGCCGCGAGCGGAGTTTGGCTAGACATGGCGAAAAGCCTTCAGAGAGAACGTGCGGAAGAGGAAGAAGAAGAGGAGGCCGGTGCGTCGGCCAGCGCATGCGCGTCGCCCTGCGGGCGGAAGCCGCCGCCGAGCGCCTGGATCAGCTGCACCGACAGATCGACCTGCTGCGACTGCAGCGAGGCCATGCGCTGCTGCGCCTGCAGCAGCTGCTGGCGCACGATCAGCGCTTCCAGGTAGTTGCCGATGCCGGCCTTGTAGCGCTGCTCGGACAGCTGCCAGGCCTGCGTGGCGGCGTCGAGCGCGCGCTGCTGCGCGTCGATCTGGCGCTGCGCCGACTGCAGGGCGTTGTAGTCGTCGGAGACTTCATTGGTGGCGGCGACCAGGGTCTGGTTGTACTGCGCCACCGCCAGGTCGTACTGCGCATCCTTGCCGGCGAGGTTCGCGCGCAGGCGGCCGCCGTCGAAGATCGGCAGGCTGATCGAAGGCGCCACCTCGTAGAAGCGGTTGCGCATGCTGAACAGGTTGCCGCCGCCCAGGTTCAGCAGGCCGGCCATGGCGCCGATGCTGACGTTGGGCATGAACTCGGCCTTGGCGACCTTGATGTCCTTGCTCGCCGCTTCGACGCGCCAGCGCGCGGCGACCAGGTCGGCGCGATGGCCGATCAGGTCCACCGACAGATTGCCGGGCACCAGCAGCGCGGCCGGCTTCAGCGCCTGCGGGCGGGCGATGTCGAGGCCGCGGTCCGGACCCTTGCCGAGCAGCACCGAGAGCGAGGAGCGCGCCGCGTCGATGGCGCGGTCGGCCGCGGCCTGCTGCTGTTCGGCGGAAGCGACTTCGGTGTCGGCCTGCTTGAGCTGCAGCTGGTTGTCGATGCCGGCGCTGACGCGCTGGCGGGTGAGGTCGCGCGCACTATTGGAGCGTTCGAGTTCGGCCTTGGCCACATCCTGCTGCGCATACGCGTAGCCGAGCTGGGTGTAGGCGCGGGCCACATTGGTCGACAGCTCGATGCGCGTGGCCTGGCGATCGATCTCGGCGGCGCGGGCCTGGCCCAGCGCGGCTTCCCAGGCGGCGCGCTTGCCGCCCCACAGATCCAGGCCCCAGTTGAAGCTGGCATAGCCGTACTTGGCCCAGGCGAAATGGCCTTCCGGCGCGATCAGGCCGTCGGGCAGGCGCGCACCGGCAATGCTGGCGCCGGCGTTCACCGTCGGGCCGCGCGCGGCATCGGCGACGCCGGCCGCGGACTGCGCCTGCTGGGCGCGCGCATCGGCGGCGGCGAGGCTGGGGTTGTCCTGCAGCGCTTCGCCGATCAGCGCATCGAGCTGGCTGTCGCCCAGGGCGGTCCACCAGTCCTGCTGCGGCCAGGCCGCGGGCGAGACCTCGATGCCCTGAAGGCTGCGCTCGCTCTTCAGCGAGGAGGCTTCGGCGAGCGTGCCGGACGGATGCAGGCCGCCGTTGCTGACGCAGCCGGCCAGGGCCAGGCTCAGTCCGATCGCCGCCGCCGTGATGTGCAGACGCATGGTCGTAATCTCAGGAAGTGAAGTGGTGAATCAGGTTCGGTCGCGCAGTGCCTTAAGCACGCGCGTGAGGTAGTCGCGCAACTGTTGCTGCTCGGTTTCTTCCAGCGAGCGCTGGGCGGCCTTGAGCACCCGGTCGTTGCAGTTCATCAGCTCCTGCGTCATCGCCTGGCCTTCGTCGGTCAGCTCGATGCGCAGCGCGCGGCGGTCTTGCTCATGCGGGCGCCGGCGCAGGTAGCCCTTGCCTTCGAGCTGGTCGAGCTGGCGGGTCATGGCGCCCCCGTCCAGCTCGATCGAGCGGGCCAGCTCGCCCGCGGTCATCGGCCCCAGCGAAGACAGCCGCTTGAGGATCAGGAACTGGGTGTAGCGCAGTTCGATGCCCTTGGCGGCCAGCTCCGCTTCCATCGCGCGGACGATTTCCGTGCGCACGGCGGCCAGCAGCATGCCGATGCTTTCCTGCATGTGGGGGGTAGAAGGGTTCATGGCCGCGCATTCTATTGCCGCTCAAATATTTGTCAAGGCAAATATATGACAAGCATCTTCTGCTTTCTCAAATATTCAGGCCGCAACCAATGGACGCGGCCGCGAAGCCGGCGGCGCGCGGCGCGCCGCCAGTTCGTCGGCCACCAGGGCGGCCAGGGCCGGGTCGCGGATGGCGAACAGCTCGAACACGCCCAGCGCCTTGAGGGCCGGCAGCGTATCCAGCAGCTTCGGCTCCAGCTGGCGGCGCAGGCTTTCCGGGGTAAGCGGGTCGAGCATCAATTGGGCGCTGACCACGAAACGGGTCAGGACCTCGGCGGCGTCCATCGGAATGGACGGCGAGTCGCAGGCTGACATGCCGGTCTCCTTCAGGAAGGTTTTCAGTAGGACGTCCGCGCTGGCTTCGGCGTGACTGCGCTGGGCTGGCAGACGTCGCGCGCCCGGGGCAGGCGCGGCATGTAAGCCTAGGCGGAGGCCTGGATGGCCTGATATCGTCAGCGCGACAATTAGTATCTAGAACTCGCCATTTGATATATCGCCATGTCCGAAACCCCGCACGGCTCCATCGAACATTTCCGCTGGCTGGAAACCGCCGAAGGCCCTGACCTCATCGCCTATGTGCTTGACGGCCAAGGCGAAAACAAAGCCTTCCACACGGTGGAGTCGGACTGGCACAGCCATGTGCGCGGCCAGTTCTTCTACCTGGAGAAAGGCCTGATCAGCGTGCGCACGGCGTATGGCGCCTGGACCCTGCCGCCGCACCGCGTGGGCTGGCTGCCGCCGGGCGAACTGCACACGGTGCGCGTGGCCGAAGCCACCCAGGGCTGGGGCGTCTACGTCGCGCCGGATGCCTCGGCCGGCCTGCCGGGGCGCACCTGCGTGCTCAACGGCAACGAGCTGATGCGCACCCTGGTGCTGCGCGCGGCGACCTGGTCGCCGATGCAGCCGCTGGCGGAAGAACAGGAACGCCTGCTCGCCGTGCTGATGGATGAAATGCGCCGCGCGCCGGAAGAACCGCTGCACCTGGTCCTGCCCAGCGATCGCCGCCTGCTGCGCATCGCCCATGCGGTGCTGGAGCATCCGGACGACGTGCGCACGCTGGAGGAATGGGCCGACTGGGCCGGCGTATCGCCGCGCACGGTGACGCGCCTGTTCCGCTACGAAACCGGCAGCAGCTTCGCGCAATGGCGCCAGCAGGCGCGGCTGGCCCGCGCGCTGGAGCGGCTGGCTTCGGGCGAGGCGGTGGCCAGTGTGGCCGATGCGCTGGGCTATGCCAGCGTCAGCGCCTTCGTGGCGATGTTCCGGCGCAGCTTCGGGCTGTCGCCCGGCCGCTATTTCGATCCGCAGGCGGTGATCGCCTGAGGCTGGTTCAGGAGGACGCCTTCGGCTTGCGGCCACGCTTGGGCTTGGCGTCCTTGGCCGCGATCAGGCCCTGGATGTAGCCGACGCCGTCTTCTTCCGGGAAGAACGCGACCACATCCGCCACGGACAGCTCGTAGCGCTTGCGCAGCTCCAGGAATTCCTCGCGCGCCCGGGCCATGCGCGTGGCGCCGCTAGGTTTGCCGGCATTCGCTTCCTGCTTCTGATCAAGCGCGGAGAGCTCTTCCTGGAAGCGCCGGTATGCGTCTTTGGGGATGGTCATCGGAGGCGGGGATGTCGACCGGAAAGGCCATTGTGGCACGAGGCCCTGTCCACCGAACCGGCGCAAGGACCGAAAGTTTCACGTAAGTGAAGAAGCCACCGTATCCTTGGCGCCGCTTCGAGCGCCCAATTGCGACGAGATCGGCTATAAGTTGCGGCCGCTCGCAGTACAAACGGGCGTCGTTCCGGCGGACTGGGGAGTAGCGTTCCGGAGCGCGAAGGGAAAGCGGAACTAAGGACTTCCACGCGCCGTCCGTTAACGTTACCGGCGGCCATGGAATCCTTCACTATGGTTTCACGGCTACCGCTGTCCCATTCGATAATTTGCTGTATCCGCAGGCGGCGGCCTTCACATTCAAGGCCTCGCCCAAACAAGCTCAGGGGAGCCGGGATGCAATCGAGAGCTGTGGAGAATCCTCTGCTACGCCATGGAGCGGCGGCGCTGCTGTACGCCTTGGGTTTTGTATTGCTGCGCCAGGTGTCTTTTTCGTACTGGGTGCTGTTCGCCGGTTACCGCCTGACTGTCCTGCTGCTGGTGCCGCGGCGCTACTGGCCTGCGCTCGCGCTGGGCGAAATCGGCCCGCTGGCCTATACCGCGCTGCGCTGCATGCCGGAGTTCGGCTGGGTGTGGTCGATGGTAATGGTGGTGCCGCCGATCGCGCTGGCCATGCCGGTGGTGCATGTATGCCGCGAGCGCTGGCAGCTGTTCCAGGGGCGCCACCATGTGCGCATCAGCATCCTGCTGCTGTGTGCGCTGACCTGTTCGCTGGTGTGGACGTTCGCCAACCTGGCCGCGGTGTCGGTATCGATCAAGCCGGTCGGCTATCCGGCCATGGATTACCCGCTGCTGGCCGGCCGCTGGCTGGTCGGCAACTACCTCGGCGTGCTGACCGTGGCGCCGCTGGCGCTGATGATCCGCGAAGTGTGGCAGCTCACCTCCGCGCATGAGCGCTGGACGCGGCTGATGGACAGCCGCCTGTTCCTGGAAAGCGCGCTCGGCCTGCTGCCGGTGCTGATGCTGCTGGCCTGGGTCGGCGGCGGCGGCATGGGCGAGCAGGCGCGCCAGGTCGCGCGCATGACCATGTTCATCCCGGTGGTGTTCCTGGCCCTGCGCCATGGCTGGTACGGCGTGGCGATCGGCGGAACCATGGCCAGCACGGCGGTGGTGTTCACCATGCCGGCGGCGTTCGATCCGGGCACGATGCAGGCGGAAGTGCTGATCGCCTTCACCATCTCCACCATGATGATGTTCGGCGCGCGCATCTCGGTGCTCAACCGGCGCGACCTGCAGGAGCGCCTCGACGCGCGCCAGACGCTTGCGCTGGCGCAGCGCACGCTGTTCCTCGGCGAACTGCGCATGCGCCAGACCGCGATGGCGATCGAACAGGTGCGCGGCAGCATCCAGCAGACCAATAACCTGATGCTGGAGCGCCTGCGCTACACCGTGCCGACCGCCGAAGAGCGCCAGTACCGCCTGCAGAGCGCGTTGAACCAGGATCAGCTGTTCCGCCTGTCCGACAACCTGCACCCGGTGAGCTGGCGCCAGCGCGGCCTGCCCGCCGCGCTGCGCGAAGGCGCCGTGGCGCGCACCCTGGAAGCGGCCGGCGTGAGCTACACCTGCGATATCGAAGGCCGGGGCCTGAGCCAGCTCTCGCCCGGCATCCACCTGGTGCTGTACCGGACCATCGGCGAGATCGCCGGCAGCCTGTGCGGCGACCGCGACATCAGCGGCATCCACGTGCGCCTGCGCGGCGGCGCGTTCGACGGCCGCCGCTGGGTGGTGATGCGCATCGACGGCCATCGCGACGAAGCCGCCGCCCGCACGGTGCGCTGGGCTGAGCTGATGCAGGGCCTGGCCACCACCAGCAGCGGGCTGGACGCGATCCGCGACCAGGTCGCGCTGTTCGAGGGCCAGGTGCGCGAGCGCCACGTCGCCCACGGCAGCCGCATCAGCCTGATCCTGCACAACCCCGAGTAAGCGGCCACGCAGCACAAAAAAGGCGCGCCGGTGGCGCGCCTTTTTTTATTGCCTGTCGCGTGCCGATTACTGCACGTGCGTGCTGCACTCCACCGGGTCGTTGCAGGTGGTGCTGTCGGCAGCGAACGCCGAATGGCCATTCGGGAGGGAGCGGACGGTGACGCGCAGATCGTTGTCGCGATACACCGTTTCGCCGGCCTGGCCGGTGGCGGCGGTGGTGAGCGCCGAAGCGTTCGGACCGGCCGACACCGTCTCCGCATCCGTACCGATCGGCAGCACCAGGAACTGGCCGTTGGCTGCGGCGATGGCGCCGCGCACCTTGCCGTTGAGGTCGTTGACCTGGACGTAGCGCACGCCGTCCTTGATGAACACATACACATGCCAGCGCGGGCTGGAGCTGACGTCCGTGGCATTGGGCCAGGACTGGCCCAGGCCGGTGGCCGGGAACTGGCGGGCCATGGCGGAGGTGGAAACCGCTAGGGCGGCGAACAGGCCGACCCGAACCAGACTACGTGCACTCAGCATAACGGCCCTTCCTGTGTCGGTGTCCTTGGCGCGAACCGCGGCACTCTATCAGTGAAATCCGTGATGAATATGTGAGCAGTCAAGCCAAAAACGCGGTCCGGACCGACTGCCACATAAACGCCCCGGTCAGTGCCCCGCCGCAGCTTCCTGCGTTGGCGCGGGCTTGACGTAAGTGTCGAAAAGTTCGGCGATCCGGCGGTATTCGTCGTACCAGGAATCGGCATTGACGAAGCCGTGCCGCTCCATCGGATACAGCGACATCGAGAAGTTGCGCTTGTGCAGTTCGATGAAGCGCTGGTACAGCCGGATCGAATCGCTGGCCAGCACGTTGTCGTCGATCAGGCCGTGCTCGATCAGCAGCGCATCCTGCAGCTTGTCCGCGTATTCGATCGGCGAACTGGCCGCGTAGGCCTCCGGGTCGAGCTGCGGGTCGTTGAGGATGTTCGAGGTGTACTCGTGGTTGTAGCTGGACCAGTCGCTGACCGGCCGCAGCGCCGCGCCCGCGGCGAATTCGCCGGGTGCGCGCAGCAGCGCCATCAGGGTCATGAAGCCGCCGTAGCTGCCGCCGTAGATACCTGCGCGGTGCGGATCCACGCCGTGCTGCTTGACCAGCCAGGCCTTGCCGTCGAGCAGGTCTTCCAGTTCCGGATGGCCCATCTGCCGGTAGATCGCGGTGCGCCAGTCGCGGCCGTAGCCTTCGGACGCGCGGTAGTCCATGTCCAGCACCACGTAACCGCGCTGCACCAGCAGGTTGTGGAACATCTGCTCGCGGAAGTAGTTGGACCAGCTCAGCGTGACGTTCTGCAGATAACCCGCGCCATGCACGAAGATCACCGCCGGGCGCGCAGCCGCCGCGGCCTCGTCGGCCGGCCCGTAGTACTTGGCCCAGATGGTGCCGGCGCCATGCGAGGAAGCCACGCCGACGATCTTCGGCGCGATCCACGCGCGCTGCGCGAAGGCCGGCTTCATGGTCTGGGTCAGTTCGCGCGGCGCGCCGCCGGCGGCGTCCTGCACCGCCAGCTGCGCCAGCACATAAGGCGCCGAATGCAGCACGGCGAGCTGGCGGCCGTCGGGCGACAGCACGAAATCGTCCATGCCCTGGTACTGGGTGATCCGCGTCAGCGCGCCGCCCTGGGCCGGCATGCGGTAGACGTCGTAGCTGTACGGCGCGACCTGGTTGCTGCGCAGGTAGAACCACTGGCCGTCCTCGCTAAGCAGCGGATGGCTGAGTTCGAACTTGCCGCTGGTCAGCGCACGCGCCTTGCCGCCAGGGTTCTTGGCGTAAAGCTGCGAATAGCCGGTTTCCTCGCTCAGGTACCACAGCGTGCGGCCGTCTTTCAGCCAGCCGAAATCGTTGAAGTTCCAGTTGATCCAGGCACGGTCGCTGAGGCGGTGCTGGTTGACCAGGGCGTGCTTGTCGAAATCGACGGTGGCGATCCAGCGGTCCTTGTTGTCGATCGCGCGCAGCTGGATGGCCAGATTGCCGCCGTCGTCGCTCCAGGCGATGCCGCCGCCGCCACCGTCGTCCGCGTCGGAGATGATGCGCACCGCACGCAGCTCCGGCGCCTTCAGCGCCTTGGCCTCGTCGCCGTGGCCGGCCTTGTTCAAGTCGGCAATCGCCTTGGCGCGCAGCTCCTTCAGCGGATCGTCCTTGATGCCCGGCAGCACGCCGGCATCCAGCGGGTAGCTCTTGCGCGCGCGCAGGTCGACCAGCAGCAATGACTGCGAAACCGGATCGTTGTGGCCGACATAGGTGCGCGTGGCCTGCTGCTCGGCGTAGCCGGATTCGGTGACGTAATGCGTGACCTCGGGCGTCTTGCCCGCCTTGGCGTCCTTGGGCTGGGCGACCACCAGCATCCAGCGCCCGTCCGGCGACAGCTCGGTGTCCACCACTTCGCCCACGTCGCCCAGCCAGATCGGCCGCGGCGCGCGGCCGGCATCGGCGGCAGCCAGGGTTTCCTCGTTGGCGCGCGCGGCGTCCTTTTCCGCCTTCGACGCGCGCAGCACCTTGAACAGGCGCAGCTGGTCGCGGCTCAGCGCATCGGGCTGCCTGGCGCGCGGATCCTCGCCCACATTGAGCACGGCAGCCGGCGCGGCGACGCCGGCGGCGATGTCATACGCGAACCACTGCTTGCCCTGGCGGTACTGCAGCGTGCGGCCGTCGCTGGAGAAGCGCGGCGAAGTCTCGGTTTCCGGCGTGCGGGTGACCTGCACGCGCTTGCCGCTGGCAGGGTCGACCAGGAACACATCGCCATGCAGCACGAACGCCGCCTGCCGGTGCTGGCGGTCGAACACCGCCGGACCGTCGGCCTGGGCGATCGCCTGCGCGCTAAGCTTCTCGCTGCGGCCGCTGGCGACGTCGACGCGGTAACGGTCGCGCAGCTTGCTGCCGTCCTGCTTCAGCGAGTAGTACAGGCTGCGCCCGTCGACGCTCCAGTACGGCGCTTCCACCGCGGCGCCGATCCAGTCCGGGCTGGCCATGATGGTTTCGAGATCGAGCGTGCCCGCGGCGGACGCGGCCGGCGTATCGGCGAAGAGCAGGGCGGGGCTGGCCGCCAAGGCCGCGAGGCCCACGAGAATCATCCGGCGCATGCGCGCGCTCCACTGCAAAAACGCCGGAGCATAACCAAGACGGCCTCGGCCGCAAGCGCCATGGGTCCTGTATCGGGCCCGGGGAAGGCGCGACTACGCTGCGGCCGAACCGCACCCGCGATCCCCCGTCCGCCTCGCGTAAGCGTTTGCGTGCATCGTGCGTTTGATGGCCGCGGCCATCGGCCGATCCGCCCCTTCACCCTTGCGCAAGTCCCCTCGCATGTCCCTGCCTACCGTCGAGCACGAAACCGCCACCCGGCTGACCCACAGCGTGATCTGGCTGCATGGCCTGGGCGCGGACGGCCATGACTTCGAACCGATCGTGCCCGAGCTGGTGGCGCAGGAATGGCCCGGCCTGCGCTTCGTGTTCCCGCATGCGCCGGTGCGTCCGGTGACCTTGAACGGCGGCATGCCGATGCGCGCCTGGTACGACATCGCCGGCGTCGACCTGACCTCGCGTCAGGACGAGACCGGCATGCGCGCCTCGATCGAGGCGGTGCAGAAGTTGATCGCGCGCGAGAACGAGCGCGGCGTGCCGGACGAGCGCATCGTGCTGGCCGGCTTCTCGCAGGGCGGCGCCATCGCGCTGGCCGGCGGCCTGCGCCATCCGGGCCGGCTGGCCGGCATCGTGGCGCTGTCCACGTATCTGCCGATGCAGCCCTCGTTCGAGGCCGAGCGCAGCGCGGCCAATGCCGCCACGCCGATCTTCTGGGGCCACGGCACCGCCGACCCGATCGTGCCGCTGACCCGCGGCGTGCAGTCGCGCGACGTGCTGCAAGGCCTGGGCTATGCGGTGGAATGGCATACCTATGCCATGCCGCATTCGGTCTGCGCCGAGGAGATCGCCCATCTGCGCACCTGGATGACCCGCCGCTTCGCCGGCTGAGCAACGCAAGCCAGGCGCCAGGACACGGCCCGGGCCGATGCGCTTGGGCATACTGTGCGCCCATGCGCCAACCCACCACGCCACGCCCGGCCAAAGCCGCGCTCGAACGGAGCCCGCTGCCGGATTTCTGCAGCGCGCCGGCGCTGTTCGCGCTGCTGGTGGTGGCCGCGCTCACCGTCACCGTGATGCTGCTGGCGCCGGAAAGCAGCCGCGGCTGGCGCGGCTACAGCGTGGGCATGCTGTTCGCGCAATGGATCGCCATGCTCACCGGCGTCGCGCTGTGCAAGCTGCGGCCGGCGCTGGACCGGCTGCATGGACTGCTGCCGTATGCGTCGGTGTGGCTGATCATGCTGGCGATCGTGGCGCTGACCAGCGTGCTGGCGGCGTGGATGGACGGCGCGCTGCGCATGGGCCTGATCCACGGCGACGCCTTCGAGTTCGTGCGCGACAACAGCGCCATCGCCGCCCTGCTGGGCGCGGCGATGCTGCGCTACTTCTACATGCTGGCGCAGTGGCAGGCGCGCCTCGCCGCGGTGGCGCGGGCGCAGGTGGAAGCCTTGCAGGCGCGCATCCGGCCGCACTTTTTGTTCAACAGCATGAATACCGTGGCCGCGCTGATCCGGGTCGATCCGCGCGCGGCCGAACGCACGGTGGAGGACCTCTCCGAACTGTTCCGCGCCGCGCTCGGCCACCACGACACGCGCGACGGCACGCTGGAAGAAGAACTCGCGCTGATCGAGCGCTACCTCGCCATCGAACAGCTGCGCCTGGGCTCGCGCCTGCGCATCCGGCGCGAGCTGGACAGCCTGCCCGGCGCGTTTCCGCTGCCGCATCTGCTGCTGCAGCCGCTGGTGGAGAACGCCGTGCGCCACGGCGTCCAGCCGCTGCGCGAAGGCGGCGAGGTGATCCTGCGCGGGCGGCAGCTGCAGCGCGCGATCGAGATCGAGATCGACAATCCGCTGCCGACCACGCCGCCCAGCGCCGGCACCGGCCATGGCCTGGCCAATGTGCGCCAGCGCGTGGCGTATCGTTACGGCCCGCGCGCGCAAGTCAGCGCCGGCCCGCACGGCGAGCGCTTCGTGGTGCGCCTGCTGCTACCGGAAGATACCGATGCGCGTACTGATCGCCGATGACGAACCGCTGGCGCGCGCCCGCCTCGCCGCGCTGCTGGACGAGTGCGGCGAAGCGGTGGAGATCGCCGGCAGCGTCGGCGACGGCGACGCGGCGCTGGCGGCCATCGCCGAAACCCAGCCGGACCTGCTGCTGCTGGACATCAATATGCCCGGCCTGGACGGCGTCACCCTGGCCAGCCGGCTGGCCGGCAAGGAGCGGCCGCAGGTGGTGTTCTGCACCGCCTACGAGAACCACGCGCTGCAGGCCTTCGAACTGGGTGCGGTCGACTACCTGCTGAAACCGGTGCGGCTGGAGCGGCTGCGCGAGGCACTGCAGCGCGCGCGGCAGCGGCTGGCCGCGCTGCCGCGCGAGACCAGTTATCTGTTCGGCCGCCTGCGCGGCGAGCAGGTGCGCATCGCGCTGGACGAGGTGGTCTGCCTGCTGGCCGAGGAGAAATACGTCGTGGTGCAGCACCGCGGCGGCCAGCTGCTGCTGGAGGAGTCGCTGCGCCAGCTCGAAGAGGCCTATCCGGACCAGTTGATCCGCCTGCACCGCAACTGCCTGGTGCCGCCGCAGCGCCTGCTCGGCCTGAAAACCCTGGCCGACGGCCGCGTGCTGGCCCGCCTGGGCGGCACCGAGCTGATGCCTGAAGTGAGCCGGCGCAATCTGCCGGCGGTGCGCAAGCTGCTGCGCATGGGCTGAGCGCCGCGGCTGCGGCGATACGGCCGGCTGATTGGCCTGCGGGGCGGACTGGTTTACGCCACAATGGCGCCCTTTCGTCCGGGCCTAAGATTTTTCCAATGACCCCATCCATCCTGCGCATCGCCACCCGCAAGAGCGCGCTCGCGCTGTGGCAGGCCGAGCATGTGGCGGCCGAACTGCGTGCCGCGCACCCGGGCCTGACGGTGGAACTGGTACCGATGACCACACGCGGCGACGAGATCCAGGACCGCTCGCTGGCCACCATCGGCGGCAAGGGCCTGTTCCTCAAGGAACTGGAAGTCGCCATGCAGGAAGGTCGCGCGGATCTGGCGGTGCATTCGCTCAAGGACGTGCCGTCCGAGCTGGAACCCGGTTTCACCCTGCCCGCCGTGCTGCCGCGCGCCGACGCGGCGGACGCCTTCATCAGCAATGACTACGCCGACCTCGCCGCGCTGCCGCTGGGCGCGCGCGTGGGCACCTCCTCGCTGCGGCGCCAGGCGCTGCTGCGCGGGCTGCGGCCGGATCTGAACCTGCTGGACCTGCGCGGCAATGTCGGCACGCGCCTGGCCAAGCTGGACGCCGGCCATTACGACGCGATCGTGCTGGCCTGCGCCGGCCTGGAGCGCCTGGGCCTGGCCGCGCGCATCCGCGGCCGCCTCGCCGCGCCGGACTGGCTGCCCGCACCGGGCCAGGCCGCCATCGCCATCGAAGCGCGCAGCGACCAGCCGGGCACGCTCGCGCTGCTGGCCGCGCTCGACGACGAACACACGCGCATCGCGGTCGACGCCGAGCGCGCCATGAACCAGGCCCTCGGCGGCAGCTGCACCGTGCCGGTGGGCGCCTGGTGCGTACTGACCGAACGCGGCCTGCATCTGAGCGGCCTGGTCGGCGACGTCTCCAGCGGCCGCCTGCTGCGCGCCGAAGCGGAAGGCGGCAGCGATGAAGCCGAGGCGCTGGGCCGGCGCGTCGCCGAGGCCTTGTTCGCGCAGGGCGCGGCGGCTTTTCTCGGCGCATAAAAAAGCCCCGCCGCAGCGGGGCCTTCACCAAAGCGCGTTGCGCCCCATCTCCGTCATTCCGGCGAAAGCCGGAATCCAGTGCCTTTGAGGCGCTGGACCCCAGCTTCCGCTGGGGTGACGAACGTTTGTAGCAAGCCCTCAATTAAAAGTTGTAGACCAGGTTGGTCGTCATCAGCGTGTCGGTGTTCTTGGTGCCCGGCTGCACGTCGCTGTTGTAGCGCACCTGGTAGCCCACCTTCAGCGCCATCTTCTTGGTCATGCTGACCGAGAGGCCGATGTCGTTCTGGTAGTACTGGTTCTTCGAGCCGGCTTCGAGCAGCAGCGTGTCTTCCACCGCCGTGTTGGCGGTGAGGCGGTACTTGTAGTTGACCAGGCCGCGGCCGACCGCTTCGCTCTCGGTCTCCTGGCGCTGCTTCACGTCGATGCCGTCGACCTGCACGGTGCGGTCGGCCGGGCGGTAGCGCTTGTAACCGGGGCCGGCTTCGAAGGAGAGCTCGGTGCGGTCGGTCTTCAGCGCGATATAGCCGTAGCCGATCGACACGATGCCCTGCCAGATATTGGCGCCGAAATCGTCATGCTCGTAGCGCATCGCGCCCACGATGTAGCTGCGCGGATCGAGCTTGTAGCCCACCGAAGCGCCGGTGTCGTAGCGGTTGGCGGTGGTGCTGAAGCGGTCGATGGTGTTGCCGGCGGAGTCCTGCACCTGGACTTCGCCCTTGGAGCGCATGCCGTTGAGGAAGAAGTTGTTCTTCCACAGCTCGTTTTCCTGATTCAGGCCGAGCTTGGCGTTGACGTTTTCGGTGCGGGAATTGCCGCGCGCCGAGGCGAAACCGAATTCGCCGGAGCCGCTCCAGCCGCCATTGGCGCCCGGATTGCTGTTGCTGGCCGGGTCGGCGGGAGGCGCCGCATCCTGGGCGTGGGCGGTGAGGCTGACCATGCTGGTCAGCAGGGCACTGGTGATTAGGGCTTTTCTCATCGGGGAGAGATCCGTCTGGTTCGTTAAACAATTGTAAGCGGAAAGACCTTAGCGGACCGGCTTGAACTCGCGGTGAATTGTTCCAAATGGTCGCGAACAGCGCCGAAAAGGTCTTATACGGACGAGGAACCGCCCCGGCCGGAATAGGACAAGGTACCGCACAAACGGGTTTCAACGCTTTTGCCGACCATGGCGCTGACCGCGGCCAGGGACAGCAGCAGCCCATCCGGCTGGACCAGCACGATCAGGCAGGGCGCCAGATAAACCAGCGCCAGGAACAGCAGCCGGCCGGGCCAGCCGCCGGATCGCGCGTCGCCGCTGCGCCACCGGAAGATCTCGCCGACCACCAGCGCCAGCAGCAGCAGCGCCAGGATCCACGACACCGAATGGATCGGCTCGTCGCCGTCCTGCGCGGCCAGGCATAGCCATAACCACAGGCCGCCCGTATAGGCAGCCTCGACCAGGCGGGCAAAGATCGGCCAGCGCCCTTCCTGCGCATCATCGGACAAGGCATGGATCAGGCAGGCCAGGCTACCCAGCGCCAGCGCTGCCGCGGCCAGCCGCGTGGCCCAGAACAGGTTGTCGCCGCGCACCAGCCCGGCCACGCCCAGCATGGGCAGATAGGTGGCCAGGGCCAGCAAGGCCTTGCCGGTCGGGCGGCTGTCCCGTCCGAAGCGCCAGCCCAGCCAGTCCGGCGCCAGCGGCAGCCGCAGCAGGGCGGCGAGCGGCGCGATGCTGACCAGAGCGGCGCCCAGCGCCAGCGGCACCAGCGCATCGCCGCGCCCGGCCGGATACAGGCCCAGCGCCAGCGCCGTGCCCAGCAGCAGCCACAGGCCATAGCCGCTGTTCGCCAGCACCCGCAGCACCCTGGCATGCAGGCGGCGGGGGGACGAAACGACGGTAGCCGGGTCGGATGTGCGCTGGGGGAATGTAGGGTCGCCGGGCATCTCGGCTCGCTCTGCATCCTCGGGTGGGGTCAGGGAGCTTTTGGAGTCTAGGCGATTTCACGCCGCGATGGGTGGCGCACATGCCAGACTCTGCGTACTTGCGACCGCCACGGGCGATGCGCATGCTAGGCGGAGCTACGCTTCATCGACCTGGGCCATGGACCGCTACGAGCGCATTCTCACCCTGCACCGGCTTTTGAAGTCGGCGCACTATCCGGTACCGCTCCCCCGCTTGATGGACGAGCTGGAGTGCTCGCGCGCGACGCTCTACCGCGACGTCGCCTTCCTGCGCGACGCGCTGGGCGCGCCGATCGAAAGCGCCGGCGGCGAACACGCGGCCTTCCGCTACGCGGCCGGCGAAGGCGAGCGCTTCGAGCTGCCGGGCCTGTGGCTCACCTCCGACGAGCTGGCCGCGCTGCTGGCGCTGAACGAGCTGATCGGACGCAGCGGGCCGGGCGTGCTGGCCGGCGCGCTGGCGCCGTTCAAGGCGCGCATCGAGCATCTGCTGTCCGACCAGGGCAGCGGCAAGGCGCTGCCGATCGAGCGCATCCGCGTGATCGCCTGGGGCGAGCGCAAGCTCGACCAGCAGGTGTTCCGCATCGTGGCCGGCGCGGTGCTGGAGCGTAAGCAACTGCGCTTCCGCTACCGCGCGCGCACCACCAATGCCGACAGCAAGCGCACCGTCTCGCCGCAGCGCCTGACCCATTACCGCGACAACTGGTACCTGGACGTGTGGGACCACGACCGCGAGGCGCTGCGCAGCTTCGCCGTGGACCGCATCGCCGAGCCGCTGGCGCTGGACGCGCCCGCGCGCGACGTGGCCGAGACCGAACTCAACGACATGCTCGCCTCCAGCTACGGCATCTTCGCCGGCAAGCCGAAGGCCTGGGCCACCATCCGCTTCTCCCAGCACGCCGCGCGCTGGGTGGCGGACGAGCACTGGCATTCGCAGCAGAAGGGCATGTGGTTGCCGGACGGCCGCTACGAGCTGCAGGTGCCGTATTCCAACTCCAAGGAGTTGCTGATGGACGTCCTCAAGTACGGCCCGGACGCCGAAGTGGTCGCGCCGCTGTCGCTGCGCGAGGAAACCAAAATCCAGCTGCAGCTCGCCCTGGGCGGCTACTCGCAGGCGCCGCGCTGAGCGCGCGGCCAGGCGTGTCCAGCATGTCCGCATGAGCAGTTTCCCCATCGATCCCGCGGCCCCTCCGGCACCCGCGCGCAAGCCCACCGTGGCGCTCGCGCTGGGCGGCGGCGGCGCGAAAGGGCTGGCGCATATCGGCGCGATCGAGGAGATCGAACGGCACGGCTACCAGATCGTCGCCATCGCCGGCACCTCGATGGGCGCGCTGATCGGCGGCATCTATGCGATGGGCAAGCTCGAGGCCTACCGCGACTGGGTTTCGGCGCTGGCCAAGATGGACGTGCTCAAGCTGGTCGACTGGACCTTTTCCGGCGGCGGGCTGATCAAGGGCGAGCGCATCATCGGCACGCTGCGCGAACTGATCGGCGATGCGCAGATCGAAGACCTGCCGCTGGCCTACACCGCGGTCGCTACCGACCTGGACCGCGAACGCGAGATCTGGCTCACCCGCGGCTCGCTGTTCGACGCGATCCGCGCCTCCATCGCGATTCCCACCGTGTTCCGGCCGCAGTTGCTGGATGGACGGCGGCTGGTCGACGGCGGCCTGCTCAATCCGGTGCCGGTGACGCCGCTGATCCGCGAGCCGGCGGACTACATGTTCGCGGTAAGCGTGGACGGGGCGATCGAAGCGGCGAAACCGGAAGTCGCCAACGACCACGCCATCGAAATGCACAACGGCTACCGCCATCGCATCGGCGAATTCATCGGCCGGCTGATGCCGCATGGCGAAGCGAAAGGCGGCGAAACCACGCGTCCGCGCGATCCCGGCATGCTCGACCTGCTGGCGCAGTCGATGGACCTGATGCAGGCGAATCTGGCGCGGCTGCGGCTGGCGGCGTATGCGCCGGATCTGCTGATCCAGCTGCCGCGCAATATCTCCATGGCCTACGAGTTCTACCGGGCGCGCGAACTGATCGAGCTGGGCCGCGAGCGCGCCAGAACCGTGTTGACCGAGTGGAAACCGCCGCACCAGCGCTTCGTCGGCGACGGCCAGCTCAATGGGGACCGTGGCCCCTGATCCAGGCTTCCAGATAAGCCTTCAGCGCCACCGCATTGTTGTGTTCCTCGTCCTTGGCGCCGTAGACCAGGGTGACCCGGCGATGCGCGGCCTCGCGCACCAGTTCGCGCCAGTGCTCGGTGCGGGTCTTGCGATCCAGCTCGGTGGCGTAGCGGTGGCGGAAGGTGTCCCAGCGCGAGGGATCGTGGCCGAACCAGCGCCGCAGCGCGACCGAGGGCGCCAGCTCCTTGGCCCACATGTCGAGTGCGGCTTCGTCCTTGTTCAAGCCGCGCGGCCACAGGCGATCGACCAGCACGCGCTTGCCGTCGTTCTTGGCGGTGGGCTCGTAGACGCGCTTGATGGCGATGCTCATGGCGAAAAGCCCCGGGCGGAGGGAACCGGTCCACGAGCATACGCCGACCGGGCGCGCGGAACACGCCAAGCGGCACGATCGGGAAAGCTCGCTGCTTAGAGCTCTTCGACGCGGGTGACCTTGCCCCGGCGCATCAGCCAGGCCACGCCGCGCAGGTCGGCGATGCCCACCCACAGGCGGTCGAGCATGCCGTACTTGGACGTGCCCGCGGTGCGCGGACGATGGCCGACCGGCACGCTCTGGCTCTGGAAACCGGCGCGCTTCACCAGCGCCGGCAGATAGCGGTGCATATGGTCGAAGTAGGGCAGGCGCAGGAACACGTCGCGCTCGAACAGCTTCAGGCCGCAGCCCGTGTCCGGCGTGGCATCGCGCAGCATGCGCGAACGCACCGCGTTGGCGATCTTCGAGGATATGCGCTTATTGAAGCTGTCGCGGCGCGTGGTGCGCCAGCCGGCGAGCAGGCGCACGTCGTCCGTCGCCCCGTCGCGTGCGGCCAGCAGCTTGGGGATATCGGCCGGATCGTTCTGGCCGTCGCCGTCCAGCGTGGCGATCCACGGCGAACGCGCGGCGCGCACGCCGTTCCACACCGCGGTGCTCTGCCCGCTGCGGGTGAGGTGGCGCACGATGCGCAGCTCGGGATATTTGGCCTTCTCCGCCGCCAGCACCGCCACGCTGTCGTCGCTGGAGTCGTCGTCCACGTAGACGACCTCGAACTCGACCTTGCCGCGCAGGGCGGCGGCGATTTCGGCGAGCAGCGGGGGGATGTTGTCGCGCTCGTTGAACACCGGCACGACCACGGACAGTTGCGGCATGAGAGGCAGCCTTTAGCTCTTGCGGAAAGGAGGGCGCGCTACGCCCCGGGGGCGCATTCTAGTGCGTAGGGGGAGCGGCGGCGAGCCAAGCGGGCGCATCGGGCCCGCCTGGACGGCGCCTCAGCGGATCTTGCCCAGGATCCCTTCCAGCTCGTCATTGCTGTGGTAATGGATCACCAGCTTGCCGCGGCCGCCGCGTCCGTGGGCCAGTTCCACGCGGGTGGCGAAGCGCTCGGCCAGCTCGCGCTCCAGCGCGTCGACGTTGGGGTCGCGCGCGACGGCGCTCTTGGCCTTGCCCTTGGGCGCGGTCTGCGCGCGGCGCGCGGCTTCCTCCAGCTCGCGCACGCTCCAGCCGTTGCGCGCCGCTTCCAGCGCCAGGCCTTCGGCGTCGCGCTCGGGCAGGGTCAGCAGGCAGCGGGCATGGCCCATTTCCAGCTTGCCCTCGTCGAGCAGGCGCTTGATCGAATTGGGCATCTCGGTCAGGCGCAGCAGGTTCGACACCGCGGCGCGCGAGCGGCCGACCGCGTCGGCGGCCTGCTGGTGGGTGAGGTCGAAGTCGTCGATCAGGCGCTTGAGCGCATCGGCTTCTTCCAGTGGGGTGAGGTCCTGGCGCTGGATGTTCTCGATCAGCGCCATCGCCGGCACGGCCACTTCGGGCACGTCCTTCACCAGCGCCGGCAGCTCGCTCAGCTGGGCGCGCTGCGCGGCGCGCCAGCGGCGCTCGCCGGCGATCAGCTCGTAGCTGTTCTTGCCGATCTCGCGCACCACCACCGGCTGGATCAGGCCCTGCGCCCTGATCGACGCGGCCAGCTCGTCCAGCGCCTCGTCGTTCCAGTGCCGGCGCGGCTGGTATTTGCCGGGCTGGATGTACTGGATGGGCAACATGCGCAGCTCGCCTTCCTGCTCGATGATCGAGGGCGCGTCATCGCCGCCGCCAAGCAGGGCGTCTAGCCCGCGTCCGAGGCCTCGTTTCTTCGCTGCGGCCATGCTTACTCCTGGTGAATGCCGGCGGCGGCGTCGAACGCCGTCTCGCTGCTGTCGTCGTGCGCCGGCGGTGCTGCCCCGGCGGGTGCGGCGCCGGCCGCGAGGCCGCGCTCGCGGCGGATGATCTCGCCGGCCAGGCCGATATAGGCGATGGCGCCGCGCGAGCTGCGGTCGTATAGATGGATCGGCTGGCCATGGCTGGGCGCCTCGGCCAGGCGCACGTTGCGCGGAATGATCGAGCGCAGCACCTTGTCGCCGAAATGCGTGGTGAGCTGCGCCGACACTTCGTTGCCGAGGTTGTTGCGCACGTCATACATGGTGCGCAGCAGGCCTTCGATTTCCAGATGCGGATTCAGCCGCTGGCGCACCGCCTTCACCGTGTCGAGCAGGCTGGACAGACCTTCCAGCGCGAAGTACTCGCACTGCACCGGAATCAGCAGCCCGTCCGCCGCCGCGAGCGCGTTGAGCGTGAGCAGGTGCAGCGTCGGCGGGCAGTCGATCAGGATGGTCTGGTACCGGTCGCCGATCTTGGCGAGCTGCTCCTTCAGGCGCATCTCGCGGGCGATCGCGTCCATCAGCTTCAGCTCGGCGGCGGTGAGGTCGCCGTTGCCGGGCAGCAGGTCGTAATGCGCTTCGGTGGTGACGATGGCGCGCTCGATCGGCGCCTCGTCCAGCAGCACTTCGCAGCCGTTCGGCTTGGCCAGGCGCTTGTCCACGCCGGACGCCATGGTGGCATTGCCCTGCGGATCGAGATCGACCAGCAGCACCTTGCGCTTGGCGGCGGCGAGCGCCGCGGCAAGGTTGACGGCGGTGGTGGTCTTGCCGACGCCGCCCTTCTGGTTGGCGACAGCGATGATGCGAGCCATGGTGTCGTCGATGCCGTGAACGTGGGAAAAGAGGGCTAGGTTACCATCGGAACCCAGGTCCGACAGGGCTTCGCACTGCCCGCGGGCTCAGGCCCGGCCCAGCACCACCAGGTGACGCTCCGCGTCCAAACCGGGCACGTTGAGCCCATGCGTGCCGCGCAGCGCGAAGCCGGCGGGAATGCCGGGGAATTCCTCGTCCGGCCGCTTGCCCTTCATCGCCAGCCAGATCCCTTCCGGCGCCAGCAGATGCCCGCCCCAGCCCAGCATGTCGGCCAGGGTGGCGAAGGCGCGGGCGGTGACGCAGTCGAACTGGCCCTGCACGTCTTCCACCCGCGACTGCACCGCGCGCACGCCTTCCAGCTTCAGCGCGCGGATCGCTTCGCGCAGGAAGCGAACCTTCTTGCCGTTGGAATCCACCAGCAGGATCTCCCGCCCCGGCGCGGCGATCGCCAGCACAATGCCAGGCAGGCCGGGGCCGGTGCCGAGGTCGGCCAGGGTCTGGCCCTGCACGTAGGGAAGGATCGCCAGCGAATCGAGCAGGTGGCGGGTGACCATCTCCGCCGGGTCGCGGACGGCGGTGAGGTTGTAGGTGGCGTTCCAGCGTTCGAGCAGGGCCTGGTAATCCAGCAGGCGCAGCACCGCGCCGTCGGGCAGGCTCAAGCCCAGCGCGGCGATGCCCCGTTCGAGCTGGGTGTGCAATGCGGCGCGGTCGGCCATGGACGGGATCCCGGGTGGCGAAAAGGGCGGCAGTATCCGGGCGCGCAGCCCGCGGCGCCAGCGACGGCGCAAAGAAAAACCCGCCGAAGCGGGTTTTGAAGAGTCTCAAATTCCCCTTTTTGCGCGGGCGCTCTTGATAAGGCGGCCTCGCGTATGGCTTCAGGCGAAATCCAGCTCGACCCGCGTCACCATCACGCCGCGGTCGCGCAACGCCTTGTTCATGGCCAGCTTCAGGCGGGCGCCGAGGTCGCGGCGGTCCGCTTCGATCGCGGCCGGCTCCTCGCGCAGCGCAGCCAGGGCGCCGCCGCGGATCAGCTGGTCGGCCTGATCGATCACCGCATCGGCGCGCTCCGGCTCCAGCACCTGCCAGTACACGACGCCGCGCACGTCATGCGCATCCGCCAGCGGCTCGCGGAATTCCAGCACCTGGCCGCCCAGGCTGATCCGATGCCCCACCCGATCCAGCCCCGGCACCACCATGTGCGTGCCTTGCTGCAGCAGGCGCCGCGGCTTGCCGTGGCGATAGACGCTGACCACCTGCCCGGCAGGCACGTGCCGGATGGCGGTGGCGGAAAGTCCCATGAGGACGAGGATGATGGAGAGCAGAGCGATCATGGTCTTTTTAGTTCAATGAGTTACACGTGATATCTCATGTGCGCAGCAAATAAATGGTACATCCGATGGATGACACTAGGATTAACCGTCATTTAACTGCGTCCTTATGGATTTTTACAATCCCCCGAAAGGGCTAACCCCGCGAAAATCAAAGCAAGGCTCGTTCCCCGCCGGCCCTGCCCGATGTCCTTGTTGCGATGCCACAGCGCTGGCCGGAGCGGATGGATAACGGCTTTCTGAGGCTTTTCCTTAAATCCGCACCCATAACGCCTAGAACTTCTGGCCGAAGAAATTTTGCGGCGCAGCAAAACCCTTGATTTGCAAAAGCTTTACAAGCGTCGATGAAAACGTTTACGTTGCCCTTCCGGCGAATCCGGACCTCCTGGAGCGGCAATGGGTGTGACCATCAAAGACGTGGCACGCGAGGCCAAGGTGTCCGTGGCTTCCGTCTCCCGCGCCCTCAACGGCCATGGCGGGGTGACCGCCGAGACCCTGGGGCGCATCCGCGAAGTCGCGGCCCGCCTGCGTTACATCCCCCACGCCGCCGCGCGCAGCCTGATCACTCGCCGTACCCACACTATCGGCGCCTTGCTGCCAGACCTTTATGGCGAGTTTTTCTCCGAGCTGATCCGCGGCATCGACCTGGCCGCGCGCGTGCACGGCCTGCAATTGCTGGTCTCCAGCTCGCACGACGGCGCGGCCGAAGCTGCCGCCGCCTTGCGCGCGATGCAGGGCCGCGTCGACGGCCTGCTGGTGATGTCGCCCCACGCCGACGCCGCCTTCCTGAGCCAGAACCTCCCGGTCGGCCTGCCTATCGTGCTGATGAACACCGTGCTGGAGCGCGACGACTACGCCGCCCTGTCGGTGGACAACGCCGGCGGCGCGCGCCTGGTGGTGGATCACCTGCTCGGCCAGGGTTATCGCCGCATCGCCTTTATCCAGGGCCCGGTCGGCAACCACGACGTGGCGGAACGCGAACAGGCCTACCGCGAGGCGATGGCCGCGCGCGTGCCGGCGATCCAGCCGATCGTGCTGCCCGGCGAATTCGACGAAGCCTCCGGCTACCGCGCCGGCCAGCGCCTGGCGGCGATGAGCCCGCGCCCCGACGCGGTATTTGCCGCCAACGACATGATGGCGATCGGCTGCATGGCCGCGATCCGCGAAGCCGGCCTGCGCATCCCCGAAGACATCGCCGTCGCCGGCTTCGACGACGTGCCGATGGCGCGCTACGTGAGCCCGGCGCTGACCACCGCCGGCGTGCGCATCGCCGAGCTGGGCAAGGCCGCGCTGGAACAACTTGCCGGACAGATCGACGGCGATACCGATGAGGGTGCGCCGGCGCATGTGCGGATACCGGCGGAATTGATGGTGCGTGCGTCGACGGCGCGCGCAACCAAAAACGATTGAACGCAATACGCGGCCCGGGATAGCGGACCGCGAGGTAGATCAGGGGGCCGGCCCACCAGGACCGGTTCACCGCCGACAGCGCAGGGGTGCGCAGCGGCGCCTCGACAATCACAACACAGCCGTACCGAACCCTTGAGGGAGGGTGTCCAAGCCATGGCACGCAAACACGCATTGACCCGACAGATCTCGCTGGCCCTGGCCGGCCTGCTCACTACCGCCGCGCTGCTGCCGGCCACCGCTTTCGCGCAGAACAGTACGGCCACGGTACGCGGCCATGTGAATGCGCCGCAGGGACAGTCGCCCACCGAAGTGGTCGCCACCAATCTCGGCAACGGCTTCACCGTGCGCGCGCCGGTGAATGCGGCAGGCAACTACACCTTGCCCAGCCTTGCGCCCGGCAGCTATCGCATCGAAGCGAAGGGCAACGGCGCGAGCGCCAGCCAGGATGTCAAAGTGCAGGTCGGCCAGGCGCTGACGTTGAACCTCGACGCCGCCGCTGCCGCAAGCGCGGTGAACGCGCAGAACCTGCAAGGCGTGACGGTCACGGCCGCATCGCTGATCGAAACGCGCACCTCGGAAGTGGGCACCAATATCACCCAGGCGCAGATCAACACGCTGCCGCAGAACGAGCGCAACTTCCTCGACTTCGCCAAGCTCGTGCCGGGTGTGACCGTCTCGCGCGACCCCAACTCCAAAACCTTCTCGGCGGGCGGTCAATCAGCCGAGAATGTAAACGTTTTCATCGATGGCGCCAGCCTCAAGAACAATGTGCTCAAAGGCGGTATCGCCGGCCAGGATTCCACGCGCGGCAATCCGTTCTCGCAGGAAGCCGTGCAGGAATTCCGCGTACTGACGCAGAACTACAAGGCGGAGTACGAACAGGCGGGCACGGCCATCATCACGGCCGTCACCAAGTCGGGCACCAATGAGTTCCACGGCTCGGTGTACGACTACTTCCAGAACAAAGCGATGATTTCGCAGAACTCGTTCGATAAGAAGAACGATGTGGAAAAGCCGGCATACCAGCGCCAGCAGCGCGGCTTCTCTCTGGGCGGCCCGATCCTCAAGGACACGCTGACGTTCTTCGTCAACTACGACGAGCGCAAGGACACCGGCAACACCTCGGTGAGCATCGCCGACCCGCGCTTCAAGCAATACAACGGCACCTTTCCGGCGCCGTTCAACGAAAAGACGTTCTTCGGCAAATTGAGCTGGCAGGTGAATCAGGACAACAACGTCGACCTGAGCCTCACCACTCGCCGCGACAACGAAGTGATCGGCTTCGGCCAGACCACTGCTTACAGCGCACGCAGCAATCGGAAGAACCGCGTGGACGACCTGCTGCTGAAGTGGCAGTCGCGCGGCGACAACTGGACCAACGATCTGATGCTCGACGCCGGCACCGCCAAGTGGAATCCGAGCGCGGCTGAGCCCAGCACTATCAATCAGGTCTACGAGAACAACGTCGCCATCATCGGCGGCGGCGTGAACCTGCAGAACAAAGGCCAGGACCAGCGCACGCTCCGCGATGACCTGACCCTCACCGGGCTGTCCTGGCACGGTGACCATACCGTCAAGATGGGCATCAAGTACGCCGCCTACGGCATTACCGTCGAACAGAACAACAACGCGGTGCCGTCGTTCGTCTACCAGGAAGGCCCGAATTATCCCGGGGGCTTCGTTATTCCCTACCGCGCGGTGTATTCGCCGGAAGGCGCCAACGCCAACCTGCATACCAACCAGTTCGGCACCTATATTCAGGACGATTGGGACGTCACGCAGCGCCTGCAGGTAAACCTCGGTCTGCGCTGGGACTACGAGACGAACGCGCTCAACAAGGACTACGTCACGCCGCTGCAGCAGTATCCGACGCTGCAGTACCTGGGCCTGCAGAACTACATCAGCACCGGCAATCAGCGTGACGGTTACAAGGGCGCCATCCAGCCGCGCGTCGGCTTCTCGCTGGACGTGAGCAAAGACGGCGACCAGACCACCACGATCTTCGGCGGCGCCGGCCGCTACTACGACCGCACGCCATTCGACTGGATCGCGCAGGAAGCGTTGCACTCCGCCGTACCGAACTACACGTTCAATTTCAGTCCTGCCGACGCGAACGGCAACCCGACGAAGCCCAACACCATCGCCTGGAATCCGGCCTACCTCTCCAAGGCCGGCCTCGATGCACTGCTGGCCAGCGGTGTGGCTGGCCTAGGTACCGAGATTGACGTGGTCAACAACAAGACGCGCCCGCCGCATACCGACCAGTTCAGCTTCGGCGTCCGCCAGGTCATGGGCGAGTGGACCGGCTCGCTGACCTTGGCCCGCGTACTGGGCTACGACCAATTCACCTGGGTGTGGAACCGCCTGGTGGTGCCGGGCTTCGTTACCGATCTGCCGCCGGGCAGCCCGTACAACGTCGTACTGCACAACACCTACAAGAAGACCCAGTCCAGCAGCGTGCTGATCAGCCTGGACAAGCCGTACACCAAGGCATCGGGCTGGGGCGTGGGCGTCGCCTACACCTATCAGGACGCCCGCACACAGGGCAACGACAATTATTCGCTCGACTACACAACGCCCAGCGCTTATCCCGCGGGCCATGTCGGCGAGAAGCATCACCTGGTAGTCAACGGCATCGTCACCGGTCCCTGGGATACCCGCCTCACCGGCGTGTTCACCTATGGCTCCGGCCAACCATTCGAGGTGTTCAAGTCCACCTCGACCTGCGATTACAACTGCGCGTTCTATCACTGGGGCGCGTACGGCCAGAAGTACGTCAACCTGGATCTGTCCATCGCGAAAGAATTCCGCTGGGGCCAGAATCAGGCGCTGGAGTTGCGCTTCGACGTGATGAATGTGTTCAACCGCGACGTGGACAACGCGTACGAAGGCAACTTCTACAACTCCAATTTCGGCAAGGCCACGGGTGCCGACCCCAACCAGACCCGCCGCTTCCAGATCGGCGCCCGCTACAGCTTCTGATCGCGTAGCATCCAGGCGCTTCTTCTCTTCGCGGGAGGAGCGCCGCTTCACCGAAAAGCCCGCCTCAAGCGGGCTTTTCAAAGGCTCAACGTGTAAACGTTTACACGATTGCTTCCCAGCTCGACTTGTTCTCAAAAGGACATTGCGGCTCCCGCTCATCCCCATCGACGGAAGGCTGTTCCCCATGCCTATGAAGATACGTACCGGACTTTCCCTCGCACTCGCCGCCCTGCTGTTCTGCGCGGCGCCGCACGATGCACAAGCGAAAGAGGGCGCGAAGCAGGGCAAGCCCGCAGCCACCGCGGCGACGCACGAGAAAGTGCCGCCCCTCATCGACGACCTCGAACGCCGCACCTTCGACTGGTTCTGGGACGGCGCCAATCCGCGCAACGGCCTGGTCCCCGATCACTATCCGACGAAATCCTTCGCCAGCATCGCCGCTGTCGGCTTCGGCCTCACCGCCTATGGCGTTGGCGCGGAGCGCGGCTACATCACCCGCGAACAGGCCGTCGAACGCACGCTCGCCACGCTGCGCTTCTTCCACGATGCGCCGCAGAACGACAGCGAAGACGACGCTACCGGTTACCACGGCTTCTTCTATCACTTCCTCGATATGGATTCGGGCAAGCGCTTCGAGCGCTCGGTCGAGCTTTCGACGGTCGATACCAGCCTGCTGCTTGGCGGCGTGCTGTTCGCGCAGTCGTACTACGACCGCGACACGCCGCAGGAAAAGGAAATCCGCCAGCTCGCCGACGATATCTACCGCCGCGTCGACTGGACCTGGGTGCAGGCGCGCAAGCCGCTGATCACCATGGGCTGGACGCCGGGCGGCAAGTTCATTCCGCACGACTGGCAGGGCTACAACGAAGGCATGCTGGTCTACATTCTTGCGCTGGGCTCGCCCACGCATGCGGTGGGCGAGGATGCGTGGAAGGCGTGGACATCCACGTACGAGCGCACCTGGGGCGAATTCCACGGCCAGACCTTCCTCAACTTCGCGCCGCTGTTCGGCCACCAGTTCAGCCATGTGTGGGTGGATTTCCGCGGCATCCGCGATGCGTGGAATCGCGAGAAGGGCCTGGACTATTTCGAGAACAGCCGCCGCGCCACCTATTCGCAGCGCGCCTACGCCATCGCCAATCCTGGCGGCTGGAGCGGCTACGGCGCCAATATGTGGGGTATCAGCGCGAGCAATGGCCCCGGCGGCCTGGTGGTGAAGAGCGGCGGCAAGGAACGCAGGTTCCATGGCTACGTCGCGCGCGGCGCTGGCCTGGACTACATCAACGACGACGGCACCCTGGTACCCATGGCGGCGGGCGGTTCGATCGCCTTCGCGCCGGAGATCGTGGTGCCGGCGCTGGAAGAAATGAAGCAGCGCTACGGCAAGGACATCTATACCAAGTACGGCTTCGTCGATGCCTTCAATCCCAGCTTCCACACCAAGACCGACCTGCGCACCGGCAAGCTGGTGCCGGACCTGGGCTGGGTCGATACGGTGCACCTGGGCATCGACCAGGGCCCGATCGTGCTGATGGTGGAGAACTGGCGCAGCGGCTTCGTGTGGAATGTGATGAAGAAAAACCCATACGTGCGCAAGGGCCTGCAACGCGCCGGCTTTACCGGCGGCTGGCTGGATGAGGCGCCGCCCAAGCCATGACTGCGCATCGGCATCCAGGCAAGCGATGGCGCGTGCTGCTGCACGCGCTGGCCTGGACCTGCGCCGGTGTCGCGGTTGCACTTGCGGCCGGTTGCCAACGCGCGGACGACGCACACGTGCTGACCTTCTGGACCATCGGCCGCGAAGGCGAAGCGGTGGCGAAACTGCTGCCGGATTTCGAGCGCGAACATCCCGGCCTGCACGTGAAAGTGCAGCAGCTGCCGCTCACCGCCTCGCACCAGAAACTGCTCACCGCGATCGCCGGCGGTTCCACGCCGGATCTGACCCAGCTCGGCAACACCTGGATTCCCGAGCTGGCCGCGCTGGACGCGCTCGAGCCGCTCGACGCACGCGTGGCCTCCTCGCAAGTGATCCGCCCCGACGATTACTTCGCCAATATCTGGACCACCAACCGCATCGGCAACACGCTGTACGGCGTGCCGTGGTATGTCGACACGCGCCTGCTGTTCTATCGCAGCGACCTGCTGAAACAGGCCGGCTTCGACGCGCCGCCACGCGACTGGGCGCAGTGGCGCCGTGCGCTCGCCGCGCTCAGCCATCCCGACCGCGGCGCCTACGGCATCCTGCTGCCCACCAACGAGTTCGAGCAGCTGCTGGTGCTCGCCCTGCAGCAGGACGAACCGCTGCTGCGCGACGGCAACCGCTACGGCAACTTCCGCAGCGCGGGCTTCAAGCGCGCGCTGGCGTTCTACGTGGACACCTTTCGCCAGCACCAGGCGCCGGCGATCACCAATGTGGAGGCCGGCAATCCATGGACTGAATTCGGCCGCGGCGTGTACGCCTTCTATCTGTCCGGCCCATGGAATATCGGCGAGTTTCGCAAGCGCCTGCCGGCGTCGCAGCAGAACGACTGGAACACTGCACCACTCCCCGGCGAGCACGGTCCCGGCGCATCGAACGCAGGCGGCTCAAGTCTGGTGATCTTTCGCAACTCGTCGCACAAAAACGAAGCCTGGCAGCTGATCGAATTTCTGTCGCGCCCCGAAATCCAGCAGCGCTTCTACGATCTGCTCGGCGATATGCCACCGCGCCGCTCATCCTGGGAAGGTGGCGCGCTGCGCGACGATCCCAAGGCCCGCGGCTTCCGCGAACAGCTCGAACGCGTCAAACCCACGCCGCCGATCCCCGAATGGGAGCGTATCGTGACCGAGATGCAGCTCGTTGCCGCGCAGGCGGTGCATGGCGATCTCAGCATTGACCAGGCTGCCGTGGAGATCGACCGGCGCACGGACCTGATCCTGGAAAAGCGGCGCTGGATCCTCGACCACGCGAAACCCTCGCCATGACCGCCGGAGGCCACGCATGAATCCCCGCCGCGCCGCCTGGCTGTTTCTCGCACCCTCGCTCCTGGTGCTCGGGCTGTTCTTCCTGCTGCCGGTGATCGCCGCACTGGTGCTCAGCCTCACCGATTACGACCTGTACGCGCTGGCGGATATCCGCAACCTGCGCTTCGTCGCACTGGGCAATTACTGGGAACTGCTGCATCGCCCGCTGTTCTGGTCCGCGCTGGGGCACACGCTGTACTTCGTGCTGGTAGGCGTGCCGCTGTCGATCGCCGTTTCGCTTGGCGCGGCGCTGCTGCTGAACTCGCCGCTGGCGCGCTGCAAGCCCTTGTTCCGCACCGCGCTGTTCGCGCCGGTGGTGACTACGGTGGTGGCGGTGGCGGTGATCTGGCGCTATCTGTTCAACACCAAGTACGGCCTGGCCAACTATGCGCTCGATGGGCTGGGCATCCATCCGGTGGACTGGCTGGGCGACCCGCGCTGGGCGATGCCGACCATCATCCTGTTCGCCGTATGGAAGAACTTCGGCTACAACATGATCATCTTCCTCGCCGCGCTGCAGGCGATCCCCGCCGACCTGTACGAGGCGGCGCGCATCGACGGCGCTTCGCCGGTGCGGCAGTTCCGCCATATCACGCTGCCGATGCTGGGGCCGACCCTGCTGATGGTGAGCATCCTTACCGTATCCGGCTATTTCCAGCTCTTTGCCGAACCGTTCGTGATGACCGAAGGCGGCCCGCTGCAGAGCACCACCAGCGTGCTGTACCTGATGTACGAGGAAGGCTTCAAATGGTGGAACCTCGGTTCCGCCTCGGCCGTTGCCTTCCTGCTGTTCCTGATCATGTTCGCGGTGACCGCCGTGATGCTGCGCGTGGCGCGGCGCGGAGGCGAGGCATGAATCCGCGCCTGGCCAAGGCCCTGATCAATGGCCTGCTGATCGGCGGCACGCTGGTGGCGGTGTTTCCGCTGCTGTGGATGCTGTCGGTGTCGTTCATGCGGCCTGGCGAGGCCAGCGCCCTGCCGCCGCCGCTGTGGCCGGCGCATGCCACGCTGGCCAACTATCGCGAGCTGTTCGAGCGCGCGGGCATGGGGCGCTATCTGCTCAACAGCCTGGCCATCTCCAGTGCGATCACGCTGCTGTCGCTGGCCTTCAACCTGATGGCGGGCTATGCCTTCGCCAAGCTGCGCTTCGCCGGACGCGAGCGGCTGTTCCAGCTGCTGCTGGGTGGGCTGGTGATTCCGGCGCAGGTGGCAATGCTGCCGCTGTTCCTGCTGCTGAAATACCTGGGCCTGGTCAACAGCTACGCCGCGGTGGTGATGCCGGCGATGGCCACCATCTTCGGCATCTTCCTGGTGCGGCAGTATGCGCGCGGCATTCCGGACGATCTGCTGGAAGCGGCGCGTATCGATGGCGCGGGCGAGTTGCGCATCTTCGCGCAGATCGTGCTGCCGCTGCTCAAGCCGATCATGGTGACGCTGGCGATCTTCACCTTCCTTACTGCATGGAACGACTTCATGTGGCCGCTGATCGCACTGACCGGTCAGGAGCACTACACGCTGCCGATCGCCTTGGCTTCGCTGTCGCGCGAACACGTGCAGGATTCGGAACTGATGATGGCCGGTTCGGTGGTGACGGTCCTGCCGGTGCTGGTGCTGTTCCTGGCCCTGCAGCGCTATTACCTGCAAGGGTTGTTGCTGGGCAGCGTGAAGGGTTGATGCGATGAGTCTGCGGGTTCTGTTGTGGTCGTTCGCGCTGTTGGCCCCCATCGCCCATGCCGCGGACGAAGCGCGTGTCATCGATGATTTCACCCGGCCTTCCGTGTGGAAGGCAGAGGGCACCGATGATATCGGCACGCAACTTCGGGTAACGGATGGCAAGAACGGCAAGGCCATCTGCCTCGACTTCGACTTCAACGGCGTCTCCGGCGCCGCCGTACTCAAGCGCGCCTTGCCAATGGAATGGCCGGACAACTTCGCCTTGTCGTTCGATGTACGCGGCGCGATGCCGGCCAACGATCTGCAGGTGAAGCTGGCGGACGCCAGCGGCGACAACGTGTGGTGGTATCGCCAGGAGGCGTTTCAACCTGCCGGCGATTGGCAGACCGTCGAGTTCCGCCGCAACCAGGTCGAGTTCGCCTGGGGTCCGAGCAAGGACCGGACGCTTCATCGCACCGCCGCGTTGGAATTCACCGTCTACCCGGGCAAGGGCGGACGCGGCGAACTATGCCTGAGCAACCTGCGCTTGCGGCCGCTGCCGGCCGAACCCGCCAAAGCGCCGAAGCCGCATGCACAGGCTTCGTCCACGCTCGAAGGCTATGCCGTGCAGCGCATGCTCGAAGGCCAGGGCGAGTGGCGCAGCGACCCGTCCGCGACAGGCGAGCAAAGCATCGCGCTGGACCTGGGCCTGTCGCGCGAATTCGGCGGCCTGCTGCTGCACTGGCTGCCCGGCAAACAGGCATCGCGCTACGACGTCGAGCTGTCCGACGACAACACGCACTGGCGCACCGCGACGCAGGTCAGCGGCGGCAACGGTGGTGACGACGCGCTGTTCCTGTCCCAGGCACAGGCGCGTTACCTGCGTCTGCGCCTGCTGGCCGGTCCCGGCAAGGCCTATGGATTGTCGCGGCTGGAAGTGAAGGATCGCGCCTGGGGTGCTTCGCCCAATGTGTTCTTCCAGGAGGAAGCGCAACGTGCAACGCGCGGCATGTATCCGCGTGGTTTTTCCGGCGAGCAGAGCTACTGGACCCTGGTCGGCACGGATGGCGGCGCACGCGATTCAGCGCTGATCTCCGAGGACGGCGCGGTGGAAATAGGCAAGGGCGGCTGGTCGCTGGAGCCGATGCTGTTCGCCGGCCGCAACGTGATCGACTGGGCCAGCGTGCGCAGCTCGCAGAGCCTGCTCGACGGCTATCTGCCGATCCCTTCGGTGCGCTGGACCGCCGACAGCCTCACGCTCGACACCACCGCCTTCGCTGCCGGCGATGCCGGGCATTCGCGGCTGGTGCTGCGCTACACCCTTACCAACCGCACCGCGCAACCGCAGCGCGTGACGCTGGCGCTGCTGGCGCGGCCGTTCCAGGTGAATCCGCCGACGCAGTTCCTCAACACGCCCGGCGGTATTCATCGCATTCATGACCTGGCCTGGGATGGCAAGGCGCTGACCGTCAACGGCGAGACGCGCGTGGTGCCGTTGCAGACTGCGGATAGTTTCGTCGCCAGCAGTTATGAAGCCGGCCCGCTGCCGGAGCGGTTGGCACAGGGCGAGCGGCCCGAGGTGAAGTCGCTGCACGACGGAACGGGCTTTCTGCAAGGCGCGCTGCTGTATGCCATCGATCTGCCGGCACATGGCAGCCGCACGCTCGGCTTGGTGGTGCCGTCGCATGGCGATGAGCTGCCGGCGATGCGTGCACCGGAAGCCTGGCTGCGCCACGAGCTGGAACGCACCGCGTCCGCGTGGCGCGAGAAACTCAACCGCGTGACGCTGCGACTGCCCGCCTCGCAGCACGCCATCGCCGACACGGCGCGCAGCGCCTTGGCGCAGATCCTGATGTCACGCGACGGTCCCGCACTGCAACCCGGCACGCGTTCGTACGCACGCAGCTGGGTGCGCGACGGCGCGATGATGACCGAGGGCCTGGTACGCAGCGGCCATGCCGACATCGCCGCCGCGTTCGTGCGCTGGTATGCGCCGCATCAGTTCAGCAATGGCAAGGTGCCGTGCTGCGTGGATGCGCGCGGTTCCGATCCGGTGCCGGAGAACGACAGCCATGGCGAACTGATCTTCGCCATCGCCGAGCTGTGGCGCTACACGCACGATCGCGCGGCGCTGGAACAGCAATGGCCCGCCGTGCGGCGCGCCGTCGCCTATATGGACAAGCTGCGCGAGAGCGAGCGCGGCCCTTCCAACCAGGCCGCCGGGCGGCGCGCGCTGTATGGCCTGATGCCGGCCTCGATCAGCCACGAAGGTTATTCGGCCAAGCCGATGCATTCGTACTGGGACGACTTCTGGGCGCTGCAGGGCTATGACGACGCGGTGCTGCTGGCCAAGGCACGCGGCGATGGCGAAGCCGCCGCGCGCATCGCACGATCGCGCGAGGTCTTCCGCGGCGATCTGAAAGCGTCCATCGATCTCTCCGTACGCCAGCACCAGATCGACTACCTGCCCGGCGCCGCCGAACTCGGCGACTTCGACGCCACCTCCACCACCATCGCGCTGTCACCCGGCGACGGCCAGACCTGGCTGCCGCCCGCGCTGGTGGAACGCACCTTCGAGCGCTACTGGCAAGGCTTCGTGGAACGCCGCGACGGCAAGCGCGAATGGGAGGACTACACGCCCTACGAACTGCGCACCATGGCCAGCTTCGTGCGGCTGGGCTGGCGCGACCGCATCGGCGAGCTGCTCACCTTCTTCTTCGCCGATCGCCGTCCAGGCGCATGGAATCAATGGGCGGAAGTGGTGGGGCGCGATGCGCGCAAGCCGCGCTTCGTCGGCGATATGCCGCATGCGTGGATCGCTTCGGATTATCTGCGCTCGGCTTACGACTTGTTTGCCTATGAGCGGCCGCGCGATCAGGCGCTGGTCTTGGCGGCAGGCATTCCCGCCGATTGGCTGAAGGGCGAGGGCGTAGGCATCCAACGCCTGCGCACGCCCTACGGCCTGTTGAGCTACAGCTTGCGCGAACGCGAAGGCAGGCTTGAGTTGCGGGTGGAGCAAGGAATCGACGTGCCGGGTGGTCTGGTGCTGCCTTGGCCTTATGCGCACAAGCCGACGGGCACGGCCATGATCAATGGCAAACCGGCGGCGTGGATAGACAGCGAACTGGTGATACGCGCGTTGCCTGCGACGGTCCTCTTGCCGACGCACGAATAAATAGTGGCGTAGGTTGGGGTGAGCCGCAGGCGAACCCCAACCTACGCCAGACGCTTGCTTAGAACTTGCCCGCGCGGAAATCCGCGATCGCCTGATGGATCTCCTCAGGCGTGTTCATCACGAACGGTCCATAGCGCGCCACGCTCTCGCCCAGCGGCTTGCCGGCCACCAGCAGCACGCGCGCTGCGGCGTCGCGTCCGGCGATGCGCACCGAACTGCCCTTCGACAGCACCGCCAGCTCGCTGCGGCGAAGCACGTCGCCTGCTACCTGTGCATCGCTGCCGTCGAACACATAGGCGAACGCGCTATGGCCTTCCGGCAGCGGCACTTCAAGCTGCGCGCCGGGCTGCACGGCGATATCCAGATACACCGGCTCGGTGGCGATGCCGGCGACCGGGCCCGTAGCGCCGAACAGTTCGCCGGCGATGATCTTCACTTCCACGCCGTCCTGCGGATGCACGGTGGGAATGCGCTCGGGCGCGATGTCCTGATAGCGCGGCTCGGTCAGCTTGTCCTTCGCGGGCAGGTTCACCCACAACTGGAAGCCCCACATCAGTCCGTTTTCCTGCTGCGGCATTTCCGAATGCAAGATGCCGCGGCCGGCGGTCATCCACTGCACGCTGCCGGGGCCGAGATCGCCCTGGTTGCCGTGGTTGTCGCCATGGCGCATATGGCCGGCGAGCATGTAGGTGACGGTCTCGAAGCCGCGGTGCGGATGCTCGGGGAAGCCGGCGAGGTAGTCGTCGGCCGCATCGGAGCGGAATTCGTCCAGCAGCAGGAAGGGATCGACCATGTCCAGGCCGGGCTGGCCGATGATGCGCTTCAGGCGCACGCCGGCACCGTCGGAGGTGTCGGTGCCGCGGATGCGTTGGCGAATGGTGCGGTCGGTCATGATGGCTCCTCGGTAAGGAATGCGCCACATGATGGTTGCGCGGTCCGCCCGGTCCAAGCGGCGCCGCGCGAACGGATTGTTTCCCGTCAGTGCAGCCAGTGGCCGCTGCGGTTGCGCGGCGGCGCCTGGTTGCTGCTTTCCCCGCCGCCGCTGTCAGGGGGGCTGGCCTGGGCCAGCGCTTCCATGTCGGCGTCGGTGACCGGGTGCTGCTGCCAGTAGTGCTCCACGGCGGACAGCACCGCGGGCAGCTGGGCCAGGCACTCGTCGTATTCGTCGTCGCCGAGCTTTTCGAAGTCGGCTTCGGCGCTGAGGATGCCTTCGTCGACGGCCAGCGCCATCACTGGGCCGAGCAGCTCCATCAGCGAGGGATCGTCGGCCAGGCGCTTTTCCCACAGGACGGCGCGCAGGTCGATGGCGCGGCTGAAGCCTTCGCACCAGCCGGCGGCGGACAGGGTGGGGCCGGTTTCGGTATCGACCTCGCCCAGGATCGGCTCGTAGGCATCGACATCGAGTTCGGCGGCGATCGAATCGTTGAGCTTGGCCAGCAGCGCCAGCACGCGGTTGCCTTCTTCCTCGTCGGCGAAGGGTTCGTGCAGCACTTCCGGCAGCCATTCTTCCGGCAGCACCGGCAGCGGGCCGACAGCCAGCGCGGAGAGCATGCCGTGCACACCGTCGAGCAGCAGGTCGCCGTCGCCGGAATGGGCACGCAGATAACGGTCCAGTTCGTCGAGTTCGTCGTCCGTGAGCGAGCTGGGCCAATCGGTCTTGGGAGTATTCATCAGATATCCAGATCCAGCGTCACCGGAGTGTGGTCCGAAGGCCTTTCCCAGCGGCGCGGCGTGCGGTCGATGGCTGCCGCCTTCACCGCTTGCTTCAGCGCGTCGCCGACCAGAATCAGATCGATGCGCAAACCCATGTTGCGCCGGAACGCCGCTTGACGGTAGTCCCACCAGCTGAAGTGCCCGCCTTCCTGTTCGAACATGCGGAAGCTGTCGTGCAGGCCCAGCTCGGTGATCGCTTTCAGCGCGGCGCGCTCCGGCGGCGAGCACAGCACGTCCTCGCCCCAGGCCACCGGATCGTAGACGTCGCGGTCGTCCGGCGCGATGTTGAAATCGCCCAGCACCACCAGCTTGGGATAGCGCTTGTGTTGTTCTTCCAGGAAGTTGCGCACCTTGGCCAGCCAGTCCAGCTTGTACGCGTACTTCTCGTCGCCTACCGCCTTGCCGTTGACCACGTACAAGTCCACCACGCGCACGCCGCCGACGGTGGCGGCGAGGATGCGCCGCTGCGGATCGTCCAGGCCGGGGATGTCGGTGATCACGTCGGCCGGTTCCTCGCGGGCGAGGATGGCGACGCCGTTGTAGGTCTTCTGCCCGGAGTACACGGCGCGATAGCCGGCGGCCGCCAGTTCGTCCACCGGGAACTTGGCGTCCTCCAGCTTGGTTTCCTGCAGCGCGATGACGTCCGGCCTGGCCTCGGCCGCCCACTCGGTGAGCTGCGGCAGGCGGACCTTGAGCGAGTTGACGTTCCAGGAGGCGATTTTCATGGCCGGCATTGTAGGGGGATGCCGCCGGTTCGGCACTCGGCCATGCGCGGGGGAGGCCGGTCCGTGACCGGCCTCCCGCCGCCCTTGCGAGGATCAGCCGTGGCTCAGCACGAACGCCCGTGCGTCCGAAGCGTCGTAGCCGTACGACAGCCTGCTCCAGCCATTGGTCGCCATCGTGTACACCGACAGGTTCTCGGTGAACCCCGCCACCGTGCAGCCGCCATTGCAGCCCGGCGCCGGATTGGTGGTCATCAGGAAGCCCACCGAGCGGGTCTCGCTGAAGCTGCCGCCGCCTACGCTGCCGCTGTCGGACAGCACCACGCGGTTGCCGCGGCTCACCGAGAAGCCATAGGTCGCGAAACCATGCGGATGGCTGGCCTGCCACGGCATCGCCACGTTGTCGCTGTCGGCGCTGTAGCCAAGCACGCCGCAGCAGTCGTCCGCGCCGGTGCCGCCGATCATCGCCGCACCGATATGCGCCGTGCAGGGCTCGTTGTTCACGTGCAGGGTGAACACCATCGCATTGCCCTGCACCAGCCCGGCGCCGAGGCCGAGCTGCGGGTCGCTGGCCTTGGTGGTGTGGATATTGCCGCCGCCGTCGACATAGGTAGGCACGTAGTAGTCGATGCCCAGCGCGCCGATGTTCACCGGTAGGCCGGCCGTGTCGAACAGCTCCAGCCGCAGCTGCACCAGGCCATCCATGAGCGGCCCGCCGCCGGACCCCGCCTTGGTGGTGTCGAACTTGCCGTTGGCGGTGTCCTCCACCGCGTCGGCCACGGTCCACTGGCCGGCCGGCGGCACCGCGGGCGGGATCTCGAACAGATTGCCTTCGGCGCCAATGACCTGCGGGCCGAGCGAGTAGGCCGTCAGCACCAGGTCCATGCCGATCATCTGCGCGTAGTGCCGGCTGATCGCCGCATTCAGCGGCTTGTACTGGCTGTCCGGCTCGCCATCGAGTTTCCAGGACAGCTTGTAGTACTTCACGCCGAGGCTGTCGCGCAGCGTGTTGTCGAAATCCAGGCGCGGCATCAGCACGCCGCCCCAGGGCGCGCCGCCGCCGGTGAGGCCGACATTGCCGGCATTGCTGGAGCCGGCCAGCGTCTGCCCGGCGCCGCGGATATCGTCCAGCGAATGGTTGCCGATCGCGGTGAACAGCACCCAGTTGTTGCCGGCGAGCACCGGCGCGCAGGGCTTGCAGGTCATCGCCAGCGGGTTGGTCACGTGCAGGGTGACTTCGGTGCCGCACTGGTAATCCCACCACGTATGGCAGGCGATCGGCGTCGGCGCATACAGCGTCACCTCGAAGAAGCCGAACAGCCGCTGCTTCACCTTGAAATACAGGTCCGGCTGATCCGGATTGCGGAACCCCTTGAAGATGTAGCGCGCGAAATGCCCGCAATCATCCGTGGCCACCGTGCCGATCAGCTGCATGGTGACGAAGCGCGGATACAGCCAGCACAGGATCGGCCGGATCAGCACCGCGTTGTCCACCAGCGACTGCTGGAACATCTGCGCGCTGCCGCTCATCGCGGCGAAGCGCAGCGCCTGGTTGCCGGCGGCGGCATGCAGCGCGTCCAGCGAAGCTTCGTCGATGTTGTGCGCATTGGCCTCCTCGACCGGGCCCGGGCCGGGCAGCGGACGCGGCGGCTGTCGGCCGGCGAGGATTTCGCGCAGATGATCGATCACATACGGCGGCAGCTTCGGCAGCACGATCCACAGCGGATCGACCTCATAGATTTCCACCGTGGCGTGGCATACCGGGAAATCCACCGCCACGCCGTCGCGCAGCACGCGCTTGAGCACCGTGCCCTTGACCAGGCACAGGCCGAGCAGCCAGTAGCGCCACACATCCGGGAATACCGGAATGCGCAGCTCCGGCGCGGCATCGCCGGGACGCAGGGTGAGATGGCGCTCGATCGCGCCACGGCGCAGCAGTTCGTCCAGCGCCGGCGGCTCTTTGCCCTCCGGCGCGGGGCCGAGCACCACGCGTACCGCTGACGCTTCGCGCGCGACGGGAAGTTCGAACTTGGTCTCGCCTTTCTCGCCCAGCGGCGCATAGGCGAGCAGGTGGCCGCCATCGCTGTACGCATAGGCGGCGACGGCGGGACGTTTGTCTGTGCTCTCCGCCTTGAGGAAATCGGCGGCGACGCGAAGCGTGATGGATGCATTGTCTGACTTGGCCATGACAGGAAAACTCCGAATGGGCGGTAACAAGGCGCACACAGGCGCCGATAGCTGATCGAGAGACGATCAGGGCCGCTATTCGTAGTCGCGTAAGGCGCGCCAGACCATTCGGCAAATGAGCTAAAACCAAGCGCTTAGCGCGCTTAGTGCCTAGGCCGTAGGGGAAGGCCGACACGCGCTGTCGTGATGCCTCGGAGAAGATGAATGCGCTTGCGAGAAAAATGTCGATTGGCGCACGCGCAGGTGTCGGCCCTACGGCAAATCGCCGTAGGACCGATGCCGTTCGATGTAAGGGTTCGCTGATGCCTTGCAGGATGTCTCGCGGCATGCCGCGAGACAAACCCTGACGATCAGATCAGCCCATGGCTGCGCAGCAGCGCGTCGGGCTCGGGCTTGCGGCCGCGGAAGGCGACGAAACTGTCCAGCGCGGGACGGCTCGCGCCCACCGCGAGAATCTCGCGGCGGAAACGCTCGCCGGTGTCGCGATCGATCACGCTGCCGCCCGCCTGCGCCACATCCTCGAACGCGCCGAACGCATCCGCGCTGAGCAGTTCCGCCCACAGATAGCTGTAGTAACCCGCGGCATAACCGCCGGCGAAAATATGCGTGAAGCTGTTGGGGAAGCGCTGCCAGATCGGCGGATGCAGCACCGCCACCTCGCGCCGCACTTCCTCCAGCACCGCCAGCGGACGCGCGCCCTGCGCCGGCTCGTAGGCCAGGTGCAGGCGGAAATCGAACATCGCGAATTCGAGCTGGCGCACCAGGAACAGGCCGGCATGGAAATGCCGCGCGGCCAGCATGCGCTGGAACAGTTCCTGCGGCAGCGGCTCGCCGGTCTGCCAGTGGCGCGCGAACAGGTCCAGCGCCTGGCGGTTCCAGCCGAAGTTCTCCATGAACTGGCTGGGCAGCTCCACCGCATCCCATTCCACGCCATCGATGCCGCCGATCGACGGCAGCTCGATCTCGGTAAGCAGGTGATGCAGGCCGTGGCCGAATTCGTGGAACAGGGTCAGCACGTCGTCGTGCGTCAGCAGCGCGGGGCGGCCCTCGGTCGGCGGCGCGAAATTGCAGGTGAGGAAGGCCACCGGCAACTGCTCCTGCTCGCCTTCGCGGAAACGCGAGCGGCACACGTCCATCCAGGCGCCGCCGCGCTTGCCCGAGCGTGCGTAGAGATCGACATAGGCGCCGGCGAAGACGCGGCCGCTGGCGTCGCGCACGTCGTAATAGCGCACGTCCGGATGCCACACGTCGACGCCCTCGCGCGGCGCCAGCGTCACGCCGTACAGGCGCTGCACCAGGCCGAACAGGCCGTCGATCACCGCCGGCAGCGGGAAGTAGGGCTTGAGCTGTTCCTCGTCGAGGTCGTAGCTCTTCTGGCGCAGCTTTTCCGACGCATACGCCACGTCCCAGGATTCGAGATTGTCCAGCTTCAGTTCCTTGGCGGCGAACTCGCGCAGCTCGGCGAGTTCCTTGCGCGCCACCGGACGGGCGCGCTGGCCCAGGTCGTGCAGGAATTCCATCACCTCGGTGGGCGAGGCCGCCATCTTGGTCGCCAGCGATTCCTCGGCCGCGTTGGCGAAGCCGAGCAGCCGCGCGGCTTCGTGGCGCAGCGCGACGATGCGCTCGATGCGCGGGCCGTTGTCGAACTTGCCGGCGTGCGGGCCCTGGTCGGAAGCGCGCGTCTGGTAAGCCCAATACATGCGTTCGCGCAGGCCGCGGTTGTCGGCGTAGGTCAGCACCGCCTGCACGCTGGGCTGTTTGAGCGTGACCAGGTAACCGTCCAGGTTCTGCTCGCGCGCGTACTGGCGCAGCACGGCGCGGCCGGATTCGGGGATGCCGGCCAGATCGCGCTCGTCGGTGATGTGCTGATGCCAGGCGTCGGTGGCGTCGAGCACGGCGTTGGAGAATTCGGTGGACAGCTTGCTCAGCTCCACGCCGATCTCGCGGTAGCGCGTGCGCGCCGGCTCTTCCAGCGCGACACCGGACAGGCGGAAATCGCGCAGCGCATGCTCGACCAGGGTGCGTTCCGGCGCCGGCAGCGCGGCGAAGCTGGGCGCATCGGCCAGCGCCTGCACCGCCTGGTACAGATCGCGGTTCTGGCCCAGCTCGATGGCGTGCTCGGTGAGCTTTTCCTCGGCCGGACCATAGGCCTCGCGCAGCGCCTCGCTGTCGGCGACCGAATGCAGATGCCCGACCGGCGCCCAGGCGCGCGACACGCGCTGCTCCAGGCGTTCCTGCGCCAGCATCACGCCGGCGAAATCGCGCGGGCCGCCGGCAGCGGTGAGGCGGTCGATGGCGACGCGGTAATCGGCCAGCAAGGTGTCGATGGCGGGACCCACATGCCCGGGCTTGATGCGTGAGAAGGCGGGCAGCGCGCCTTCGCTCAGCAGGGGGTTGTCTTGGGCCGGGTCGGCGTGCGCCTGGGTATCCCGGGCGATGTTTTCGTGAGCCATGCGTCTCTCCTTGGGAGCGCCAGCGTGGCGACGGGTCCGGGCGAAATCAAGCGCGGACGGCGCAGGGCTTACGCCGAGGTGTCATATAGCGCGCCCTACCATTGCCTTTATGCGTCAAACGGATTTCAGCGACTTGTTGCGTCAAAGCGACGTGTTCGGCCACCTCGGCGACGAGGCCCTGGCCGATCTCGCCGCCGGCATGGTCTGGTTCAGCCTTCCCGGCGGGCGGCCGCTGTTCAAGGCGGGCGAGACGGCCGACGCCATGTATCTGCTGGTCAGCGGCAGCCTGGGCCTGTTCGACGGTCCAGCCCGGCTGGTGCATCTGGTCTCGGCCGGCGACAGCGTGGGCGAGATCGGGCTGATCGGCGGCGACACCCGCCAGCTCACCGTGCGCGCCCTGCGCGACTGCGAATTGCTGCGGCTGGACCGCACGGCGTTCGAGGCGCTGGCCGGCCGCCATCCGCAGGCCATGCTCGGCATCGCGCGCGTGGCGGTGGCGCGGCTGCAGCGGCGCCTGCGCAATGAGGAAAGCCCCGGCGTGGCGCGCACCTTCGCCTTGCTGCCGGCGGATGCCGAGGTGCCGGCGCGCGCCTTGGCCATGCAGCTGGCGATGGCGCTGGAACCGTACGGCAGCTGCGCGGTGATCGACGGCGAGCAGGGCGCCGGCCGCGGCAGCGACTGGTTCGCGGCGCGCGAGGCGCAGGCGCGTTTCGTCATCTATCTGGATACCCAGGGCGACCCGCTGTGGCGCCAGCGCTGCCTGCGCCAGGCCGACGTGCTGCTGCTGCCGGCCCAGGCCGCGCGCCAGGCGCGGCCGTGGCCGGAGGCGGCGATCCTCGATCCTTCGCGCGTCGGCCATCGGCCGCGCCATCTGATCCTGCTGCATCCCGGCCGCGAACCCAGCCTGGGTGCGGCGCAGCGCTGGCGCGCGCCGTTCAGCGGCGAGCTGCAGCACCACCATGTCGGCGGCCAGGCGGATATCGCGCGGCTTGCGCGGCTGGTCAGCGGGCATGCGCGCGGCCTGGTGCTGGCCGGCGGCGGCGCGCGCGGGCTGGCCCATCTCGGTGCGCTGCGTGCGCTGAAGGAAGCCGGCCATGAATTCGATTGCGTGGGCGGCACCAGCATCGGCGCGATCATCGGCGCGGGCGTGGCGGCGGGCTGGGGCCTGGAGGAGATGACCGAGGTATATCGGCGCGCCTTCGTGCAGGGTCGGCCGCTGTCGGACTGGACCTTGCCGGTGGTCGCGCTCACCCGCGGCCGCCGCGCCGCCAGCATGCTGCGCCGCGCGTTCGGCGCGCTGGAGATCGAGGATCTCAAGCTGCCGTTCTTCTGCGTGGCTACCTGCCTGTCCGGCGACGGCATGGTGGTGCAGCGCGGCGGCCCGCTGTGGATGTGGCTGCGCGCCTCCAGCGCGATTCCCGGCGTGCTGCCGCCGGTGCTGCATCGCGGCCGCGTGTATGTGGATGGCGCGCTGGTGGACAACCTGCCCACCGACGTGATGTCCGCCGATGGCGTCGCGCATGTGACCGCGGTGGATATCCGCGCGGATATCTCGCTGCTGACTACCGCCGAGGAATACAGCACGCCGCCGTGGTGGCGGCTGATGCTGCAGCGGCAGGCGATTCAGCGGCCGGGGCTGGTGTCTACGCTGGTGCGTGCGGCGATGGTCAACAGCGAGGGTGCCAGTGAGCATCGGCGTGGTTTGGCGGATGTGTTGGTGACGCCGCCGTTGGAGCATGTGAGTGTGCTCGATTGGGGGGATTGGGAGCGCGCGGTGGACGCGGGGTATCGCGAGACGATGCGCGTGCTCGGCGCCTGATTTTGCGCTGGCGCGACTTGGCCGCTTATGCAGCGGGCATTTCGGACGCCTGCTTCTTCGCTCGTCATTCCAGCGAAGGCTGGAATCCAGTGACTGTGACGCTTGGTTGTCGCGTTACCGCGACCTGGCCGCTTATGCAGCGGGCATTTCGGACGCCTGCCGGCGCCCGAGTCACTTTCTCTTTGCTGGCCCAAAGAGAAAGTAACCAAAGAGAGAATGGCCTCAGAGCCAAGAGCCAACGGCTCGCGACGCGACTAGAAGGAGCAGTGAGCGGCCGTGGAAACGGATTAACCAGAGTCGACACGAAGCGGGCGTGCGGTTTCGTAGCGCGCCCTTCGAGGTGCCGTTGCCGAGAGGACGTTCAAGAACTGAGGTAGCGCTGTGCGTTGCGCTCCGCCCGGCCCCTCACCCCGACCCTCTCCCCGGCGGGGAGAGGGAGAAGTGCGGTGCGTCGCATGCAGAAGCAAAGAGCCAAAGCTGGCCTCGGTTCTTGAACGTCCTCTCGGCGACGGCACCTCGAAGGGCGCGCTACGTAAACGCACGCCCGCTTCGTGTCGACTCTGGTTAATCCGTTTCCATGGCCGTCATTGCTCGTTCTAGTCGCGTCGCGAGCCTTTGCTCTGAGGCTATCTCTCTTTGGTTACTTTCTCTCTGAGCCAGCAGAGAGAAGGTGACTCGGGCGCCGGCAGGCGTCCGAAATGCCCGCTGCATAAGCGGCCAGGTTGCGGTAGCGCGACAATCAGGCGATACAGTCACTGGATTCCTGCCTGCGCAGGAATGACGAGCAATGAAGGCCCTCGCCGGAATGACGAGCAAAAGGCAGGCGTCCGAAATGCCCGCTGCATAAGCGGCAAGGTCGCGGTAGCGCGACAATCAGGCGATACGGAAACTGGATTCCTGCCTACGCAGGAATGACGAGTAAGGAAGGCCTACGTAGGAAAGACGAGCAAAAGAGCGCGCGCTAGCGCTCCCCCCCTCCCCCGCGGACAATAGCGAAATGACCAACCTCCGCACCTACCGGGGCATCGCCCCCACCCTCGGCGCCCGCGTCTACGTCGACCCCGCCGCCACCGTCATCGGCGCGGTGGAACTGGCCGACGACGTGTCGATCTGGCCCGGCGCTGTCCTGCGCGGCGACGTCCACCACATCCGCATCGGCGCGCGCACCAATGTGCAGGATGGCACCATCGTCCACGTCACCCACGACGGCCCGTACTCGCCCGGCGGCTTTCCCACCCTGGTCGGCGCAGGCGTCACCATCGGTCATGCCGCGGTGATCCACGCCTGCACCATCGAGGACTACTGCCTGATCGGCATGCACGCCACCGTGCTCGACGGCGCCACGGTGAAGAAGTACGGCTTCGTCGCCGCCGGCGCGGTGATTCCGCCGGGCAAGGTGGTGGGTGAGCGCGAGCTGTGGGTGGGCAATCCGGCGAAGTTCGTGCGCCTGCTCAGCGACAAGCAGATCGAGCAGCTGCATTACTCGGCCGATCGCTATGTGCTGCTGAAAGACGAGTATCTCGCCGCCGGATGAGCGACAGGCTGCGCGTCCTGTTCCTGTGCAGCCGCAACCGGCTGCGCAGTCCGACGGCGGAGCAGGTGTTCCGCGCGTGGCCCGGTGTGGAAGTCGACTCGGCGGGACTGGCGGCGGATGCGGATACGCCGCTGTCGGCGGAGCACGTCGAATGGGCCGAGCTGATCGTGGTGATGGAAAACACGCACCGGCGCCGCCTGCAATCGCGTTACGCGCGGCAACTGAAAGACAAGCGCGTCGTGGTGCTGGGCATTCCCGACGACTACGATTTCATGCAGCCCGAACTGGTCGAGCTGCTGCTGCGCAAGGCCGGCCCGCTGCTGCGCTGAGCCGGCCTGAACTTACTGCGCCGGCGCGGACGACGACGACGTCGCCTGCGACTGGATCACCGCCGCTCGCGCTTCATCCTCGCGCACCTGGATCTGCCGCTGCGCATCGAGCTTGCCGCCGAGCAGGGCCAGCTTGTAGTTGGTGCCGTCGAATTCGCGCAGCAGGCCCAGCTCGCGCTGCGCCTCGTCGAGGTTGTTGTCGTTGATCGCGCGTTCCACGTCGTCCGCCGCCAGCTCGAACAGATCGTGCAGGCCCGCCGTGGCGGCCGCATTGTTCGGCTCCAGCTGCAGCGCGCTGAGATAGAACTCGAATGCATTGGCGCCGGCCGGCGCGATCAGGCGCTTTTCATCCATGGCCGTCTTGGCCAGGCCCAGCATGATGCCCACGCCGCTGTCCTGGCCGCCGCTGCTGGCCGCTTCCGCCGGTCCCTTGGCCTGAATGCCCGCGCCATCCACGGCGGGCTTGTACAGCAACACGTAGGCGGCGATCGCCGCGGCAGCGAGCAGCACAATGGAAATCGCAAGCAGGCCGCGTCGGGGCAACGCGGCGGGGAACGCACGGGACATGACATCTGGCCGATGGAAGGAAGCGCCGGCCTACACGCGCATTTCACGCAGCAGGAGGTGCGCCACGGTAGTCCCGGCAGATGTCAGCGATGTGACGTGCTTCGCAATCGCTTTGTGACGATCAGCGAAAACCGCCACCGGTGATATGGCCGTCCTTATCCAGCTCAGGGAAATAGCGGCTGTTGTTGCTGCGCATCTCCATGGTGGTGACGGTGCCGGGCAGCACCAGCTGCACATCCGGATAGCGCGCGTGGAACTGCTCGGCGGTGGGATGCGTGGCGATGAAAGCGTCGAAGGCGGCAGTGTCGGTGACGAAGCCGGCCACCGGCTTGGTGTCGGCGCCACTGTGCGTCGTGTCGTGACAGGCGCCGGTGGCGACCGCGGCGGTGAACAGGAACAGGGCGAGCATGGCCTTGCGCATGGCGGTTCGTCTCCTCGAGTCGGGCGGCGATTATGCGCCGCGCCGGACTTACAGATGGAAATCGATGCGCTGGCGCACTTCCATCGGCACCGCCGCGCCGTCGCGCGTACCCGGGACAAACTGCCAGCGCTCCACCGCGGTGAGCGCGGAGCGGTCGAACACATTGCGCGGTTCGGCGCCGACCACGCCGGCATGGCTGACCGAGCCATCCGTTTCCACGGTAAAGCGCACGTCCACCCAGCCTTGGCGACGCGTGCGGCGCGCATCGTCCGGGTAGTAAGGCTCGACGCGGCGCTTGAGCACGGGCGACGTGGAAGCGGCGACCGTCGCAGCTGGTGCGGCAGGATGCGCGGCGGGCGGCGGTGTGCTCTCCGGCGCCGCGGCAGGTGCCGGATGAGTGGGCGGCTGTGGTGCAGGCGCAGTTGCTGCCACCGGTGCAGCAGCAGCCGGCGTCTGCACCGGTTTTGTCTGGGCCTTCTGCGCTGCCGCCAGCGCCTGTTGTTCTTCCTTGCGTTTCTGGTCTTCCGCCACCTGCACCTGCGCCTGCAGCTTGGCGCGCAGGATGGTCAGCGTGTAATTGGTGGCATCGGCGCGCGCGAGCAGATCGATCTCGCGTTGCGCCTCGGCCGCATTGCCCTGGCCGATGGTCTGCTCGGCCGCGTTGGCGGCGAACGGGAACAGCTCGCGCAGCGCATCCTGCGCGACGCGGTTGTCCGGTTCCTGTTTCAGCACGCGCAGATACCACTCCACCGCATTGTCGCCGGCCGGCGCCAGCAGACGCTGCTGCTCGACCGAAGCGCGGGCGCGCTTGAGCAGTTCGGTGACGCCGCCCGGCGCGCCGTCGCGATGGATCTCGCCGCCGCTGTCGGCGGCCGTGGTGTCGGCCGGGATCGGCACGTCGCGGTTGGCATGCAGCACCCAGGCGATCACGCCGCCGGCGCCGGCCAGCAGCACGACGAGGATCAGCAAGGCGTAACGGGTCGCACCAACTGTGCGGCGAGCAGGGGAAACGTATGGCATGGCGGCTTCAGCGTGGGGAGACGCGGGGCGCGCCAGCTTAGGGAGGCGATATTGCGGGGATGTTGCCCGCAGAAAGCAAGCAGTCGAAGCTCCATGCTCAATCTCGTCATTCCAGCGAAAGCCGGAATCCAGTGCCTTGAAGGCGCTGGACCCCAGCCTTCGCTGGGGTGACGGAGTTTACTGAGCGAAGGTAAGCAAGCGTGCACCGCCAGAAAGCGGTGCACGCCTGTCGCGCTGGACTTACCAGAGCACCTGCAGGTTGCGGCTGTCGGGCGAGCCGTCCGGATGGGCGATCCACCACACCCGGTTCTGCCCGCCGGCACAGCCGGTGCCGGAGGCGTAGCTGGCCAAGGCGCCGGTGTCGGTGGTCAGGTCCACGCTGTAGCAGCTGCCGTAACTGTCGTGGAAATGGTAGCCCTGCGTGCTGTGCTGGCCGGTGTGGCTGGTCAGCGCGCCGCTGGCGTCGAAGTTGAGCGTGTCGCCGGTATCGACGGTGTTGCTCAGGTCGGCGGCGTAGGTGGGGAAGCCCAGCCAGCGGCGCTCGGCATGGCTGCTCAGGCCCTGATGCACGGTGCTGGCCGCGCTGAGGCTGCCGTCGGTGGCGAGCGTCTGGTTGTAATCCACCCGCAGCGGATAGGACGCCTGCTGGCGCGACTCCACCGTCAGCAAGGGCCCGATCCGGCTGCGGCTGACGCTGTCCACGCTGGTGACCTGGGCCGAGACCTGATGGAAGGTCGAAGCATTGATCACGAAGCTCTGCGTATCGTCGAAGCCCACCGTCTGCGCCACCGAGCTGACCACGCGGCCCTTGGACGACGTGGCGTAGCCCTCGATCACGAACTGCCGCGTCAGCTTGGTGGTGATGTCACCCGTCAGATTGCCGCTGCCGTCGGTGACCAGCGTGTCGCCGATCGCCGGCGTCGGCGCCTGGCCGGCCAGCGTATTGCGCGTGACGCGGCCGGTGACCTGCTTCGCATGCGGATCGCGATACACCAGCAGCGCCGCGGTGGCCGAGAAATAGCCATGCGCGCCGGCCACGTTCACCGCCACTTCGTGCGGGCTGCCGTCGCTGAGCTGGCCGGCGAACGGGGTGAGGTCGACGCGGTAGGGCATGAAGTTCAGCGTCTGCACGCCGGTGGTCGGACGCCACATATAAGGATCGATGCCGCCGGTGTAGATCCACGGATAGATCGGCGCCACGCCGGCCGGCTGGCCGTCGATGCTGACCTCGGCCTCGCGGAAATTGCCGCCGCCGCATTCCTGCGTCTGCGCGGCGTACTGATCCGGCACGCAGGTGTACCAGAACTCATCGCCGCTCTGGCTCTGCGCGAACACGTCCAGATACGCGCGCACCACGTTGCGCGGCAGGGTCAGCGTCTTCGCCAGCTTGTCGCTGGAGGTATTGAGCGTGGTGGTGTCGCCGACCGGGTCGGCGCCGAGCGGATACACCGCATCCGGCACCGGCGCGGCGGGCGCGATCAGCGAGGCGGGATAGAACAGCAGGCGCGCGCTGCCGTGGATCACGCCGGTATAGGTGTCGTTGACGATATTGCCGAGCACCGCCTGGCCCTTGCCGGTGGTGCGCAGCAGCGCGTCGTAATCGGTGAGGTCGCGCTCCACATGCCAGCTCGGCGACACCGTGGCCGAGGGTTCCTGGGTGGTGCCGAAGTAAAGGTTCACGCCGCCCAGCCAGAAGCTGGCGGTGCGGTCGAACTGGCGTCCGGCGGTGACCGAGAAGTCCGCTTCCAGCACTACCTTGGACCAGCGTCCCGCGCAGCCGGCCGGCGGCGCGTAGTCATAGAGATGCGCACTGAAATCGATAAAGCTGGTGTCGTTGAACAACTGCACCACGCACGGCTTGCCCGGCGGACGCGGCACGGCCGGATCGGCCACCACCACGCCCTTCGCACCGATCGGCGGATCCCCCGCCGCCGCATGCGCCGTTGCCATGCTCCCCAACATTGCGAACAGCCCGACGGCAATCGCCGGGCCCAGACGTACGGAACGCTTCGACGACATGATGCTCTCTCCCCGCATGATGTGGCTCCCCCTGGTCGGCGAACGCTAGCACGCGAACCTTCGCAGGAGCTTGCGGGGTGGCAATTGGACGTCTAAACGAATTTAGACGTTCAAGCGCCGCCAGCAGCATTCCCCCGTCACCCCAGCGAAAGCTAGGGTCCAGCGCCTTAAGGCACTGGGTTCCAGCTTTCGCTGGAATGACGGTGTTGAGAGTTTCGCCAGCGCCGCTACTTCGCTGGAATGACGGCGTTGGGGGTTTCGCCAGCAACGGCGCTACGCCGTAGCAGCTTCCATGTTCTGCAGATAGCGCAATGCATGCTCACGGCCATCGCCGCACATCGCCAGCTCCGGCCGCAGCCGCGAGCACACCGCCGGCCGCTCGGGCCGTCCGAAGATCGCGCAGCGATTGTCGTCGGTGAGCTGTGCGCAGCGCACCCCGGCCGGCTTGCCGTGCGGCATGCCGGGAATCGGCGAGCTGATCGACGGCGCGATGCAGCAGGCGCCGCAGCCGGGGCGGCAGGACAGGCTCATGGCTCAGCCGTATTGGCGGCGCAGCGCGTCGTGCACGGGATCGGTGTCGGGACGCTTGCCGTGCCACAGCTCGAACGCGTCGGCGGCGGTTTCCACCAGCATCCCCAGACCGTCGAACGCATACAGCGCGTTGGCCGCGCGCGCCCAGGCGACGAAGCCGGCGGCGGCCTTGCCGTAGGAGAGGTCGTAGCAGGTGGCGCGGTTGCCGACGAAGCCGAACGGCAGGTCCAGCGGCTTGCCCAGCACGCCGGCCGAGGTGGCGTTGATGATCAGATCGAAGCTGCCGATATCGTCCAGGTCTTCCCAGTAGCGCGTATGCGCGCGCGCCGGTTCGCCGATGGCGTCGGCCAGCGCGTCGGCGGTTTCCGGCGTGCGGTTGACGATGGTCAGCGTGCGCACGCCGGCATCGAGCAGGGCCCAGGCCACGCCGCGTGCGGCGCCGCCGGCGCCCAGCAGCAGGGCGTCATGGCCGCGCAGGTCCATGCGGTGGCGTTCGGTGAGGTCGCGCACCAGGCCGGCGCCGTCGGTGTTGTGCGCGGCGATGCGGCCGTCGGGCAGCGGGGTGAGCACGTTGGCGGTGCCAGCGCGCGTGGCCGCTTCGCTGCGCTCGTCGGCCAGCTCGAAGGCGGCGGCCTTGTGCGGCAGGGTGACGTTGGCGCCGCGGCCACCGGCGGCGAAGAAGCGCCGCGCGCTGGCGGCGAACTCCGCCGGCGCGGCATCGATGGTGCGGTATTCCAGCGCGATGCCGAACTGGCGCGCGAAGGCCTGGTGGATCTGCGGCGACAGGGAATGGGCGATCGGGTGGCCGAAGACGGCGAACTGCGCTGCGCTCATCGAATGCTCCTTGGGATGGATGGCGGCCGCCGCGCAAGGCAGGGCGATCGACCGCAGCCGGGCATTGTAAAGCCCCTCTCCCATCGGGAGAGGGGTTGGGGTGAGGGTTCGGGCGGAGTGGGGAGCGCCACTTCGCCCGAACCCTCATCCGCCTGCCGGCACCTTCTCCCGAGGGGAGAAGGATTTGTTTCTCGGAGGGTTCTGCAGCGGTCGCAGGCTATGAGATGCGCCGCCCGCAAGCTGCGCTCATCGACCACGACGGACCGCCGCCATGCGCACGCAGACCTCCGATACCGCCCGCCGCCAGCGCCTGGCCGCCGGCGCCCTGCTGTGGCTGCTGGCCGGCAGCGTGCTGCTGCTGACCACCCTGGTGCCGGCGCGCACCGACCTGCTCGGCTGGACGCCGGCGTTCTGGCTGCTGGGCGCGCCGCTGGCGCTGCTGCTGGTGCTGGAACCGCGCCTGCCGCGCGACCTGCTCGCGCTGGCGCTGCGCCGCCGGCCGCGGACGCACCGGGCCGTGTGGCACTGATTCGAAGACTTCCGCTTGGCAGTGGAGCTTTGGCGTACGGGATGTACGCCTGAAGGGATGCGATGACGGACGCCAGGGTTGGCGGTGCACCCGTCGTCGCGGCGCAAGGACAGGCGCCTCGAGCCCCGGCGATCCAGGATGGACGCCGGGGCTGCCCGACTTCTTCAGTCGGCGATGCCGAGCCGCTTGCGCTCCAGGCGCCGCAGGAACTCCTGCATGATGCGCAGGTACAGATCCTCGCCCAGATACGCATCCTCGACGCCCGCGTCGATCGACGGGTTGTCGTTCACCTCGATCACCACCGGCTTGCCGTCGACCTGCTTGAGGTCCACGCCGTAGAGGCCGTCGCCGATGCCCTGGGTGGCCTTGAGCGCGAGCTTGACCACGTCGCTGGGCGCATCGCGCACGGGAATGGTCTCGAAGCCGCCGGACTTGTCCGTGCCCTTGGCGCCGTGGTTGTAGATCTGCCAGTGGCCGCGCGACATGTAGTACTTGCACGCGTACAGCGCCTCGCGATTGAGCACGCCGATGCGCCAGTCGAATTCGGTATAGAGGAATTCCTGCGCCAGCAGCAGCGAGCTGTGCTGGAACAGTTGGCCGGCGGCCTTCTCCAGCGCCTGCTCGTTCTCGACCTTGAGCACGCCGCGCGAGAAGGAGCCGTCCGGGATCTTCAGTACCAGCGGATAGCCCAGGCGCCCGGCGATTTCCTTCATGCCCTTGGCGTCGTCGCGGTACAGGATCTCGGTCTTGGGCACGGCCAGCTTGCGCGAGACCATCAGGTCGTTGAGATAGATCTTGTTCGTGCAGCGCAGGATCGAGCTGGGATCGTCCATCACCACCATGCCCTCGCGCTCGGCGCGGTGGGCGAAGCGGTAGGTGTGGTTGTCGCTGGCGGTGGTCTCGCGGATGAACAGGCCGTCGTACTCGGCCAGGCGCTGGTAGTCGTCCTTGCCGACCGGATCGACCTCGATGCCCAGTTCCTTGCCGGCCTGGATGAAGGACTTCAGCGCCTTCTTGTTGGAAGGCGGCATCGCCTCGTTCGGGTCGACCAGCATGGCGATGTCGTAGCGGTAGCGCTTGCGTGCGCGCGGCTTGCGCCACAGCTTCTTGGAGAAGCGGTCCAGCGCGGCGGCGAAGGCGTCTTCCTGGGCGTCGTCCAGCGTATGCAGGCCGACCGGCTTGATCGAGCTGACCTGCCACACGCGGTCGCGCTCGAACTCGATGCGCAGCAGCGGGCAGGGGAACAGTTCGAATACCTGGCGCGCCAGATCCTGCAGCGCGGTGTAGGCGGTCTCGCCGAAGTACACCAGGATGCCGAAGTCGGTGGTGTCGCGGCCGCCCTCCGGCAGGAAGCGGGTGAGCTTCTGGTTGAGGTCCTCGATGTCCAGGCCGTACAGCGAACGGCGGCGCAGGTCGTTCACCGCGCGCACCGACGGCATCACCTTGTGGCCGCGCGCCTCGCCCAGCAGCGACACGTAATAGCCGGTGCCCAGGTATTTGTAGCTGCGGCAGAGGTTGATGACCTGCGTGCGCTCGTCGTCGGTGGACACCGGCTCGCGCAGGTACTCCATCGCCGTGACCACGTCGACGGACGGATAGTAGGAACTCCAGTCGGAGGCTTTCTCGACGACGATGACGAGCCGGGCCATGGCACCTTGAGATCGGGCGGACGAGGGTGTCGTCTCGTCGATGGAACGGGGCGGCACAGAGCGCGCAGTTTCGCACAGGCTGCCGCGCGCACAAGAGCGCGCGATGACTCTCGTCTAAACGCCGCCATGCCGGCCATGACGCCCGGGCGATTGCGGCGCGCCCGCCACGGGACTAGAGTGCCGCGCTTCGCTTCGCATCCCTTCCATCTTCGCCCCCGCCCTTCGCCGCCGCGCGGCACCGGAATCCACCGCCGATGACCCCCATGCCCGCGACCGCCGCCGTGCGTGTGCGACGTGCCGAGCTTTCCGACCTCGACGACCTGGTTGCGCTGGAGCAGCAGAGCTTCGCCGGCGACCGCCTCAGCCGCGCGCAGTACCGCCGCCATCTGGACAGCGACAGCGCGCAGGTGCTGGTGGCCAGCGCCAACCACCGGCGCTTCCTGGGCACCGCGGTGGTGTTCTTCCGCAAGGGCAGCAAGGTGGCGCGGCTGTACTCGATCGCCACCCGCGCCGAGGCGCGCGGCAAGGGCGTGGGCTCGGCCCTGATCGAAGCGGCCGAGCTGGCCGCACGGCGCAAGCGCCGCCATGCGCTGCGCCTGGAAGTACGCACCGACAACCATGCGGCCATCCGCCTGTACGAGCGGCTGGGCTACCAACGCATCGGCGAATACGCGAGTTATTACGAAGACGGCGCCGACGCCTGGCGCTACGAAAAAGCGCTGGACTGAAGCCCGCGCCACCCTGGCATCCGCCCCCGCCCCGCCTTACAGTGCCTCGCCCCGCCGTGGGCGGGGGTCATCAGGGAAAGGGGGACAAGGACATGATCATCTGGGGATCGGGCGGCAAGCAGATCGACCTCGGCGTCGCCGAGCACAAGGACTGCGCCGTATGCGAGAAGCAGCGGCCGTACCGCCTGCTGCTGCAGTACCGCTATTCGCATCTGTACTACTTGTTCAAATGGGTCTCGAAGAAGAGCTATGTGCTCGCCTGCGAGGTCTGCCACCGCGGCTGGCAGCTGGATGCCAAGGCGGTGGAAGCGAAGCTGGAGAAGAACCCGATTCCGTTCGGGGATCGCTTCGGCTGGGTCGGGATCTTCGTGATCCTCGGCGTGATCATGCTGGCGGCGGCGTTCAGCGCTCCGCGCTGAAACCTTAAGGCTTGCGCCCGGTCAGCCGCCGAACGGCTGGCCGAGCCGGTGTTCCGTCGCTTCGTCCGGACGCGCCACCAGCGCGCCGGTGCGCATCAGGCTGACGCTGTAGTGGCCTTCGTCGACCAGCGGCAGGAAGGCGCCGCTGCCGAACACGGTGTCGACGCCCGGCATCCAGCGCGGCAAGTCATAGGGACCGGCCTGGTCGAAGCTGATCACCGTGCGCGGTGCCTGCGCTTCCTGCTGCGCGTCGTCGTAGCGGCCGGTCAGGCGGTCCAGCCGGTACAGCGGCGGCAGGCCGGCCAGCAGCGCCGGCGTTTTCCACTTCAGCACCACCGCCTCGACGCGCCATGCATCGCCGGCCACCTGCACCTGGCGCGTGCTGCCGTCGGGCCAGCGCAGGGTCAGCGCCCAGCGCTGCGGCGACAGGATGCGCGCATCGATATCGACCACCGGCGTTTCTTCCGACAGCAGGTGATAGCCGCGCAGGCTCCAGCCCATGCCGGCCAGCAGCAGGGTCAGCGCGAAGCCCGCCAGTAAAAGCAGCGTGCGCAAAGCCGCGGCCAGCCGCTGGCGAGCCTCGAGGCGTGCGCGCACGGCCAGCAGCTGGGCCAGGGTGAACAGCAGCGCGATCGCGGCCAGCGCCAGCAGGATCGTGCTGGGCAGGCGCAGCAGCGTGGTCCAGTCCATCGTCGTTCGGATCTCTCGGTGCCGCGGTGCGGCCGGTGCGCGCATGATAGCGAGTCGCGCCGGCGGCTCCGTGCGCGGCCGTGCGCATCCGGTCATGGAATGGGCGCCCGCTTCGTTCATGCGGTCCGCCGGCTCCGCCTCGCTATACTTCGGCCGACTCCGTAGGAACCCACCCCCATGCGCCGATCGATCCTGCTGCTCCCGCTGTGCGTCGCCGTAGCCGCGCTGTCCGGCTGCGGCAACAAGGGCCCGCTGTTCATGCCGCCGCCGAAGCCGACGCCCACGCCGACCACGATGCCGCCGGCGCCCGCGCCGGCCTCCACCGCGGCGCAGCCGGTCTCGCACTGAGGCGCGCATGAGCCTGCGCTTCTCCAAGATGCACGGCATCGGCAACGACTTCGTCATGGTCGATGCGCGCGCCGCCGGTTTCGCGCGGGATGCCGAAGAAATCCGCGCCATGGCCGACCGCCATGCCGGCGTGGGCTTCGATCAGCTGATCAGCATCGAAGCGCCGCGCGATCCGTCCTGCCGCTTCTATTACGGCATCTGGAACGCCGACGGCACGCCCTCGGGCCAATGCGGCAACGGCGTGCGCTGCGTGGCCGCCTGGCTGCATCGCGCCGGCGAACTGCCGCAGGGCGAAACGGTGCGGCTGGAAAGCCCGTCCGGCCCGGTGACGGTGCGCCTGCTGGCGGCAGACCGCGTCACCGTGGACATGGGCGAGCCGGATTTTCGTCCCGCCCAGCTTCCCTTCGCGGCCGATGCGCCCGCCGCGCGCTACGCGCTCGATGCCGACGGCCACGCGCTGGAGATCGGCGCGGTGTCGATGGGCAATCCGCACGCGGTGGTGACGGTGGACGACCTGGGCGCGCCCGAGCTGTATCGCCTGGGCCCCGCGCTGACCGCGCATCCGCGCTTCGCGCAGGGCGTCAATGCCGGCTTCGTGCGCATCGTCGACCGCGCCCATCTGCGCCTGCGCGTGCACGAACGCGGCAGCGGCTGGACCCGCGCCTGCGGCACCGGCGCCTGCGCCGCGGTGGCCGTGCTGCGCCAGCGCGGCGAGGTCGAGGCCAGCGTGCAGGTGGACCTGCCCGGCGGCCGCCTGCAGATCGATTGGGAAGGACCCGGCCACACCTTGTGGATGACCGGGCCGGCCGCCTTCGCGTACGAAGGCGAATGGCTGGGCGGGGCGCATTGAAGCGTCATCGCCGCCGACGCACACTCCGGGCCGGGCAACGAACCGGCCGCACCGGTTGACGAGGTAGCACGCATGACCGACACCGCTCTGGACGACACCCTTACCGCCAGCGAGGTGGCAGCCTATCTGCGCCGCCACCCGGGCTTCCTCACCGAATTCCCCGAACTGGCCGCGCAGCTGGAACTGCCGCGCGAGCAGGGCCAGGTCGCCTCGCTGGCGGCCTACCAGACGCAGAACCTGCGCGAGAAGAACGCCGAGCTGGAGCGTCGCTTCGCCGAGCTGACCAAGATCGCCGCGGAGAACGAGCGGCTGATGCAGCGCATCCACGAGCTCAACGTGACGGTGCTGCGCGCCGGCACGGCGGCCGTCGCCGCGCGCAGCGTGATCGCGCGCCTGGCCGAGGATTTCCAGACCGACCAGGTGCGCCTGCTGGTGTATGACCTGGAGCTGCCGCCGGCCGACTGGCTGGTGCGCGCGCCGGGCGGCCCGCAGGAACTGCCGGAATTCGCCGAATTCCTGGCCCATCACGAACCGGTCGCCGGCCGCCTCTCCGCCGAACGCCTGTACCGCCTGTTCGGCGATGAAGCGCCGCAGATCCATTCCTCCGCGCTGATGCCGCTGGAAGAGCTGGGCATGCTGGCGATCGGCAGCCGCGATGCGGACCGCTTCCAGCCCGGCATGGGCACGGTGTTCCTGAAGATGATCGCGGCCACCGTGACCGCCGCGCTGCAACGCTCGCGGAGCGGCGCCTGAGCATGGACCCGCGCAGCCAGGTGCAAGCCTGGCTCGCCCGCCTCGCCGGCGAGCGCAAGGCGTCGCCGCATACGGTGGATGGGTATCGGCGAGATCTGGACAAGCTGCTGCGCTGGATGGAGGCGCAGTCGATCGACGGCTTCGCCGGGCTGGATGCGCATCGCATGCGCGGCTTCGTCGCGGCGGAACACCGCGCCGGCCTGGCGCCGAAGAGCCTGCAGCGGCTGCTTTCATCCTGCCGCAGTTTTTTCCGCCAGCTGCAGCGCGAAGGCCTGCTCGACCACGACCCCGCCGCCGGCGTGCGCGGCCCCAAGGTGCATCGCAAGCTGCCGCAGGTATTGGACGTCGACGAAGCCACCACCCTGGTGGAAGCGGGCGGCGAGGGCGCCCTGGGCCTGCGCGATCGCGCGATGCTGGAACTGTTCTATTCCTCCGGCCTGCGCCTGTCCGAGCTGGTGGGACTGCGCTGGCTGGATCTCGATCTGGCGCAGGGCGAAGTGCGCGTGCTCGGCAAGGGCAGCAAGACGCGCATCGTGCCGGTGGGGCGCCACGCCGTGGATGCGCTGCGCGCGCTGGGCGAGGCGGAAGGCAAGACACCGGAGACGCCGGTGTTCCGCGGGCGCGGCGGTGCGCCGATCAGTCCGCGCACGGTGCAGGCGCGGCTGAAGCAGCTGGCGCTGATGCAGGGCTTCGCCAAGCACGTGCATCCGCACCTGCTGCGCCATACCTTCGCCAGCCACATGCTCGAATCTTCAGGCGACCTGCGCGCGGTGCAGGAGCTGCTCGGCCACGCCGACATCGCCACCACGCAGATCTACACCCACCTGGATTTCCAGCATCTGGCCAAGGTGTACGACGCCGCGCATCCGCGGGCGAAGCGCAAGGGCTAGCAAGCCGCCGTCATTCCGGCGCAGGCCGGAATCCAGTGGCGACAACGTGCGATTGTCGCGAAAGACCCATTCGCCATATCGCGAAAATCCAGCGCTAGCGCCACTGGATTCCGGCCTGCGCCGGAATGACGGGCTTTCAAAAAAAGGACCACCGGCAAGCGGTGGTCAATGGGGAGAGTCGCCACGGCGGTCTTCCGCCCCCGTGGCGCTCGCGGTTGCTCGTTTTACAGGCTGAAGTCGTAGCGGGCGCCGAACTGCACGTAGCGCGGCGTCTGGTAAGACAGCGGCTGCGTGTAGCTGAGGTTGGGCGCGCCGCTGCCGGTTTCGCCCGATTCGTTGATGCTCTGCACCGTCTGCTTGTCGAACACGTTGACCACGGTGGCGCTGAAGGTCAGGTTGTTCTTGGCGAACGACGGCGCGTACTGCACGCCCAGATCGAGGCGGTAGGTCCACGGCAGGCGGCCCTGGCTGCCGCGCGGGGTCGGCTGGCCCTTGCAGTAGAAGTACGAGGCGCCGTAGTTCATTTCCGCGGGGATGTCGCCGGGATACACGCCGATGCAGTTCTTCGGACGGCCCGACTGGATCAGCACGTTGGCGCTGACCAGCCACTCCGGATTGATCTGGTAGTAGCCGTAGGCGCGGATCTGGTGCGTGCGGTCGTTGGCCTCGGGGCCGTTCGAGCCGATCATCAGTTCCTTGTGGTCCCAGTCCTGCGTCACCGACGGATCGAGCTGGCCGATGTCGGACTTGAGCAGGCCCTCGGAGTTGCCGTAGCTGCGCGAGAACGTGTAGTCGAGGCGGCCGAACCACTTGCCGTCGAAGCGATGCTCCAGGTAGGCGTCGAGCGCGTAGTACTTGCGCTTGGCTTCGGGCAGGCCGATGTCGTTCTTGCTGAGCTTGATGTCTTCCAGCTTGCCGTCGCCGTCCAGGTCGATCAGGAAGCGGTTGGACGCGCCCGGATTGATGATGTAGCAGGCGGGCGAGGGATTGGCGTAGTTCACGCCATGGTCGGCGGCCCACTTGATGAAGGGGCGGTCGTCGCACCAGTCGTCGATGATGCTGCGCAGCTTGCGGTAGCGCACCTTGGCGCCGAAGGTCCAGTTATCGGCGAACTGCTGGTCGAAGCCGAGGATGTACTCGTCCTGGTAGTAGGCCTTCAGGTTCTGCGCCGAGATCGAGCGCGGGTCGGGCGGCGTGCCGTTGGCGCCGTTGGCGTACACCACGCCTTCGATCGGCTGCCAGTTCGGCGGCGTGCCGTTGGTGTTGACCGCGCCGTCGTAGGTGCCCCACTGGGTTTCGTACAGCGAACCGGAAGCGCCGCGCACCGCGACGTTATTCGGAATCGCCAGGTGGTAGCGGCCAGCGTTGGCGTAGATCTTCAGGCTGGAATCACCCATCACGTCCCAGGACAGGCCCAGGCGCGGCGCCAGCTGGTGGCGCTGCTTGGCGAACACCTCGTTCTCGGCGTTGAGGTTCTCGAACTGCTCGTTGCGCAGGCCCACATAGGCCAGCCAGCGGTCGGTGACCTGCCAGTGGTCTTCGATGTACTGCGCCTGCTGCCTGACCTTGGCCTGGCCGATCGCGCGGAATATGTAGCGCTCGACGATGCCGGTGTGGCCCGGCGGCACCGCCAGGTTGCCGCGCGATTCGATCACGCCGCTGGGGGGGTTATCGAAGTAGAACCAGCCCACGCCGCCGGAGGTGTCCGAACCGTTGAGCGAGGTGACGTTGTAATGGTCGACGCCCGCGCGCAGGTCGTGGTCGCCCAGGCGGTATTCCAGGTTCAGATGCCAGCCGTTGGTCTCGTCGTACGCGCCCGGCGCGGCGATGCCGCTGGAGATATTGCAGCCCTGCAGGCGCTGCGACGGCGGCACGCTGTCGCGGTTGTCCTGGAAATAGGTGCAGCTCGAACCGGAGGTGAGGTCGACGTGGTCGGTGCGCTCCTTGCCGTACAGCGCGTCCACGGTGAGGTTGTCGGTGATGTAGCCGGTGTAGCGGCCCACATAGACCTGGCCGCCCGGCGAGGAGCCGGCCGTGCCCTGGTTCTTCTGGCTGCGCCAGCCCTTGTGGCCGTACTGGATGTCGTTGACGCCGTCGTAGACGAACTGGTCGGAATAAGTGGACGCGGTGTCGCTGAGGCCGGTCAACTCGATGATGTGGTTGTCGGTGATGTTCCAGTCGACTTTCGCCAGCCAGCGGTTGGTCTTGTTGGTGTTGTACGAGCGGGTGGTGTTCTTGCTGAGCGTGTAGGTGTCGTTCTCCGACTTGATGCGTTCGGCCGCACCGAAGAAGAACAGCTTGTCCTTGATCAGCGCGCCGCCGAGGTACGCGGCATACGTCGTTTCCCACAGCTTGGCCGAGTGCTTGTCGCGGCCGGTGATCTGCGCGCCGTCGCCGGGGCGGTAGGTGGGCTGCTCGGTCTCGCGCAGGCCGGCCGGCGTGTAGAGCACCTGCATGCCGCCCTTCCACTCGTTGGTGCCGCGCTTGGTCACGATATTGACCACGCCGCCGGTGGAACGGCCGTACTCGGCGCCGTAGCCGCCGGTGAAGACCTGTTCCTGTTCGATCGAATTGAACGGCAGGCTAGTGGCGCCCAGGCCGGTGAGCGGATTGGTCACCGGGAAGCCGTTGACGTAGTACTGGTTCTCCGCGGCGGAGGAACCGCCCAGCGACACGGCATTGCCGTAGCGCGCGTCGGCGTTCACCGCGCCAGGCGCCAGCAGCACCGCGGCGTTCACGCTCTGCGGCATGGGCAGGCGGCGCAGCTGTTCGGCGTTGAGCACGGTGCGCGTGTCCACCGAGGACACGTCGATCGCCGGCACGGCGCTGGCCACCACGCTGACGCCTTCAAGGTTCCTGGCGCCGGCACCGGCGGCGAAGGTCACTTCGGTACTGGTGCCGACGTTGACCTGCACGGTGTCGCGGCTGTCCACGGTCTGGCCGTTGCGCTGCACGCTCACCTTGTACACGCCCACCGGCAGCGAACCGGCGCGGTAGCGGCCGTCCGCATCCACGCCGACATCGCGGCTGAAGCCGGTGGAAGGATTCTCGACATGCACCGTGGTACCCGGTGCGGCTTCGGTGCGGCCGAAGATGGCGCCCGAAGCATTGGACTGCGCCAACGCGACGGTCCCGACGAAACAGCCCCCCAGAGCCAGGGCCAGCGCGCTCAGACGCAGCGGACCGCCCAACGATCTCCTGCTCGAATTGCTACTGCTCGACATTGGTTGTGATCTCCCCATGACACCCCTCGCGGGGCGGACCCGGCCCACCCAGGCGGGCGGAAGCCGGCATTCGAGGGGCGCACCCGGACGGCCGGGATGCGAGCGGACGATCAGTGCCGCTGGCGAGCGGGCCTTACAAATCAGCCTACTATGGATTTGAATCGATCTAAATTCGGAACTACAGAATATGGATCGATCCAAATTCCAAGCCAGATCTAGCTCACGGCACGACTGCCCGGTTCGGTGCGGCGATTTGAGGCATCTCTCACGGTCCTGCGGGACCGTTTCCCCGTGAGACGCCTTCTCCCTCTCGCCCGCCACAAGTTCATGCGGCGGAACCCCTCTTTCCGCAGTAAAAAGCGAGTGAAGGCTGCTGTCAATCGCAAAAAGTCCTAAGACATATGATGCGTGGCAGCAATTTTCTGCGTCTGGCCGATGGCGCCGGCCAGGGCGCGGACTTGGGTTTGGGCCGCGCTCTCCCCACATCCAAGGGTCCGCATCCGCAGGTAGCTTCCCCATGGAATCGTTCCACGCCACCACCATCGTTTCCGTCCGCCGCAACGGCCGCGTCGTGATCGGCGGCGACGGCCAGGTCACCCTGGGCAATACGGTGATGAAGGCCAATGCGCGCAAGATCCGCCGGCTCGGCAAGGGCGACGTGCTGGCCGGCTTCGCCGGCGCCACCGCCGACGCCTTCACCCTGTTCGAGCTGTTCGAGGAAAAGCTGGCCAAGCACAGCGGCAACCTCACCCGCGGCGCGGTGGAAATGGCCAAGGAATGGCGCACCGACCGCCGCCTCGGCCGCCTGGAAGCGATGCTGGCGGTAGCTGATCGCGACGCTTCGCTGCTGATCTCCGGCAATGGCGATGTGCTCGAGCCCGAGCACGGGCTGATCGCCATCGGTTCCGGCGGCCCGTATGCGCAGTCCGCCGCGCTGGCCTTGATGGAGAACACCGAGCTGGACGCGCGGCAGATCGTCGAGCGCGCGCTGAAGATCGCCGGCGACATCTGCATCTATACCAATCACAACACGACGATCGAAGAGCTGTGACGTTCGCGGGAGCCACCCGCCATCTCGTCCCCGATCCCCCGTTTCCCCCGAGCGAAGCCATGTCCGAACTCACTCCCCGCGAAATCGTCAACGAACTCGACCGCTACATCATCGGCCAGCACGACGCCAAGCGCGCCGTGGCGATCGCGCTGCGCAACCGCTGGCGCCGCATGCAGCTGGATC
>Ga0207667_10000358_pt1 | contig 61982 bp, 64 predicted proteins | sample KBSCornC52_FD_184301 | JGI IMG/M metagenome (GOLD analysis project Ga0207667, IMG submission 184301) | Corn rhizosphere microbial communities from Kellogg Biological Station, Michigan, USA - KBS Corn C5-2 (SPAdes) (version 2) | ecosystem: Host-associated > Plants > Roots > Rhizosphere > Soil ... | reverse complement strand
TTTTAGCCAATTCCACAGTTTGTAAATTCAACACGCAATCAAAAAACTCAAGATCATGGTTATATTGTTGATTTGCTTCTATCAAAAATGGTTTTTCAAAAGATTTTGCACTAAAAATCGCCGCTTTCATAACACTTCTTCTTGTAAATATTTTGGAATAACACATGTCCAATGTAACTTTTCTTCTATGTATTTTTTTAATGCCAATGCGGCATCCGGTTCACCGTGAGTTAAAAATACTTTTTTAGGAGCTTTAGGCACACGCTTTAACCATTCCAATAACTCTTCATAATCTGCATGTGCAGAGGTATTATGTAACTCTGTGACTTCTGCGTTGATTTTGACGGTCTCTCCTAACAATCGAATTTCTTTTTCTCCTTTTAACATTCTTTCACCACGAGTTCCTGCTGCTTGGAACCCTGTAAATATAATAGTGCTTTTTTCATCTGGGCCAAACACGTTAATATGATGCAACACTCTTCCACCCGTTGCCATGCCGCTCGCAGATATAATAATTTTTGAACCTTGAATCGTATCTATCTTTTTAGATTCAGCCACTGAATTTGTATAGATTGCAACAGAGTTTAAGTATTCACATTTATTTTTCGTTAAACGATGTTCTTGCATAAATTGACAAAATAAATCCGTTACGCTTATGGCCATCGGGCTGTCTAAAAACACAGGAATATCAGGGATTTGTTTATTCGTTTTTAATTCATGAATATAATATAAAATACTTTGTGCACGCCCCACTGCAAAAGCTGGAATGACAATTGTCCCCCCTCTTTTCACTGTGCGATTAATTATGGCTTTTAATTGTGACTGCGGATCCATTTTGTGATGCAATCGATTTCCATAAGTTGATTCTAAAACCAAGTAATCTGTATATGGAATAGGTTTGGGTGGGCGCATGATGGGATCTTGCATCCTTCCAACATCGCCTGAAAAAGTGACAGAAATATCATTCATTTTAATATAAACCGTTGAAGCACCTAAGATATGCCCTGCTGCACGAAATTGAAAAGTAATATTTTTATCGAAAAATGTGTTTATTTTTTCAAAATCACACGGTTGAAATTGTTCTAATGATATTTTTGCATCTTCAGCGGTATATAATGGCATTGCGGGAGTATGTTTTGAATAGCCATATTTATTGGCAAATTGTGCTTCTTCTTCCTGAAGAAACCCGCTGTCAGGCAATAATATTTTACATAAGGCAAAAGTACCATCAGAACAATAAATTTTTCCTTTGAAACCATTTTTGACTAATAATGGTATATAACCTGTATGATCAATATGCGCGTGAGTTAAAATAACGGCATCAATGTTGGAAGGCTCGAAAGGTAGTTTACTCCAATTTTTGGAGCGTAATTCTTTATGACCCTGAAATAAACCGCAATCAACTAAAATTTTTTTTGAGCTGGATTCAAGTAAATATTTTGAACCAGTAACAGTTTCAACAGCACCTAAAAATGTGATCTTCAATTAACCTCTCCCTGTATTCCATATTTATTACTCATCTTACGCAGTAAACACAAAAGAGGAAATAGGAATGCATCGTGAAGACTGTATAATACAGGGATGTATTATACAATCATAGGGATATGTCTTCGTCTGAACGATTATTCCTATTTCCTCTTTAACCTTACAAATGGATGAAATGATACTGCGTAAGATGAATTTATTACTTTAATGGTTATACACCTCAATGACAAGAAATCCTCTTCCCCCGCAAACGGGGGAAGGGATTTTATTTCTATACCGAAGTTTTTATTAGTTCTTTTCCCCTGTCCTACCGAAACCAAATTTCGCAGGTTGGTCTTGAGCAGTATCATGAGCATTATTATTATTTCTAGGAGTACTTAAACCACCTCTATTATTTTCATTATAAATATTGGAACCATTAATTCCAACTAATGGTACTGATGGCGGCGCCCCTTGTGGTCTTGGAGGAGGAGCAGAATCAGTTTGAGGCGAAATAGTTGTTGTAGTAGTATTGGTGGTTGTAGCTGTAGTTGTAACCGTTGTAGCTGTTACACCTGCAGCAGCTTTCTTGGACACAAAACCACCTTTAGGCATTGCTTTAAAATCAAATTGACCCGCATTTTCATCTTTTCGTGGAGATTTTGGTGCTTGTTCAACTGATTTTAATTGACTCTTTCCAGTCGCAGCAATTTCATCAACCAAAGCATTACCGCTTGTTTGATTTAACACAGGTTTTGCAAAACCATTGAGATCTGTGCCTGTTTTTTTTAAAGCTGCTTGTCCGCCGGTTCGTTTTAACTGCTCAATGAGAGAATCTTGATTTCCATTATTTTTATTAAAATCTTTTTTCGCTACATCTTTATTAAGATAAGCCTGTCTTAAACCTCTTTCCAATCGTTGGAATGCATTTAGAGAATCAGAATCTTGTTTAAACTTAACATCAGAAGCGTTTAATACTTCACCTAATTGGATGTTAAAATTACTGGTATTAATCTGTGAATTTTGAAACAAGTTCACAATGTTAGCTCTTAGCATTGGCCATGTTACAACACTGTCTTTTTCCAAAATCTTTTCTAACCCTTTAAATAAACCTGCTGAAATATTGATTTCTTTAGCAGCCTTTTCGTTTTCAATATCAGATTTCGACTTATCGAATGATGGCAATGCAGGCGCAGGAGGAGCAGGTGGTGGGGGAACTGCAGCTGATCCGTGTCCTTGTGACGGGAATAGCCGATTATAATATCCTTTAGATTTGGAAACTTCCCCAACGTTTAAACTAAATACTGACTGTACACCTTGAAATTTATTTTCTCCATCAACATATTCAATTGCATCAACAATATCTCTCAATGAATTTCCTCTCGTCAAGCTTTCATAATCTTTTTGAACGTCTAAATCGAGCAACATCAACAGTCGTAAAATAGCGAAATTTTTTGATCTGTCATTAGACACAGGAAGATTGTCACCAAGCTTTTGACTCAACAAGCCAAGCAAACTCTCAGCATTCGTATTTTTTGCAAGATAGTCATTCAAATATTCATTCGTCATGTGTTGAGCAAAAAATTTCAACTCTGGAACGTCTTTAAGGTGAGCGTTATATGTTGATTGTACAGCATTAAACACATGGCGAATTTTATCATGCAATTCGGCCGTAGCAGCTGAAATAGCTGGACTTGGAATCACAGGAGAAAGAGTAGTCGTCGTCGTTGTAACAGGTTTTGCTGTTGAAACAGAGGGCGGTACTATCGCATTTGTGGTTGTTGTTATAGCTTTTGTTGTTGTAGTAGTAGTGGTTGTAGCAGTATTTGAATGAGATGAAGGTCCAAAAATTGACTTACCAATATTACCAAAAACAGAGAAAACATTTGTCGGTGTAGTTGTGGTAGTTGGTAGAGCTTTCTTTCCTGAAGGTGAAGTTAATATCACCAGTTTGTGGACATCAGCTATTTTTTGGTCAACATCAGCAGCTGAATTTCGTTCATTAATTGCTAATAAATTTTTTATTTTCATATTATCTTCAATTGAAAGAGATCCAGAAGTAAGCAGTAAATCTAACATACGCCTACATGTAAGCGGTCTAACTTCGGTGGAATCCTGACTCTGATTAGAATTTTCCACATCGCCATATGGCGTATAATTTCTAACAATGTTTAAAAGATATTCTGGGTTTTTCTTGTAATTCCCTTTAATATCTTTTTCAAAAAGTGAGGTTAAAGCCACTACACTGTTTAATTCATGCAATTTCGATGCGTGATAAACTTGTTCAATATTTTTTAATATTTTTATTGCATTTTCGCGGCGCGTTTTAAGCTCGGTTGAATTAGACGTTGGACCAACAAATCCTTCAGGTTTTTTAGTATCTGTCCCTTCCACAACTGTGAATGGTTTACCTTTAAAATAGGTATCATGCACTCCTGGTCTCATACGAACATCATAGTAAGTTTCTCCTCCTTCATATCGCTCTTTTACTTCTTCAAGTTTTTCTCCCCCAGCTAAAATTCCTAAGCTGTAAAGATAATTATTTACTACCGAAGCCCATTGACGATTTTTAAATGAGTAGACAACATTACCGTCCATTCCCATTCTGACAAATATATCAGCTGTAAATACTTGAATAGATTGTTGCGATTGATCTTGGGCCATAAATTTTCTCCGAATAATTAAGTTAAAAAAACAGCTTGTGCAGAGTAACCGGGAAACCTTAAGGTTTTATTAATTTTTATTGTTTCATTATTTTGCCACCACCCGGCGGAAGATTTGATATTTTTTTCTGATATTGGATTAATGTGACCCCTGATAAAATCGCCAAAATACCCACCCATTCATTCCAACTGGGTATTAAATGCATAAATAAAAAATCCCACAGAATCGCGAGCATGGGCACAATATACATCACACTTGCAGCCCTCACCGTTCCCCACTCACGCAACAGGTAAAAATAAATTAACCACGCCAATGCAGTTGCAAATATACCCAAATACAAAATAGCTACGATAAATTTATGATTGAATACCAAATGAATCGAGGATATGGGATCGAATATCAATGACATAACAATTAAACTGATAAAGCTTGATAAATGCTGATTCCAAAGGTTGGACTCAAAACACACTTTCATTTTTCCAAATACCAAGTGCTGCGTCATTAAGCCCCCAATGGCATAACATATGGCCATCATGAATACGGAAAGAATCCCTATTAAACTACTTGTATCATCGTGCCCCAAATGCGGCAAAAAAATAAATAAAATCCCGATCATACCTAATGATAGTCCCATAATTTTTGCGGGCGAAAATTGACTTTTATCACAAAAAATAACAGCACCTAAAATGAGCGCCCATATAGATACTGTACTATTAATAATGCTCGCCAATGCAGGCGCAATAAATTTTTCACCGTAGAATAAAAACGCAAAAGGAATAGATTGTGTAAATAAACCTGATACCCATAATCGCCAGGACATTGATAACGGCAAGAAAAAAATTTGTTTATCTGGACATTGTTTTTTTTTCATCATAAAAAATAATGTCAGTGTGGCTAAAGATACGCCTACTCGCAGCATTGCACAAAACACGGGAGGAAATGATGCCACACTTATTTTTATGCCTAAGAAAGAAAAACTCCACAAGAGTGCAAGTAATAAAAATAATAAGTAGTTTTTAAGCATAACCGTTTGTTTTCCTCGTTTTAATCTACAAACTTACTTTGCGAAATGAATACAGTCAAAAAGAAGAGAAAACCGTATAAGACATGGATGTCTTATACGATCGCAGGATGCAGGTTCGTTTTCGCGTTTTTGACTGTATTCGTTTTTATTCCCGATAAAAAGAAGAGGAAACAGATTTGAATTTATTATTAAGATCAAATCGAATACCATCAACTTACCTCTCCTGCTTCTCTATATATACTTCTTTCTGATGAAACTTTTTCAGACTACTACGGTGTCCAACGCTAATCATCGTCATATGGGGAAAATGAGTTTGCAACAAACCATACATTTTTTCCTCGGTATCTTCATCTAACGCCGATGTTGCTTCATCTAAAAACACCCAATCCGGTTTCATTAGAAATATTCTCACGAAAGCAATTAATTGTTGTTCACCTAATGAGAATTCCATTTGCCAATATCTCACTTGATGCAAATATTGTTTAAAATAATGCAGGCCACACTTATCTAAAATAAATTCTATATTTTCATCTGAATAATCGGGGTTTAATTTACTGTCATTGTCTGGATACAATAACGCTTGTTTTAAAGTACCTAAAGGAAAATAAGGTTTTTGGGGTAAAAATAATTTCTTACCTTCGGGTAATTGAATATTTCCATCACCATAAACCCAAATATTGGCAAGCGCTCTTAGCAATGTACTCTTGCCTGATCCATATTTCCCCGTAATTAAAACATGTTCTGATTGTTTAAAATCAATGTTCAACAATTGAGTGAGTGCGACATCTTTATGACGCGGCAAACTTAAGGTTAAATTTTTAATATATATAGCATTATTAGAATTGGCGGTAATTTGAATGTTTTTGAGAGAATTTTCATTTTGTGCTTCTATCATAAATGCATTAAATTCTGTTAGCCGCCAAATAACCGCTCTTAAATTAGCAATCGTGGTAAATGAAAACACAATAAATGATAAAGCATTCACCACACGTTCAAACGCATTACTCACTTGCATCAAATATCCGAATTCTAATTTTTCACGAATATATTTTGGCAGCGCAATTAATATCCCCACTACTTGGATCATTAAATTGTACCCATTGATAAAAAAATTCAAGTTTTTTTGGACTACAATGGTGTCATAGAAGTTTTTGAAGACGGGTTCAAATAATTTAAATAAGGTTTGAATTTCTGTTTTTTGCCCTTGATAGAGTGCGATTTGTTCGGAGGATTCTCTGACTCGGATTAATCCAAATCGAAAGTTCGCATTGAATTGTTCTTGTTGGTAATTTAACTTAATTAGATTCATACCAATTTTGCCAATTAACCATGTTCCAATGCCAGCATAAATGAGTGTTGCCCAAAACATAAATCCATGTACAACGACAGGCTTGTGAAAAGCAATAAATGATAAATCCCCAGACAATTTCCATAAAATAATGCTAAATGAGAATAATGTTAATAGCGAGTTAAACAATCCCGAAAATAAATTTAATATCAAAGCTGGAAATTCACTTAAGTCTTGGCTAATACGCTGATCGGGGTTATCCATTCGCTTACTTAACATTTGCATAGAATAAGCCACGTGGTGATCTAACCACTGGGAAACATATTGATGCGTCATCCATTTTCGCCATCGATTGGTTAATAGCCCGCCAAAATAATTGATATACGTAAAAATTATGATGGCTAATATTAAAATAATCACAAATTCAATCAATGACAATACAACAAACCGCATCTGAAATGCCTGTAAACTATTGTAAAAGGCTTGCTGCCAATAATTGAATACCACCAATAATTTAACTTGTAATACATTTAAGTAGATTACTGCACTTAAAAGCGCAAGTGCTATCCATTTATCTTCTGATGTCCAATAAGGCTTAGATAAATGCCAAAAATTTTTCCAAAAGTTATGCATCATTTATTCCCAATGTTTCAATTCCATTTTTTTTAAACACTTTTCAATGGCCAGTGTTCCGAGCGTGTTTTCATCTACTGTAAAGTCATGACACTCTATACTCTCCGGAATGTCAGATTTTATTTCATGCAACAGTTTTTTTCCCAATAATTTAATGTAAGCTTCTTTACGAGTCCATAGCTTAAAAAATAATTGATGGGGATGCTCTGCACTTTTAAGCAATTGAAATTCTTTTTGTGAGAAAAACCTCTCTGCCATAGATAAAACATCTATTTTTTTCTGTGAATTTGTACACTCAATATCAATCCCGACAGGCGTATCTAAGGTCACCGCACAAACTGCTTTGGTTCCAGAATGGCTGAGGTTAAATTGAAATGCAAGAAAATCTTTAAGATAAGGTTTACCCTGTTCGGTTTTGTTGATGCGAGGATTTTCTCCCAGATAATGAATCAATATTTGCCTTAATTGACCATGTGCTTGAATAAAGCGTTCTTTTAAAAAGTCAAATTTAAACTGATTTGCACGAATGAGTTCACTCTCATCCAATAACAGTTTAAAATCTGCTCTTAACTTCTCATTTTGATGGTTCAAATCAAAATGATAGACATCAATTTGAACCTTTAGGAGCGATAACATGTCCGACACTCATATTCCCCCTGGCTTAAAATATACCTCATCGCACGAATGGTCTCGATTGGAAAGTGACGGAACTATCACTGTCGGCATCACCTATCATGCACAGCATTTACTGGGTGATATCGTTTATATCGAACTTCCACAAATTGATAAAGCTTTTTCTCAAGGAAAAGAAATTGCTGTGGTTGAGTCTGTTAAGGCTGCCTCAGATATTTATAGCCCTGTCAGCGGGAAGGTGGTGGCAGTAAATCAAGAATTGAGCAGCAATCCTGAGCTTGTTAATCAGTCGCCCTATGAGTCGGGTTGGATGTTTAAATTAAAGCCGGATAACTCAGCAGACTTGGATAATTTACTGTCCTCAACACAGTACAATGACAGCATTGCGACGGAATAAACACTTACAAAAAACTAAACAAGCGAAACGAAGGGGCGTTAAATGCAACCCTTCTTCAATGCTATAGATACTCGGCAATCAAAATTTCTGCGATTTGAATCGCGTTTAATGCTGAACCTTTTCGAACGTTGTCAGCAACTACCCATAAATTTAATCCATTTTCACAAGAAATATCTTCACGAATTCTTCCTACAAAAACAGCATCTTCGCTTTCTGACAACATTAATGGCGTTGGATATTTTCCTGGTTTATGTTCATCGATAACAATGATTCCTGGAGACTGTTTTAATAATAATCTTGCATCACTTGCTGAGATTTTATCTCGTGTTTCAATATGCAAACTCTCAGAATGCCCATAAAACACCGGTACACGAACTGCTGTAGGATTAATGAGAATGTCTGGATCATTTAAAATTTTCTGACTTTCCCAAACCATTTTCATTTCTTCTTTGGTGTAGCCATTATCCAAATATTGATCAATCTGTGGAATTAAATTAAATGCAATTTGCACAGGAAAATGTTTAATTTTTACACCTTTGCCATTTAAAATATCTCTGGTTTGTTCAGATAATTCTTCAATACCATTTTTGCCAGCCCCTGATACAGATTGATACGTTGAAACATTTACTCTAACAACACCCACTGCATCTACAAGAGGTTTGAGTGCAATTAAAAACGGAACAGTGGAACAATTGGGTACCGCAATAATATTTTTTTCTCGATAATATTCTAAAGCTTCAGGGTTAACTTCAGGAATCACCAAAGGAACATCTTTGTCGTATCTATAATGTGATGATTTATCTATAACTATACATCCACTCGAGGCTGCCTTCGGAATAATAGCAGCTGCAATTTCCGCATCTACTGCAGAAAAACAAATATCCGCTTGCGAAAAATCAAATTGTTCTGCATCTTCTACAATGATGGATTTATTTTTAAACAAAACAACACTGCCTGCAGATTTTTCACTGGCAAGTGCATACATTTTACCCACGGGAAACTGGCGTTGGGCCAAAATTTCCAACACTGCTTCACCCACTACACCAGTTGCACCTAATACAGCGATATTAAATTTTTGCGTCATGAGAAGTTAAATCCAAATAAATCAGATTATCCCAATATTTATCAGGCTGGACAAGCGCTATGTGTTATTCACTCATGTTACGCAGAGAGTGCACAAGAGGACAAAGGAAAACAATCGAAAAAAAGAAAACCGTAAAAGACACGGATGTCTTTTACGATCACACGGAGGTGGGTTCGTTTTCGTTTTTCGATTGTTTTCCTTTTAACTAAACGATGCGTAACATGAGTTATTCATTTGTGTATCGATGGATTATTTATTTCAAGATTTTATTTTTAACGCAAATTCATACAGTTTATTTTTTGAAATACCTAAAATATCCGAAGCAATTTTTACTGCACTTTTCAGAGGTAATTCTTTTAACAATGTTTTCAATAGATTTTCTACTTGAGCGTTATTTAATTTTTTTTCAGCATTTTCTTCAGAAATTCCTGCCACTATCAGCACTATTTCACCTAATTGTTGCGAGCAATCCTTTTGGACAAATTCAAGCAATTTACCCACAGACGATTTAACTATAGTTTCAAATGTTTTTGTTAATTCTCTTGCCAGCACTATTTCTCTTGACTCGCCAAGCACATCACACATATCTTGTAATGTCTCTAACAATCGATGCGGTGCCTCATAAAAAATACAGGTTCGTGTTTCATTGCTTAATACTTTCAATCTGGCTAATCGTGTATTTTTTGATGAAGATAAAAAACCTTCAAAGGTAAATTTATCACAAGATAATCCAGACACACTTAAAGCTGCTATCGCAGCACAAGGCCCAGGAATGGGTGACACGACGATGTTATTTTCATGAGCTTTAGAGACTAATACAAATCCAGGATCACTGATAAGCGGAGTGCCTGCGTCTGATATTAATGCTACCGACTGACCCGATTTTAATAATTTTATGAGGTGATCTGTGCTTCTTGATTCATTATCTTTGTGCAAACTGATAATCTTTCGTGAGATCCCAAAATGCAAAAGCAATTTCTGCGAATGACGCGTATCTTCTGCTGCAATGATATCCGCTGATTTCAATACTTCTATCGCTCGAAAAGTGATGTCTTTTAAATTACCCAAAGGTGTTGCAACGATATAAAGCGTACTCAAAATTTACCTCATGCGTAAGATCAGTGTATGATGATACCTGATTTCCGTTAGAGAGCGAGTTTTTTATGGATGTTAAATGTCGATTTTTACGTCAACTATTAATCATTCTTACAATGGGGCTAATGAACAGTTGCAGTATGTTTGGCTCTTTAGACGCTCAAAATGATGTCTCCAATTCTCAACTTTCCGCTGATCAAAATACCAACACTCCAGGACAAACTCAAACAACAGAGCAACCACGCCAAATTGCCTTATTACTTCCAAAAGAAGGAAGCGGGCTTGTCAACGCAGGCAACGCCGTTGAAGCAGGTTTTATGGCTGATTACAAAAATACATCGCCACTTCCTGCCATTAAAGTTTATGACCAGGATCAATACAATCAAGCAGTTCAAGATGGTGCAAATTACATCGTAGGCCCTTTGGACAAAATTAAAGTGACTCAATTACAAGATGATCCTTCAATTTCAAAACAACATGTGACGATAATTGCACTCAATAACCCGGATGATTCTAAATTTGTTCCAAATATGATTAAGTTTTCTCTTTCACCGCTCCAGGAAGCTCAACAAATTGCAGATAAAGCTTTCCATGATGGACACCATACTGCGTTATTGATCACACCCAAAGGAGATTGGGGTCAAAATATTGCAAATGCGTTACAACAACGTTGGGAATCAGATGGTGGAAAAATCGTTAATAGTATTGTCGTTGACAATCTTAATACTCTCAATAAACAAACACAACAATTACTCCAAGACCATACGCAAGCAGAGGCTATATTTATGATTGTCCAACCCACTTTTGCAAGACAATTAAAACCCCTGTTAAATTATTATCATGCAGACAACATTGCAGTATACAGCACGTCGTTGATATACTCCGGTTTACCAGACTCCAACAAAGACAATGCATTAAATGGCGTCATTTTTTGCGATATGCCTATTGTACTGGATCAATATTCACCATGGGCAAGCACGCGTTCCGACATGATATCAACACAAGCTACAGCGATACAAAAATATATCCGATTGTACGCGCTTGGGTGGGATGCTGCATATTTAACCAAACATTTTGATCAAATTCACCAAGGAGTATATGGCGCAACAGGTAAATTAACATTGTCTCCACAAAATGAAATTATCAGAACATTGAAATTTGCGATATTTAAAAATGGACAACCACAATTACTCTCATAGTCAACGAAAGGGCTTTTCTATTGAAAATTTGGCTTGTGATTATTTAAGACATTACAATTTAATATTAATCCACAAAAATTTTCAATCAAGGTTTGGCGAGATAGATCTAATTATGAAAGACAACAACCCTTCTTTTCTCAAAAACATTCTTGTTTTTGTTGAGGTACGCTATCGACGAACTGGCTTATTTGGCGGCGCACTTGAAAGCATTGGACGTGACAAACAAAAAAAATTAATGAGAACCGCACAACTATATTTAACGAAATATCATGAATTTTCTACACCGCCGTGCCGTTTTGACGTTGTGCTTGTTAGCGGGAATCTAAAACAACCCGATATTCAATGGATTGTAAACGCGTTTGAATAACATTAAAATGAGTGGCATATTTATTACACAGAGGGGACAGTCAATGAAAAAAAATCAATTATCACGTAAAATTTTATTAACGAGTAGTTTAATTTTAACCGCATTTTTATCCGCCAATCTTCAAGGTTGTGTTATTCTTGCGGCCGCTGGTGCCGGTGCTGCAACGACTGCTGTTGTGGTTCATGATAAACGCCCATTGCAAACAATCGCGGATGATCAAAACATTGAACTTACTGCAAATCATAAGATCAGCGAAAATCCAAATTGGAGTCAAAACAACCATATCGTAACTGTCGGCTTTAATCATGCTGTTCTTTTGATTGGACAAGTACCCGATCAAAACACACGTTCGCAAATCGAATCTATGGTTCAATCTTTACCGAAAGTAACACGGATATATAATCAACTTGAAATTTCCTCACCCACCACAACAGAAGCTAGAGCTAATGACACTTGGATTACAACAAAAGTAAAATCAGAAATGTTAGCAGCGAAAGATCTTCATTCCATTGAAATTAAAGTTGTCACAGAAAATGGCACCGTATATTTATTAGGCATGGTCAATCATCATCAAGCACAGCTGGCCGAAGACGTGGCAAGACGCGTGAGTGGTGTCAATCGTGTAGTGACATTATTTGAATATACGATGGTCTAACTACATGAAACGTCCACAAAATGCCATCATTTATCCAGGCACATTTGATCCTATTACGAATGGTCATCTGAATTTAATTACGAGAGCCTCAAAAATATTTGATGAGGTAATCGTTGCAGTAGCAGAACATACGTCTAAGAAAACATTATTATCTTATAAAGACAGAATAAATTTAACAAAAAATTCATTAAAAAAAATCCCTCAAGTAAAAGTACTTGGATTTAAAAATTTATTGGTGGATTTTGCAAAATCGCAACATATTTTTCTTATCTTGCGTGGTATTCGTGCTATTGCAGATTTTGAATATGAGCGTCAGCTTTCCAGCATGAACCATCATCTTGCCCCGGAAATCGAAACGATTTTTATGACCCCCAGTGAAAAATATGCGCATATTTCTTCTACCTTTGTTAGAGACATTGCACGGTTAGGCGGAGATATTTCTGCATTTGTTCCCAACATCGTAGTAGAAAAATTACAGAGAAAATAATCATGGCTTTAATGATCACAGATGAATGTATTAATTGCGATGTATGCGAGCCTGTTTGTCCAACAAACGCTATTTCACAAGGCGAGCTTATCTATGTCATTGATCCAGACAAATGCACAGAGTGTGATGGGTTTTACGATACCCCTCAATGCCAAACAGTGTGTCCAGTGGAGTGTATAATTAAACGGCCAAACGAAAACAAGTAAAAAAACCCCGCATAAAGCGGGGTTTTTTCGTGGAGAATGTAAAACAATTACATCATGCCTTCCATTCCACCCATACCACCCATGCCGCCCATACCACCGGCGCCACCGCCATGATTGTGATCATCCTTCTTAGGAAGTTCTGCAATCATGCAAGCTGTTGTTAACATCAATCCTGCAACAGAAGCTGCTTTTTGTAATGCAGTACGTGTTACTTTGGTAGGATCGATAATGCCCATTTCCATCATGTCTCCATATTCTTTTGTTGCTGCGTTGTACCCAAAGTTGCCTTTTCCTTCTCGAACTTTATGTAAAACTATCGACGCTTCGACACCAGTATTGTTTACAATCTGACGTAATGGCGCTTCCATTGCACGACGAAGAATATCAATACCCATGTTTTGCTCATGCGTATCAGCTTTGAGATCTTTAATATGTTGTAAAGCACGGATTAATGCAACACCGCCGCCCGCAACAACACCTTCCTCAACAGCTGCACGTGTTGCATGCAATGCATCTTCCACACGCGCTTTCTTTTCTTTCATTTCAACTTCGGTTGCTGCACCCACTTTAATAACAGCAACACCGCCTGAAAGTTTAGCTACACGTTCTTGTAACTTTTCTTTGTCATAATCAGAACTTGTTTCTTCGATCTGCGCACGAATTTGTGCAACACGACTTTCAATTTCAGTAGGTTTACCTGCGCCATCAATAATGGTTGTATTTTCTTTTGTGACCACTACACGTTTAGCATTACCTAAGTCAGTGACTTTCACTCCTTCCAAGGTTAATCCTACTTCTTCAGCAATGACATTTCCACCCACCAAAATTGCAATATCTTGCAACATTGCTTTTCTGCGATCACCAAATCCAGGTGCTTTCACTGCACATACTTTAACGATACCTCTAATGGTATTTACTACTAAGGTTGCTAATGCTTCACCTTCAACATCTTCTGCAATTAATAATAATGCACGGCCAGCTTTTGCAACAGCTTCCAATGTTGGAAGGAGATCACGAATACCAGAGATCTTCTTGTCCACTAATAAAATAAAAGGATTTTCCAATTCGCAAGACATGTTTTGTTGATTGTTGATAAAGTAAGGTGAAATATATCCACGATCAAACTGCATACCTTCTACAACATCTAACTCGTCTTCAAACCCTTTTCCTTCTTCTACAGTAATCACACCTTCTTTTCCAACTTTTTCCATTGCTTTGGCAATTAATTCACCCACAGCAGTTTCAGAGTTTGCAGAAATCGTACCCACTTGTTTGATGGATTTTGTATCTTTGCATTCGATAGAATGCTTCTTGAGAGCTTCAACTGCAGCAATGACAGCTTTATCAATTCCGCGTTTGAGTTCCATGGGATTGACACCAGCCACCAGTGCTTTTTGACCTTCTGCAAAAATTGCACAAGCCAATGCTGTTGCGGTTGTTGTACCATCACCGGCTTCATCAGACACTTGAGAAGCAACAGATTTGATCAACTGCGCTCCCATATTTTCAAACTTATCACTTAGCTCAATTTCTTTCGCAACGGTAACACCATCTTTTGTATAAACAGGTTCACCGTAACTTTTTTCAATAAGTACAGTACGTCCGCTTGGGCCCATGGTTGCTAATACAGCACCCGCTAATTTATTTGTTCCTGTTTTCATGCTCTGAAGAGCAATATCATCAAATCTCAATTCTTTTGCTGGCATAACTTTCTTCCTCTCTTACAATAAATTAAAAAACTCTTACTCAATCACCGCCATAATGTCGTCTTCACGCATGACTAATAACTCTTGGTCGTCAACCTTCACTTCAGTTCCAGAGTATTTGCCAAAGAGAATCTTGTCGCCGACTTTTACATCTAGTTTTCGTACTTCGCCATTTTCAAGTATTTTGCCATGACCAATTGCTAACACTTCGCCCCTGCTGGGTTTTTCTGCAGCTGTATCTGGAATATAGATACCGCCTTTTGTCATATTTTTTTCTTCCAAACGTTTAACCACGACACGATCATGTAACGGTCGAATTTTTAAACTCATGATATTTCCTCCAAAATTAAAAAAATTAGCACTCTTAATAACTGAGTGCTAATTTTACGCATGAAGAAAAAACTGTCAAGGGTTTTTTGTTTATTTTAGTTCACTCATGCTACGCATCGTTTAGTTAAAAGGAAAAAAGTTAAAGTAAGATGCGATGCTTAAGGTAAGTTAATTACTGCAATTGCGTCTATTTTATTTAATTTTATTTCTTGTTAAATACAAAAGCACCGCACTCAAGACTAAAAATATTCCAGAAAATAAAATGGGATAATTAACTGAATAATCCGCTAATATACTGGAAGTTATACCCACTGTTGCAAATCCAATGGAACCAATCGCATTGGTAATCCCCATCACCCAACCCTGAGAGTTTTCATCCACTTGATTCGAAAATAACGTGATTATCATTGAATAAGCCACAGCGATACAGATACCCATTAATAACGCGCCTATCCAACTGTAAATTACTGTTGGCATCAAAACAGTTAGAATAATGATTACTCCTCCAATAAGCATGAATGTTCCACATGCCGATTTGAGTGAAAAATGATGAGAAAAATAATTGACGATAAACCCAAATCCGATTCCAAATCCAACAGCCAGTAATGCCATAAATAAATTGACATGGGTATTATCCAGATGAAATTTTTTCATTAAGAACAATGAAATGAAAGAATAATAACTCCCCCATCCCAACATCATAAATAACATCACAATAGCCAAATAACAGATATCAGGATGTTTAAATGCTGAAATAAATATATCGATCGCGCGATGAAATTGAAAGTGAATACCGCTTTTTGGTTCAAACGTTTCTTTGAACAACCAAAGTAAAAATATAATATTCAAAAATGCAATGATTGCAGCAAAATATAATGGCGTTACCAATCCAAATCCATGATAAATCCGTGAATCAGATAATAATGCGCCGAACATAGGGCCTAATATAAAACCTAAAGACGCTGCAAATAAAATCAAACCCAAATTTCGGGTTTTCATCTCTTGTGAGCTTAAATCAATAATTGCAGCTTGTGCAATGGATTGACTTCCGGATGTAAATCCCGCGATCATTCGGCCAATAATCAATACTGTAATACTATGAAAACAAACTCCAATCGCGGAAATTAAATATCCTGCAAAATTACCCACTAACGCAATTATCAGTGATTTTTTTCGCCCAATAGCATCTGAAAGATCACCCAAATAAGCTGCGCCAAAAAACCAGCACATCATAAACAAACTCATGGTTAACCCAAATAAAAAGTTTCGTCTGTCTTCAGCAACAACGTGATCAAAAAATCCACTGGCAGGACTTGTAATCAATGTATTTAGCATTGGAATAACTAATCCTAATCCCATTCCATCAATAAGAATGGCTAAAAATAATGGAAATGCAGAAACAAAAAATGAAGATGATTTATGCGCAGTCATGATAACACTCTAATGTAAGATAAATTTATAAATTTTCCAACCAAACAGGTAAAAGATGATGCGCTTTTGAAACTTGCTTTCGAATTTTGACACTCTGTGTTGAATGTTTTTCAAAAAATCGCCAGAATCGATTTGAATGGTCCAAGTGAACGGTATGACAAAGTTCGTGGAGCATAATATGCTCAGTAAGTTCTTTTGTCAAAAATAATAGACTAGGGCTCAACGAAATACGTTTGTTAGCAGTACAACTACCCCAACGAGTTTTTGTAAAACGAATGATAGCATCCTTATAATCTATCCCTGTTTTTTGACTCATTTTATCAAGCCAAGATAATAAATGCTTTTCAGCATGTGATTTTAGCCAACGGATAAGCGCACGCTTTACTGATTTTTTATTATCCACATTACCTAGTACCATGAGTTTTTCATCAAAAAACTCTCTGGCTTCACACGTTTTATTAACCATTGGTATGTAAGTAATTTTCCATGTTTCTTGAATGGCGAATAAATTTAATTCTTCTGGTAATGCAATAGATTGAACTTTAGGCTTTAATTTTGCTAGATGTTTTTTTATCCAATCATTGTTTTTAATAAGAAAATCCGGGATTTTGGTTAAATCGTACTTGCTAGGCGCGATGACTTGTAATCCTTTGACTGAGGAAATTTGTAATCGCAACCGCTTAGCTCGCGTACTTCGACGCAAGCTATATTCTGGAAAATCATCTATATTGGACATAGTTATTGCTTGCTTACATATGAATTTACAAATATTTACAACAAATTCATTAATTTAATAATCAATGGAATAAGTGTCACGGCAGCTGCAACCATTCCTCCAACACTGATGATAATATCTTTTTTGAGTTCTCTTAAATCATCTTTTGTTGCTATTCTATCTTCGAACATATCTGCAATTGCTTCAGCCTGGCCCTCAGCTTGTTGCAAGGTAAATCCGGCTAATTTCAATTTATTGGCATACAACAGGGTATCAAAAAACACTTTTGACATATCATTTCTCCTTAACCTTTATCTTTATTAACATTAAACTACCTTTAATAATCATATCAAAAACCTCTAGTACCTGCCATAAAATCTCGGCTCGCCCGGCGGCCTTGTTTTAAATCGTTTATATTGCCAAATATACTGCTCAGCATGAGAGAGAATGATTTTTTCAATCATCTGATTAATGCGCAAAGCATCTTGATAGGCATCCCCACCGGGGTAATGATTTAGCGCAGGCCCAAACCTTAGTTCATAGCCTGCCCCATCTTCGCGTCGAAAATAATCCAACGGTAAAACAGCACAATTCGTTAATTGTGCAAATCTACCCGTGGCGGTTAAAGTTTTGGCCGGCACACCAAAAAATGGCACAAATTCACCGAAGCGTTTTCCGGGATCTGTATCAGGCGTGTAAAATACTGCATTATTATTTTTGAGTGCTTTTATTAGTCCTCTTGCATCATTACGCCTAACCGCGAACGAATAGGCGCTATGCATATAACGCTCCGTAATCCATCGAAAAACAGCGTTTTTGGGTGGGAAAAACATCACCCCAAAGGGATATCTTAAATTTGCCAACCTTCCGCACAAATATAAAGAAAAAAAGTGGGGAACAAAGATCAACAACCCCTGTTTTTTTTCAAGCGCTTTATCAATATATTCTTGTCCTGTGATATGGATTAATTTATTCAATGATTTGTCAGACGCCCACCAACTTAATGCAGTTTCAAATATGCCAATTCCCATATTGATAAAACAACAGCGTAATAGTTTAAGTTTTTGCTGCTCTGAATAATGAGGAAAACACTTTTGTATATTAATGCTCGCAATTTTTCTTTGCTTAAATGAAAAATGATAAGCAATCAATCCGATGATTTTCCCTATTCTCATTAAATATGAATATGAAAATATTTTAATAAAAACCCAAAGAATTCCTGCAACAATCCAAAATGGCCACTGTCCAATATGGAAAGGAGAGAAGAGTGTACTATGATGATTTGACTTTGGTTTCATTGTAATATGCTCGTATTAATTCATCTTTTTCTTGCCATTGTTGGTTGATAAATTTTTGAAATCGGAGTTTATATTCCGGCTCACTTTCCCTGTCTCCTCGCAAGTTCTCTGGAATCTTTAAAGGTTTTACAAAAACCATAATTTTTCCAATATTTCCGCAGCAATAATCCCAGAAAGTGTAATAATTCATTTTCGGATAAACAATAGTTACGTCTAACAATGTTTTAATTCTATCTTCCATACAACTTAAAGCAATTGAAAGCCCCCCTGCTTTTGGCTTCAAGAGAAATTGAAACGGCGATTGCTGAAGCAATCGTTTTTTTTCAGAAAACCTTGTTCCTTCAGCATAAATCGCAAGGCTGCCTGGACTTTCTTTGAATCTTTCACACGCTTTTTTGGTAGCCATGATGTCTCTTTTTCTCCACTCAGGATTTTTTTTTAATTCTGCTTGACTGTGTCTATGTAAAAAAGGAAACCCATATAACCAACAAATTTGTCCTATCAAAGGAAGCCACAATAGTTGTTTTTTGGCAAAAAACTTTAACATGGGGATTTTTCTATTGAACACATAAGCCATCACTAAAATATCAGACCAACTTTGATGATTGGCCATCACAAGATAAAAATCTTGCGAATTTAATGAAATCTGTTCACCAATGAATTTTACATCGATTTTCATCTTTTTGTTTAAATGAAAAATTTTTCGTGAAATATCCGCCCATAACATCGGCAAATAGTAATATATTTTTTTAATTTTTTGAGTTCCTACAAAAATAGATATCCCCAATACACAAATTAATGAAACAAAACAAATAAATACATTTAAACTATATAAAATTAAACTGATTACACCCGTTAATGGATAGATAATATATTTTTGAAGTAAGTTCATTAATTAAATTTCCTAATAAGTTTTGAGGTATAATTAAACTATAGAGTATGACTGAGAACAATCATGGCATCAAATCAATCACTTGAACAATTGCTGAATAAATCGTACAAACATGGTTTTGTCACAGATATTGAATCTGACACATTTCCACCCGGGCTAGATGAAGACATCGTTCGGGCGATCTCGGCCAAAAAAAATGAACCAGACTTTATGTGTGAATGGCGCCTTAAAGCATTTCGGCATTGGAAAACCATGACAGAACCGCATTGGTCACATGTCACCTATCCTCCGATTGACTACCAAGCCATCAGTTATTATTCAGCGCCCAAACCCAAAAAAAAACTCAATAGTTTAGATGAAGTGGATCCCGAATTGCTAAAAACCTATGAAAAACTGGGCATCCCATTAAAAGAACAAGAAATGCTGGCAGGTGTCGCTATTGATGCAGTTTTTGATAGTGTTTCGGTCGCTACTACATTTAAGGCAAAATTAGCTGAAAAAGGAATTATCTTTTGTTCATTTTCTGAAGGCTTACAAAATCACCCTGATTTAATTCAACAATATTTAGGCACTGTTGTACCTTACACCGATAATTTTTTTGCAAGTTTGAATTCAGCGGTTTTTAGTGACGGATCCTTTTGTTACGTACCAAAAGGCGTACGGTGTCCTATGGAACTTTCCACTTATTTTCGCATCAATGCAGCCATGACAGGCCAATTTGAACGCACACTCATTATTGCGGATGAAGACAGCACAGTGAGTTATTTGGAAGGGTGCACAGCTCCCATGCGGGATGAAAATCAACTACATGCCGCCGTCGTGGAATTAATTGCTTTAAAAAATGCAAAAATCAAATATTCCACCGTTCAAAATTGGTATCCGGGTGACAAAGAAGGCAAAGGCGGAATATATAATTTTGTCACCAAACGCGGCGATTGCCGAGGTGACCACAGTAAAATTTCATGGACCCAAGTAGAAACAGGATCCGCCATCACATGGAAATATCCCAGTGTTATTTTAAAAGGCGAACATTCCACTGGCGAATTTTATTCTGTTGCCGTGACCAATAATTATCAACAAGCAGATACCGGCACCAAAATGATACATTTAGGAAAAAATACCAAAAGTACCATAATTTCTAAAGGCATCAGTGCGGGGCACGGTCAAAACAGTTATCGTGGTTTAGTGAAAGTTGCTAAATCAGCAGAAAATGCACGAAATTATACCCAATGTGATTCACTTTTATTGGGCGATACTTGCGGAGCACATACATTCCCCTATATGGAAGTGAAAAACGCAACAGCGAAAGTTGAGCATGAAGCCACGACCTCGAAAATTGGAGAAAATCAATTATTTTATTGCCAACAACGAGGCTTGTCTGAAGAGGATGCAGTGAATATGATCGTCAACGGTTTTTGCAAACAAGTTTTCCGGGAACTTCCCATGGAATTTGCTGTAGAAGCTCAAAAATTATTAGGTATTAGTCTTGAAGGAGCTATCGGTTAACATGACAAAACGAGAAAAAATCTGTCAAATAAAAAATTTGCACGTATCTGTTGATAATAAACAAATATTACGCGGAATTAATCTAGACATATATCGAGGTGAAATACATGCTTTAATGGGCCCTAATGGCTCAGGCAAAAGCACGTTGGCAAATGTCATCGCTGGGCGCGAGGGATATGAAATCACACAAGGAGAAATTCTATTCCAACAAAATGACATCGCCCCACTTTCTCCCGAACAACGCGCACAAGCCGGGATATTTTTAGGATTCCAATATCCCGTTGAAATTCCAGGTGTAACCAATATTTATTTTTTAAAGATGATATACAACGCACTACGAAAATCACGCGGTGAAACAGAAATGGATGCGATCGATTTTTTAAATTTTGTCAAACAAAAATTATCTTTATTAGAGATGAATGAAGACATGATTTATCGAGCCGTTAACGAAGGGTTTTCAGGCGGTGAAAAAAAACGCAATGAAATATTACAAATGTTAGTCTTAAACCCCCTACTGTCTATATTGGATGAAACCGATTCTGGTCTTGATATTGACGCGTTAAGAATCATTTCTTCAGGTATTAATACATTAAAAGATGAAAATCATAGTATTTTATTGATTACACATTATCAACGATTATTAAGCCATATCATTCCAGATAAAGTCCATGTATTGTCACAAGGTAAAATTGTAAAATCCGGTGATCAATCCTTAGCACTAGAGCTAGAATCCAAAGGGTATAATTGGCTGACCTCACATGAATAATTCTATTACATTTCCCACGGCACAGGATGAAAATTGGAAATACACCAATCTTTCTGCATTATCAAAAAAGTCCTATCAATTTGCTGATAAGCTTTCTGAACAAGAATTACAATCTCATCTAGATAAAATTCTTAATGAAAAAATTATTTCAGAAAATTATTTAATTTATATCAATGGAGAATTGGCCAAATTTAATTTAAATTGTCACATAAAAAATCAGCCATCGCTAACAGTATTAAATATTGATGTAAAAGATGTATTTGAAAGACTAAATGCACAATTTCATCAAGAACGTCAAAATGATAACTGCCAACTCGTCATATCCGGTGAAGCAAATCAACCTCAACAGTTACATATTGTATATTTGGCAACTCAACCCGTCTGGGTTCAACCACGATTAAACATTCAATTAGAAAACCATGCACAAGCAACAATTACTGAAACATTTCTTAGCGAATGCGATTCAGTGACCAACAGTGTCACTCGAATTCAATTAAAAAATAATGCGAAATTGAACTACATTAAAATACAACAAGAATACAAAAATGCCTTTCATATTGGAAGAACGCATATTGATATTGAAGAAAATGCTCATGCACAAACAGTGACAGTATCACTAGGTTCATATTTAGCAAGAAGCGATATTTTCGTTCAATTAAATAAATCAGGATCATCTTGTGAGTTATATGGAATTTATATTGGTAAAGATAAAACACATCTCGATCACCACACCGAAATTCAACACAAAGCCCCACACACATCCAGTATAGAATCTTATAAAGGCATATTATCTGACAAATCTCGTGCGGTTTTTAATGGTAAAGTTATCGTTCATCCCGATGCACACAAAACAATAGCCGAGCAGTCTAACCATAATTTACTACTTTCTTCAGAAGCAGAAATTGATACAAAACCCGAATTGGAAATTTATCATGATGATGTAAAATGCACGCACGGCGCAACGATTGGACAACTCGATGAAAATGCTCTATTTTATTTACGCTCAAGAGGAATCGAAGAAGAGCCTGCAAAAAAAATGTTAATCCAAGCTTTTGCTGAGCCTATTTTTAATAAAATCCAAAACACACAATTACGGGAAAAATTATGTCTCAATCAAGCCCTCATTTTAATGTAGAAAAATATCGAAAAGATTTTCCAATTTTAAAGTCAAAAATTCATGGAAAGACTTTAGTGTACTTAGACAATGCCGCAAGCGCACAAAAACCTACAATGGTTTTAGAGACAATGCAATCGTTTTACCAACACTCTTATGCTAATGTTCATCGGGGTGTGCATTCCTTAAGTGAACATGCAACTGAACTTTATGAAAGCGCAAGGGAAAAAGTCAGATCATTTATTAAAGCACCACAAAAAGAAGAAATTGTATTTGTCCGCGGAACTACAGAAGGAATTAATTTGGTTGCACAAAGTTTCTTAAGGCCCAAACTTAAACCTGATGATGAAATTATTATCTCCACCATGGAGCATCATTCCAACATTGTGCCTTGGCAAATCGTTTGTGAACAAACAGGTGCAAAGTTAAAAGTTATTCCTGTTACCGACGATGGCGAACTTCTTGTTGAGGAATTTATCAAATTAATCTCACCAAAAACAAAATTTGTTTCTATAGTACATATTTCAAATTCATTAGGAACGATAAATCCCGTCAAACAATTGATCAACATCTCACACCAACACAACATTCCAATTTTACTGGATGGCGCACAAGCCATCGTCCATCATCCTACTGATGTTCAAGATCTTGACTGTGATTTTTATGTTTTTTCATCTCATAAATTATATGGCCCTACAGGCATTGGCGTTTTATATGGTAAAAAAACTTGGTTAGATGCCATGCCGCCCTATCAAGGCGGCGGTGAAATGATTTCGGAAGTGACTTTCGAAAAAACTACTTATAACATCGCGCCGCACAAATTTGAAGCTGGCACGCCAGCCATTGCAGAGGCAGTTGGCCTATCAGCCGCAATTGAATACATTCAACAAATTGGATTAGATAATATTGCCCGTTATGAAAAACAATTATTAGACTATGCGACTCAACAAATTTCTCAATTTAAAGATATTAAAATCATTGGCACTGCCAAACAAAAAGCAAGTATTTTATCGTTTATTTTTGATCATATTCATTCGCATGATATTGGTACGATATTAGACCAAGAAGGCGTTGCCGTTCGCACAGGGCATCATTGTTGTATGCCGTTGATGAACCGCATGAATGTGGCTGCAACTACTCGCGCGTCTTTTGCATTTTATAATACATTTCAAGAGATTGATGTGTTCATTGATGCATTGAAAAAAGTGAAAGAAATTTTTTTATCGTAAATTGGGTCTGTTGAAAATTACTCGCCTAATGCTCGTTGGACAGCTTGAGGTTCTTTTGCAACCACCAAAAGAAAGTTACGTGCTGTTTTGTTTGGCTGATGCCGATGTTGTTCCCAATCTTGGAGTGTACGGATACTAATACCAAAATAGTAAGCAAATTGTTCTTGTGAAAATCCTAGTTTTTGACGGATACTTTTAACATCCAGATGTTTAACAGCTTTTATGGGCTTAAAATGGGCAAGCTGTTTTTTTGTTAATGGTAAATTATCTTCATCCCCTAAAGCATTAGCTTCAAGCTCGTGATCACTCATCTTTTTTAGATGAGCAATACGTGTTTTACCGCGCCGCAGTTTGTTCATTGGTTTCAATGTAACTGTAGTAAGTTTCTCTTTCATCTTTTCTTGCTCCTCTCGCGGAGATAAGTCTATATCTATCATGACGCAACGTGTAAACAACGGTTAAAAGATTTTTTTCGACATTTCCAATTGCAATATAACGATTTTCACCGTAGTCTTTACGGATATCTTCCCATTCGATGCGGTCTTTGTCTAAAAAAATAGAAATCGCATAATGAAAATCTATGCCATGTTTAATCAAGTTAATCTTATTTTTGTCCTCATTCCATTCAAATTTCATATATTCTCATTATACGGAATTTCCGTAGTCAAATAAAGACTTGAATTAGATTCAATACAATCAATGTATCAAAAAGCTCACCACACAAACACCTTTCCACAATACAACAGCTGTGGTGGATCAGGCGCTCATGTGTAAGCCCCTTGACCTCACCACCCAATGACAAATACAAGCTGCTTTTTCATTCTCTCAAATTTCAAGACAACACAGCCCTTTGTATGAAAAATGATGATGGAAAAGTAAAAATGCCATAATATCCTTATAAAGGCTAACAAAAATGCTAAAATGCGCATGGGCATGATTTGATTCCTTGTGTTAATTGAATCTAGCCAAGTGTCGGTTGGGAAGCGTTAACTTTCCAGCCGATGCGCTTATATTGGAATAGATTTTGGAAAAAAGCAAGTTTTCACGATCGTTTCTAACATGGAAGAACCTATCCGTGCCGCAACCGTCAGGGAAAGTTACCCATTGCTCATAAATTCTCCATGAAGATAGTACTGAGTATCTGAGCCGCGACCATTAGGGAGCGTTCACAGGTACTAGAATAAATTCAAGGCAGGATAAATAATAAATATTAAAAAAATATTTATTAGAAACCACAATACATTATAGTTAAGTGATCGCTCCCTAACGGTCGCGGCTCGGAGTTTTGCGGCTCGGAGTTTTATCATAGAAAGTGATAAATCAGCTAGACTTTCTTACATAATCTATATGCCTTATAACCCCCATACAAACTAATTGACAGCCAAGAAACTTCCATTAAAAATGCAGCGATATTCCAAGCATAAAACAATGAATACATAATCATCACCGACCCCAATGCATTACTTATAGAATAACTAAAATCAGTCGAGTCAATTTTTCCAAGCTGTAATAGGCAATACGCAATCAGTGTAATAAACACACCCAATAAGCCGATGAGGTTGGGAAACATATGCATGCAACATCTCCAATATAAAAAAATCCCTTGCTATGATGACATAATCATCACAACAAGGGATATACTTTTTTTATTACTGACTTGTTTTTCTAGTTACTCTTGGAGTTTTAAGAGTATTGTTATTAGCATCGTCTTGATTTTTATTCATATTTTGTGTCTGGTTTTTCGCAACTGCTTCCGCATTAATATTAAATTTACCCACCAATGATTTAACATCTTTGTTGCCTGTATCAACATCTGCATTTACCACATGAGCTTTAAATGCTGTTGATGAAGAATTATCATTCTTCCACTCGGGCTCAATATGAGTAAGATTTGCAATTGCTTCCTGTATAAATCTATCAGGATTTGGCTTAATTTCTATGGAACACTTTATATCTGGCAAAACTTTTTTGAGCTTAACTTTGCTTATACTAGAGTTACCCTCGATTAATGTGTTTTGATCAGATTTATTTTCTGCACTATTTTGACTAGTATTACTAGAAACAGGCGCTTGACTAATAGTTTCACTGTTAATCGCTGCCGAATGCTGAGTTTCAACTGAAATAATAACCTCTTGATTTGAATCCATAACGGGGGAAAATGATTTCCCCTTCTTTCTATTCTCAAATCCAAATACAAAGAATTTGATATCTGTTTCTACAGCTTTCTCATATCCCGGTCTAAAATAAAGCCCATTTTTTGGCATCAATAGTTCTTTGTCTAAAATACGACAAAACTCATCAACATTTTTTTCAGTATTAAATAACTCAACAATTTGATCTCTTAATTGAACCCATGTTTTTATTTTTGAAGGGTCAGCAAATTTTGTTTTCGGAGCAGTAAAATCCAATGATTCATAAAGGTAAGTAAAGCATACCTCATCTATCCCCAATTCATCCGCAACTTCTTCATCTGTTTTTTCTTGCACAGGTGTTGATACTGGTACAACAATGGTGGAATCAACAGTTTGTGTGGATGTTGTTGTTTTTGTTGTAAACAATTGCGTGGAAATCCCCGAGTAATCAAGCCATGACTTATTTGATTGATTAGAGCTATTTGAGTTATTAACGGCAACTCTGTCAGCAGGTTTTTTATATTCACCTGTTTTTAAAAGATTGTTAAATCTCTTCAAAGCATATTTCGCGGAATCACCCATATTGTTTGAATCTAATATTTGCGAATGTAAAACAACGGAATTTTGATCTAATTGTTCAATAAGCAATTCTGATATCATTGCGATACAGTGAGCTGGAACTTTATATTTCGCAAACGCCTTATTAAGCATAACCTTATAATATGGGGTTTTAAGCAAAGAAATTATGCTTTGAGGATAATATTCAAAATCCATTTTAGAATCATTCATGCTTGATTTTTTCAATCTAATTAAATCATTTAAATCTTTTAATTCTTCTACTTCATCAAAGCCTAATGCTTGTATAAAATTTTTGAATTTTTCCATAATATTTTGTGCATTATCATTTTTTGTTTTTATTTCTTCACAGCTAGTGCTTGGCCCAATGTAACCATCAGATTTATTTTTTCCTGCAACAGCATCTGCAACATTTTTAACCATCGCTAATGGATTAAAAGTAAATTTTGCTTTTTTTGCAGGAACTGTAGTAACAGGTTGATTTCTAATATTTTCTTGATAGTCACCAGGATATATAGCCACTCCATAATAGGTTTTTTCAATCGTCTCTGCTTTAGCATCCGAATTAATCATACCATCTGGAAATTTTTTATACGTTTGTTTGTATTCAAAAACATTGCCGACTTGATCACTTATCTGTTCATTGGTTGCATTGGCCCATTCTAGATTGTCAAAAAGTAATACAACATTTCCCTTATCATCTGTTCTTACCTTAATATCTTTTTTAGGTGATTGATTCGATTTTATGTCTTGAGCCATCTCATTTCTCCACTTGATTATTGATACAAAATAAACAATATTTCTTTAAATATAAAAATACCGTTTAAATAATGGAGAAAAGTTTAAATGAGAAACATTAAGGTTTTATTAAATTTCAATAAATACCGAAAGACTTTTGGGGCAATTGCATCTAAAACAGCTTGTTGTCTGAAGGGTTTTGCGTATTTTTAAATATTATTACTAAAATCATGCGTAACATGAGCTTCAAGCTTTATTCCTTCAAATTGCTTCAGGTTGTCAATATAATGAATGATATGTGACAGCGTACCTCTAACATTCAACAGGCCAATAGCTTTGACTTCTTTAATAATGTCATCTGCTGATTTAGTGTCCGCCCTAGCAATAATTGTTTCAATATCCTTGATATGCTTTCGCGATAGGCGCATAAAAAATGCCATACAACTATTCGGTTGAACATAATCTTCCAATAAAGCAATAACTTTGGCTTTTTTTGATTGATGGCTGTTGTCATTCCAAATTTTTTCAAATGCTTCGAAATGCGCATGAGACTGCCAAAAACCTACGCAAGATTTCAAATATGCCTGTCTTGATATTTCACTATGCATAAACTTTGGTTTTGGAAGCGTTGGTTTTCGCTTTATATTTGTATCACTGCTATTTTCGGATATCTTCGTAACCTCTAAGATTTTTTTTGCTAAGGTTGTAAAAACTTCGCTGACGTTTTCATTATTTTTACTGCTGACTTTTATACATTCAGTGCCATGTTTTTTTGCGAACTCGTTTAGCCTTTCGTCCGTTATTTGCTTATTCGTTTCAAGATCTGATTTTGTAATGGCGAGTACTATTGGTATATTCGGATTCTTTAAAGTTTCTTTAATTTCTTCAATATATTTTTCTGCTGTAGCAAGTGACTCAAGGTCTGTTGGGTCAATTGCCACAATAACGCCACTTATGCCTCTATAATAGGCTCTAATTATACTATGAAATCGTTCTTGTCCAGCCAAATCCCACATTTGGAATTTTACTATTTTAGTATCTATCTTGATGCTCTTAGAACCAAACTCTACTCCTATTGTTGTTCGTATATTTTTATCGTACTCCGCACCAGTAAATCGTTTCAGTAAAGCAGATTTACCTGTGCCGCTTTTGCCGACAATGATGATTTTAAAAAGATGATCGAATGGTGTTTTCGAAACGGGTAAATCTTGTTTGGTATTGTCATAATCATTCATATATAACCCCATTAAGTCGTTGTTATGATTTTCATTATACCTCATTTAATTTAAAGAAAAAATTTTTTTTAAAAAAGGCAATAAAATCTCGCCTTGCTGTTTTTCGTAACAATGCCTTTGTCTTTAGGTTTATTTATAAAAACAAATCGGCACTCCATCGCCGGTGGGATTTCGATTACCAGAGAATTATTTGGCGACGAATGTGAATACAAACATTCTACATATCTTTTTAAGCCTTCGGTATCTTGAGTTGGTTTATTCCAGTATTGTGTATAAAGATTTGTTTTTTTATGATAAATCTGATTATCTGGCGCCAAAACAAATCGGTTTGTATCTAGTTTTGATTTTGCTTCAAAAACATTTACCCCAATTAAACTCTGCTGAGAAGATTGCAAAGTCATTGGGCAAGCAATCGTTAGTGATGGCATAGCATATGCAGGGCAAACAGTTTCTAATAAAATAAAAAATACGGCCGTCTTTAATTTAATAACCATGTTCGGAACCCAATCTACCACTTAAAGCAAATTCATCAACGGCAGGAACATTCAGCACAAACATTAAGCAATAATTAATGATAATTACAGAACGTTTTTTTTGACAGACTTTATTATTACATTCAGCTTTTTTTCATTATTAATTCATTGCCAGTTTTATTAAGATCAATTTTGACAAGATCGCCAGGCAAAAATTTTCCTTCTAAAATTTCTTTTGCTAGCACGTTTTCAATAAGTTGTTGAATGGCACGTTTTAAAGGACGTGCGCCATAAACGACATCATATCCAACGTTCGCTACAAAATCTAGAGCCTTATCACTGATATTAATTTTAATATCTTTTGCTGCTAATCGTTTTTGTAATATCTCAAATTGAATGTGCGTTATATTGCGAATTGCATCTTTTTCTAATGGGTGAAATACGACGCTTTCGTCCAATCGATTGATAAATTCAGGGCGAAAATGCTGTTCTACAACACCCATCACTGCTTCTTTCATTGCAGAATAATTTTTTTCTCCGGCTAAATCTTGAATGATTTGCGAACCTAAATTAGATGTCATCACTATGACTACATTTCGAAAGTCCACTGTTCTACCTTGACCATCCGTCAATCTTCCATCATCAAGTACTTGCAGTAAAATATTAAATACATCATGGTGCGCTTTTTCAATTTCATCCAACAATATTAAGGCGTACGGTCTTCTTCGTACCGCTTCGGTTAAATAACCTCCCTCTTCATATCCCACATATCCTGGTGGAGCACCAATGAGTTTTGCCACTGAATGCTTTTCCATAAATTCTGACATATCAATTCGAATCATGGCATCTACTGTGTCAAATAAAAACTCTGACAATGCTTTACACAATTCTGTTTTTCCAACACCCGTTGGACCTAAAAATAAAAATGACCCAATCGGGCGATTCGCATCAGATAATCCTGCACGCGACCTTCTGATAGCATTTGATACCACAGTAACAGCTTCATTTTGACCCACCACCCGCTGATGCAGCATTTCTTCCATCTGCAATAATTTTTCCCGCTCACCCTCCAACATTTTTGATACTGGAATATGCGTCCATGCTGATACAACCTCTGCAATTTCTTCTTCTGTGACTTTATCCCGCAATAATGCTGTCGATTTCTTTTTTTGTGCATTTTTTTCAGATTTTTCTTGGGCATCTTGCGCAGACTGCAATTGCTTTTCTAATTCCGGAATCAATCCATATTGTAACTCTGACATTTTCGCTAAATCCATTTTTCTTCTGGCAGATTCTAAATCCATTTTAGCTTTTTCTAGTTTTTCTTTGATTTGCTGTGTACCTTGTAATGATGCTTTCTCTGCTTTTAGAATCTCTTCTAAATCTGCATACTCTTTTTCTAAAGTGTTGATATCTTTTTCCAATAATTCTAATCTTTTTTTAGAAGCAGGATCTGTTTCTTTTTTTAATGCTTCTCTTTCAATCTTAAACTGAATCAATCTACGTTCCAATTTATCCATCACCTCAGGTTTGGAATCTATTTCCATGCGAATTCGGCTTGCCGCTTCATCGATTAAATCGATGGCTTTATCTGGAAGGAATCTATCTGTGATATATCGGTGTGACAACGTTGCAGCAGCAACAATAGCGGGATCAGTAATTTGTACTCCATGATGTATTTCATAGCGTTCTTTTAACCCTCTTAAAATCGCAATTGTTCCTTCAACGCTAGGTTCATCAACCAATACTTTTTGGAATCGTCTTTCCAAAGCTGCATCTTTTTCGATATATTGTCTGTATTCGTCTAACGTTGTAGCACCTATACAATGCAATTCTCCTCTTGCAAGCGCAGGTTTTAACATATTGCCGGCATCCATAGCGCCTTCCGCTTTTCCCGCGCCCACCATAGTATGTATTTCATCAATAAATAAAATGATTTGACCTTCTTTTTTTGAGATATCTTTTAATACTGCTTTAAGCCTTTCTTCAAATTCACCACGGTATTTTGCTCCTGCAATAAGTGCGCCCATATCCAATGCTAAAACACTTTTTTGTCTTAAACCTTCTGGCACTTCCCCATTCACAATTCGTTGCGCAAGGCCTTCCACAATAGCTGTTTTTCCAACACCTGGTTCACCAATTAAAACAGGGTTATTTTTCGTTCGACGCTGTAAGACTTGTATCACTCGTCTAATTTCATCATCTCTTCCAACCACAGGATCAAGTTTATGTTCTTTCGCTCGTAAAGTCAGATCAATAGCATATTTTGCCAATGCACCGCGTTGTTCTTCCATGCCAGCCTCACTGACACTTTCACCACCTCTCACTTCATTTATTGCTTTTTCTAAATTTGTTTTATTAATTCCCAATTTTCGATAAATACTCCCCAATACTTCTGTATCTTGTGCTGCGGCTAAAATAAATAATTCACTGGAAATAAATTGATCTTGTCGTTGTTGTGCAAGTTTGTCAGTGATATTTAATAATTTATTAAGATTATTGGAAACATGTACCTCACCGCTGATATGACTTCCCTGTACTTGGGGTAATTGGTTAATCGCTTCTTCAAGTAATTGATTAAATTGCGGAATGGGAATATTTAACTTATGAAATATTCCACGCGCTGTGCCATTTTCCTGGTTCAATAATGCTAGCATAACGTGTACAGGTTCAATAAAATTATTATCTTTACTTAATGCAAGTGATTGAGCATCGGATAATGCTTCTTGAAATTTAGTCGTGAGTTTGTCGGGACGCATAGTTAGTTCCTCAAAATAAGTCATTGCTCATAGATAACATAATGACTATTTATAAAAATTAAAGGATACCCCAGGCAGGAATAAAAAAAATTTTTGCCTGCGCATCATATCGAAAATTACCCAAATAGATATAAAATCCTATTTTGGCCTTTTTTTCATCTTGCATAAATGTTCGCAAGTTTTTAATTTTTTTATCTAGAATATTTTTGGAATACGTCACTTCAAAAGGAAAAACATAGGGTTTTTTTTGTACAACAAAATCAACTTCTTGCCCGCTAAATGTTCTCCAATAATAAATTTCACTTCTCTTATAATCTCTATTTAACCATGTTTGCAATTCATTTAAAAACCAATTTTCAAAACGATGTCCCATCAAGCCTGTTTTTTGTAATATTTTTTCATCACTTATTCCCACAAGATGACTAATCAATCCATTGTTGAGCAAATATCCTTTTGGTGATTTGACTATACGTTTTAGCGGCTGATGTATAAAGGGATAAATTTCTTTATACATCAGCGTCGCCAATAAAAACCCTCTGTACTTTTTAAGCGTGTCTCTGGAGCACCCAAGTGCTTCAATAATTTTTTTATCTTCCTTTATTGATCCTGTTTGTTCTGCGATAATGTCTAATAGTTTTTGATAAAGATTCACATCATGAACAGTTTGAATTGCACGCACATCTTTTTCCATATATGTTTGCAAATAATTACGCAAATAATTTTCTTTAGATTTTTCATCTCGTTGAAGCAATACTTCTGGAAATCCCCCCCAAATCATCAATTCTGATAAACATTTTTCAGCAGTTGGGCGCAGCGGCGAAACAGATTCAACATAAGATTCGATAATGGAAGAATTAACTGAATCATCCTCTTGTACAATATCATTTTCTATAATATCAAAAAATGATTTTTTTAATATTTTTTCTGAATGAATTAAATTCAATGTTTCTTGTAAATTAAATTCATGTAAAAATTGGAGAGTGGCCCTTCCTGCAAGAGTTTCAGATCCTAGTTTGTGCAAACTGAGCAATCCCGATCCTGTAAGAATAAATTTAATGACCGCTTCGTCTTTATAATTATCATAAAGCAATTTTACTTGATCAAATAATGCCGGGCATTTTTGCGCCTCATCGATAGAGACCCATAGTTTAGAACCTACCCCTATTTGTTGCGCTGCTTCTTCTTGAATAAGGTTTCTTAGTTCATTTTTTTCAATACGCTCTCTTTGAACATAATTATCCATATTAAGGAAAGCCCATTTGTAATTATTATGTTGTTTGGCATACTGGCTAACCAACGTACTTTTGCCCACTCGACGCGGTCCCAACAAGACCGAAACAAACGGGGAATTGAACGAATCATATATTGAAGCCTGGTTAGCTCTATCAACGTACACCGATAATCTCACCTATAAATAACAATATTTCAGGAAATATTACTACTCGAATAGCAAAATTTCAAGAAATATTACTATTCTCCTGTTTATTCGCACTGTGGCTCACTTTTCTTTGCCCATCGTTTCAATTATTTTTGAGGTTGAATATCCTTCAACGAATGACAATTTTTTTACTTGCCCGCCATTTGCTAACACCGCTTTCGCCCCAGCAATATTATAAATATCATCATAATCACCGCCTTTGACCAAAATATTGGGCAATAATTTTTGTATTAATCTTTCAGGTGTATCCTCAGAAAAGCTCACCACCCAATCGACGGATGCTAATCCTGCCAATACCAACATTCGGTGTTGTAATGTGTTAATAGGCCTGTTATTTCCTTTCAATCTTTTCACTGAATCATCACTGTTCACCGCAACGATTAAATGATCACCTAATTTTTTGGCTTCTTCCAAATACACTATATGTCCAGGATGCAAAATATCAAAGCAGCCATTAGTCATCACGACGGTTTCACCATGCGCATGTGCATCTTGAATAAATTCTAATAGTTTATCTTCTGATGAAATGCCTTTTTGAATATTGTGTTCTTCGGATAATGCGCGCCGTAATTCAGGCGTAGAAACTGTTGCCGCCCCTAATTTTTTCACCACAATTCCCGCACCAATATTGGCTAATACAACGGATTGCTCTAGTGATTTACCCGCTGCTAAACTTGCACCTAATATTCCAATAACAGTATCTCCTGCACCAGTAACATCGTACACTTCATGTTTTTTTGCAGGTAAATGCAATGGCGGATGATTGACTTGTAACAACGACATCCCTTCAGCGCCTCTTGTTACCAATAAAGCAGATAGTTGTAATTCTTCAATAAGTTTCAATCCTTTTTGTGTGATTTCATTTTCATCACGGCAAACTCCCACAATGGTTTCAAATTCTTTTCGATTCGGCGTTAACATGGTTGCTTGTTTATAAATACTATAATCATTACCTTTGGGATCCACGAGCATGGGAAGGTCATATAATCGTGCAATCTGAATTAATTCTTGGATATTTTTTAACGTACCCTTTCCATAATCAGAAAATATAATATTTTGAAATTTATTGTGCCTCATTAATTTTTGAAAAACTTCCAACAGCTGTGAATGATATGAATCAGGGAAATTTTCTTCGAAATCTAAACGAATCAATTGTTGATGCTGGCTTAATACTCTAAGTTTTGTAATGGTTTGTGAATGTTTAATACGTTTAAAATGCGGGTCAATGTTTTTTTCTAATAATAAATTTTCTAAGGTGACCGCAAATCTGTCATCGCCTGTAAAACTTAAAAGTGATGCATGTGCATTTAACGAAGCAATATTCAATGCAACGTTTGCAGCAGCGCCAGGAAGTTCTTGCATTTGATTTATTTTAACAATGGGAACAGGCGCTTCAGGCGATATGCGAGAAGCTGTTCCTTGCCAATATCTGTCTAACATGACATCGCCAACGACTAGAACACTAGCCTTTTCGTAATCAGGTAATTTTATGGTCAATTTGTATCATCCTTACTGAAATTTTGCTTTAATAACGCATGTTAAACATTATATCCAAAGAACTAAAGTTTTGTTTAAGAGAAATATTAGAAAGAATTAAAGGCTTGGCATCATAATGGGAGGGCATCCCAATAATGATGCCCGCCTCTTTTACCTGAATGGCTGGGATCTTTGCAGTTGATTTAGAGAACTAAATTATTGTTATCCGCATTACCGTTAGGTTCCCTCCCATCCCCCTGATTTGTAGCTGTAGCTCCTTGAGCGGCTTTTTGTTTTACTTTATCCGATTGCTCTTTGTATTCTGCACGACTATTTATAATATCATTTATACTAGCATTTCGTTCCTGTTCTGAACTAAAAACATACATGTTGCAATTACCTTGATTAATAGCGGGGCGCTTAGGATCTCCTTCACCTTCTTTACTAATGTAACGAAACTGTACCTGTCCATCAATGACTCCTGATACATTAGGATCTCTTTTGTATCCAAGGACATCAAAATAATGATCCCTGAAAGAATTCCTTTCAGCTAGCTGATACTGGCTTAACACTACTGTAAAGGGGCGTGAAAGGCCATAAGTTTCAGCAAGCATTTTTGCGAATGACGCCAATTCTACATCTGGCTTAGCATTGATATTTCTATTAAATGCACACTTACCGGTCGCTGCATCATACTCATAATTTATGGTGATTGACGACACCGTTCTGCTAGATTTTTTATCTACTGCCCATTTCCCCAAATCTTCTTGAATTTTGACAACATTGGGAGCTGCGCCGGCTACAGGAGGCGTAAGCTTAAATGCTGAATTACCGCCAGCCCCCTCAAGCTTCATAGCGCGCTTAAAACCGTCAGCACTTAAATAATCGAATCTCGGTTTTGCAATATTTGCAGGATCAACAGGAGGAGGCGGCGGTGCATCACCCTCCCCCTCGTGCGGCACCAGTGGTGCCGCCACAAAAGCGGGAGAAGAACTATCAAAAATATTGACGGGTGCATAAATCGCCTGTCTTTGTTTCATTTCAGCCAGTTGTTCTGCCTCAAGTGTTTTTTTCTTTTGATTTTCCTTTTCTTGTTGAATCTTTTCAAATCCAGATCTTAATCCAAAATCAAAAGGAGATTCCTCAGAGCCATAGACAAACAAAGCACCACCTTTCTTTATGTCTTCTTCAAGTGATTCTTTACGTTGTTTTTGTCGTTCACGAAATTCGTCAGGTGTGGGTGCAGACGTAGAAGAGTAGACATTTGCCAAAGTTGCTGATGCGGCGCCCGGTAGTTCATTAAAAGGTATCTTTCCTTCCAAGAAGGCTGTGTACGCAAAAAGATTAAAATCTACCAGCGCTGCTGTCTCATCTCCAAAATAATTGACACGTAATTCTTGATTAGCTTCATCATATTTCCAGGTTCCTGCCCAAGAATAACCCGCATCACCTTCTGGAATACCGTATTTTTCTCCCTTAAAAAACCTGGCCATTTTTTCTTTACTATTTTTTGGCGTGACAGGCATCAACCATTTAATGACTAATGATTTATCAGTTAAAAAATAATATTGCGCCTTTGGCGAAGGCCCCAAGACTCTTTTATTATATTTTTTCGCTTTTTCAAGTTCGTTAGCCGCAAAATTTGGTGATGTAATATAAGCCCTTAATTTCTGATCGACACCTGCTTGAGGCGGTTTGTCCAATTTGATGGCGGTGAAAAATTCATCTTCAGGCCGAGCATTAGCTTCTGTTTTTAGGAATTGACCAAACTGTTTATATTCTACTTTTTTCTCTGTCGATAATTCTTGAATATGAACATCAATATTTCCTGATGAATCTTTTTTACCTTTAACCATTTCCATGATTGGCTGATAGTTGCCGCCTTCTTTTTTTGAAAATATAATGCCGCGCCATACGTAGTACTCAGGAATTCTGGACTCCATCACTCTCGTATTAAATCTTGGAATCTTCCTTAACAGATCTATCACGTTAGCATCTACATCTTCATGTTCTTCAATTTTGTCCCCAGTGATTTTACCTGGAAATGTATTTTTAACAGTAATTATCTTTGATTTGCTCAATGTGGGATCAGGCGTAAATTGATCGGCAAATCTTGGGCCTCTGTCTACAACTTCAAACTCACCCATGTCCTCATCATATTGAAGTTTATAAAACAATGTTTTTACAGGGTTTGTGTGAGTACGAAACCTTATGATGTAATCTACATCATCGCCATTTTGTCTTTTTTCGATATCTACATCCACATTGGGCGTAAGATTTTCATCGATCACTGTTTTGATTGGATTACCTTCCGTGAAATTTTTTTGTAAAAGATTATCCAAATATTTGGGAGCTAAGTCAGGATCAGAAAGACCCATTGGAAAACAATATTTGTGTGCTTGAAGATTTTCTAATGAAGCTTCGTCTTCATACTCATCGTCATCAACTTCCACGATTCCAGGATAAACACGTAGTAATCCATTAAAATCTGCTTCATTAATTGCCGTATTTTTAACCCTAAATAACGCATCCGAATCAGAATCTTTATAACATTCAAAATAAGCAGTTCTTGCTGCCGCTGCCACTCCAACAGGTAAAATTTCTTTTACTTGAATAATAATATTTCCATTTGGCGTTTTTCTTAATGTAAGATTAACTCTATTGGTGAGTATAAATTTTTCTATCTTTTGCAATAGGTCAATACTTTTCAATAATTTTTTTGTACTTTCTTGATCTGCTGGGTAGCTATCCTTTTTAGTATGGACTTCTGATCTTGCAAACCGAGGTAAATTGCTTATAAATGGAGTGGCTGCCTCTAGCGGTTCAGTGACAGAGTTGCCATCTTTATCAAATGAAATTTTATACAACTCCATTGCATCTGCATTTCGCGCATTTTCAATTTTCACTGTAATGCTGCCGTCAAAATTATCCTGCACTGCAATGTTGACATTAGGAGAAAGCAGTGACTCAATTTTATCTTTTATGTTACTGTTGAGAGGATCGGCCAATAATTCTTTAAAAGCATTATCGCCTTTTACTTCGATGGGATATGTATGTTTTTTTGTTGGAATGTTAGCAATATACTCTGGATTGTTAACCACACAACTATCGTATTCACTTTGTTCACATTGTTTATAAATTGGATTTCCGTTTTTATCCAAGTAACACGAATATGTTGTATAAAGCACTTCATCATCTAAATCAGTATCAGTATCAGTATCAGTGCCATCGTTATCGTTATCAGGGATAGAATTAGAAATAGCAACTAACACTTTTCCATTAGCCGCCTTTTTAATAACTATATTGACTTTACGATCCGGAACATCCGGCGAAACATCCATTTTTTGAAGGAGCTGATGATTATCTAAAAGATTTATTATTTTTGCATCATCTGCATCTGCCACTACTTGATAGACATCATTATTTAAAACACCCGGAAATGTGCTTATTGTTGTATGTGCCGCCGGCATTGAATATTGCTCGTCAGGCGAAAAATGCTGAGATAACACAGCTTGATCTTTGCTGATAATGGAAAAATTATCGGTAGGCGTTTTACTGTCTCGCAATTGATAATAGAGTTGTGTTTTAGCCGCATCATTAAAGGTAAATCTCACCACATATGTTTGATCTGATTTTTTTTCAATGGCAATGTCAACATTAGGAGAAAAATGCTCGGAAACGAATTGATCTAACGCGTTATTTTTCGCAAATAAAGGCTCGATAAATTCAACTCCCTCAACTCCAATAGGATACGTACGTTTATCTGTATTACAGTTAATTGGGAGGGTATTTGGAATAGCAACTGCTTTGTTGTTAAAATCTCTCTCACTGCTTTTTTCGGTTTTGGGATCACCTTTTTTATCTTTAAAAATACGGTAATAGGCGATTAACTTATTATCATTTACATCTGTAAATTTAACATATAAATTTCCTGAGCCAGTTTTTGCACTTTTAATTTCCGCAGTAACATCACTTGTTATTTGTGCGGCTTGAATATTCGTCAATACATTATTGTTCTGTAAAAATATCTTAATATCTTGGGGAGTGTTTACCTGTGCATCTGGTTTTGGAAATCCACCAATAGTGGTATTGATGGTTACATTATGTAACTTTTTCGCTTTGCTGGGAGTAAATTTATCTGGTTTAGCAATGGGTGCAAAAATATCAGGCAGCGTTAAACTATAAAAATCAATTTTATCATTCAGCGAATTTTTCACTCTAATAATAAATGTATTTCCATCTGAATTTTCTTGTACGTCAATAATAGCTTTTTTAGTAAAAATATTTTTTAAAGAATTTACATCGAGATGACTTGCCAATGTGCTTGCACCAATTTCATCTGGAATCCCAGCAAAATCAAATTCCTGATTTAAATTTGCATTTGGTTGAAAAATAAATCCAGCGGGTTTTTGATATTCTTTAAACTTAACTTTATCTTCTTTTGCGTCATATTCACCCAAAAAATACGCTTTATCAGGATTAACTCTATTTTTTTCCATCACTTCAATAATGATCGCTTCTCTATTTCTTTGTGCAAAAATAGAGTGGATTGATACATTCATTCGAATAGGAGGTAGAGCTACTTGCAGTGCAGGTTGAATGGCTGTTTGAGCCTGCTGTGCTGTTACTGTTACTTTTGCTACAGATTGCAGTGCTGGCTGCGCTACAACAGGCTGCGTTACTACTTGCACGACGGGTTGTGCTGGCTGCACTATTGCAGGTTGGACTACAGGTTGCACGGCTGGTTGTACTACCGTTTGAGTTTGAGTGTTAGTATGTACTATTGGCTGTACCACAGGTGAAGGCCGCTCTAGCGGCGCATCATCAGGTGGACTATGCGGCCGTGGAGGTGGCGGCAATTGTGCGATATACTCTTTTACAGCCTCACTCACTTTTTCTGCAATGGTAACATTATCCTTGATAAATACATCTTTTATCTCGATTTCTTTTTCACTTTCAAAATCTGTTGCAATAAAATTAGCGCTAAGTGGAACTTCGGAATCAATCGAATGATCAACATATTGGTATTGCTCATCTACATATTTCAATCCATGCGCTAGATCATCGGGCTTAGATAAATATAAACGATAAAGCTTTTCATTTGCACCGTTCATTTCAGGTAAAGGATATGCAACAAGGTAAGTACCTGCCTTGGTTCTATGTTGATATACTTTAAATGTGACAGAGTCACCTTGATGTTGTTGTAATTGATCTGGTTGTGGCTGTTGTTGTTGAACTTGCTGCGGCTGCGTTTGCCCGGTTTGCTGAGGCTGGGATTGTTCTGAAGAGGAGGTTTTCACGCTTAAACTATCAGCAAATGCTTTAATAGAAGCAAAAATACTTTCAATCGCAGATGGCTGACTACTAGTATTGCTATTACCACTATTACCACCAGTGCCTGAGATAACATTTGAACCCGGAACAGATGTATTAGCACTTTGATTATCGATATCATTATCATTGTTGCTGTCATCGCCATTATTCAAATCAGTCTTCTGAGGAGTTTTTACATTTAATTTTTTTTCTTGAGAATCTTTTTCTTTTTTCTCTCGCTCAGCTTTATCTTGTTTTTCTTTTTCTGTTCTCTCTCGCTCAATTTTTTCTTGCTTTGCTTTTTCTTGATCAGCTTTTTCTTTTAGTTCTTTTTCTGTTTTTTTTCGTTGCTCTATTTCCGTAAAAGATGGTGTTGGTGGTTTTGGAGACAAAGACTGTGTAGGTCGAGGAGGTATTTTAGATTTCTCAACGGTTGCACCCTCCAAATTGGGCTGCTGCTGCGCGCGATATTTATTAACTGCATTTGCAACTCTTACATTAACATCATCATAATTATAAACATTAAACTCTGTCGTAGTTTGTACTGGGATTCCTTGTACATTTTCAAAATCTTTCTTGATAAAATCAGCATTCAATGAAACAAAAGAATCACCCACATTATTTATAATTTTTCCATTATCATCCAAATATTTCATATTATCGGTGAGAGCATTAGCGTTATATTGATATAAACGATAATAAGTTTTGCCTTGATCGTTTGTACGTACAGGTACAGCCACAAGATAGATATTTTTTTCATCATTATGTTGATACACTTTAAACTCGATCACTTTTTTCCTTATGGCTTCCAGTTTTTCGTTTTCCTGTTCGTTTTCTTTCCTTATAGCTTCTTCTTTCTCTCTGGTAATTCTTGCATGCTCTTCTTGATCTTTTTTTGCTTCTTGCGCAACTTTTTCTTTAGCATCTATTTTTATTGTTATTATATTTTCGGCTTCTTTTTGCATAAATTTTTGTGTGTTGGCAGCAGCCGTTGAGTTTGTTTCTGATACTTGCGATTTTAATGCTGTTAATTCATTTCTCACTATTTCATAACTTTCTGCCACAGTTTGTTTTTTCTCAGTGGTCGTATAGTCTGAAGGCAAAAAAGTATCAGAAGTTTTGGTTTTTGGGTTAGCAGATAATAAAACTTTCCTGGCTTCTAAATATGGCAGCATTATTTTTTTGAGTTCAGAAAAATTATCTCTAAGTTGATCTACTTCATCCATATGATGAGCGACTGCATCACCCAAATAGATTTCCTGCAATTCATTTTGGGTAAATGGTTTGCTACAAACACCAGGGGAAAGACTACCTGCTTTGTCTCTTAATACAGCTAATGTTTTTTCTACATTTTCCGTAGTCCGTTGTACATATATACCTTTTTCTTTATTAAAATAAAAAAGATTCTTTCCCTGCAACACAAATGCTGCATTAGTTTCTTTAAGATAGCTACAATTAGACAGCGCCACAGTATGTTTAAAAAGTGGATCCGAAGTATTTGACCTGTTCCCATCAACATACACACTATTTTTGCCTTTAAGAACTACGTTATCAATCGCTTGCTGATCGAGCTCAAAATCCTGAGGCAATTCTACATAGACACAGCCTTCTTTATGGGTTGTTGGATGCACCGCAAGCCTTTCTTCAAACATGTAAAAAAGCTCAATCAACTCTTCAATGGTGATTGTATTAAGCGAATATGAAACTTCTGATTGAACTCGACCTTCAAGCTCATTTAAGCGTTTAATCATCTGAAAGAAGTAATCAGTTATTATTTTGTCTAATGAAAATGTTAGTATGGTCGAAGCACTCCCTTGAAAAGTACTTCTAGCCACTATTTCCATATTAGTATATTGCCTAAAACTGTTATTCAAAACAGAACCATCAACTGATGAAAGGAATCTCATAGTTCGAGCCTTTTCATCATGATATGAACCAGCAAAAGTAACTAAACTCTCTGTTTTGTTGTCTTCAGAATAGTCCTGAAGTATATTGATTTGAGCAAGTAATGAATCGATATACTTAACTAGATCACCATTTAAATCTTGCGGTGATTGACTTTCTTTTAAATGCATAAGACGCCTCGTCGGTTATCTGCTTAAATCTAAATATAGTCCATTAAGCTTAAGAAACCCTTAAGGAATGCCGTCCTTGCTAATAATTATCGCTCTTCTTCCCATTCTACCCTAAAAAAGTTATATTCTCACCATGATTAAACCTGAATTTAACACTCAAGACGCAAAAGTCATCAGCCAGGAAATGCTCTATTCAGGGCACATAAAGCTCATGAAATTTCATTTTAAATTTCGCCTTTTTAAAGGCGGCTGGTCAGATGAGGTTGTCAGAGAATGTTTTTTAGCCAAACCTGCAGTTGGTGTATTATTATTTAATCCCGAATCAGATGAAATTATACTCATCGAACAATTTAGGCCAGGCACCTATCAAACACATTCACCTTCAGACTCCCAGCATTCTCCTTGGCTTTTAGAATTAGTGGCAGGATTAATTGAATCAAATGAATCCATAGAAGATGTGGCGAAACGTGAAAGCATGGAAGAAGCCGGATGTGAAATTTTGGATTTAGTTCCGATCGGAGAATTTTTTACGAGCCCCGGTGTATCAACCGGATATTTTTATCTTTTTTGTGCCAGAATAAAGCAAACTCATACAGGCGGATTATTTGGATTAGATCATGAGCATGAAGATATCCGCGCACATGTTGTGACTAAACAAGAAGCATTCGAATTACTAGAATCTGGCCGCATTAAAAATGCCCCCACCATAATTGCATTGCAATGGTTACAATTAAATCAACAGAAAATTTATTCACTTTGGAAGTAAGTAGACATGTCTCTAAACTACACAGCATCAGATATTGAAGTTTTAAGCGGATTGGATCCGGTTAAAAAACGACCTGGAATGTATACAGATACCACAAGACCCAACCACCTTGCGCAAGAAGTTATTGATAATAGCGTTGACGAAGCGTTAGCAGGTTATGCAGATAAAATCATGGTGACATTATATAAAGACGGTTCATTAGAAGTATCTGATAATGGCCGAGGTATGCCGGTTGATATTCATCCTGAAGAAAAATTATCGGGCGTAGAATTAATTCTCACCAAACTTCACGCGGGTGGAAAATTCTCTAATAAAAATTATCAATTTTCAGGGGGGTTACATGGAGTTGGAGTCTCGGTTGTTAATGCGCTTTCAGAAAAATTAGTTGTCACAATAAAACGCGCAGGTCAAATTTATCACATGGCATTTTCGCATGGAGATAAAACAACACCTTTAAAAGTGATAGGCACCACACAAAAACGAGATACAGGTACGACTGTTCGATTTTACCCTGCTGCGAAATATTTTGACGCACCTAAATTTTCTCTCTCAAGATTGAAGCAATCCTTAAAAGCCAAAGCAGTATTATGTAAAAATCTAACCGTCATATTCCATGATGAAAACACTGGTGAAACAATAGAATGGTTTTACGTTGATGGCTTACCTGGATATCTTATGGAATCTGTTGGAAATTTAACTTGTATACCTGAGCAGCCATTTACTGGAAGTTTTCAAAGTAAAAATGAAACTGTCGATTGGGCATTAGTATTTTTACCTGAGAAAGAAGATTCCATTACAGAAAGCTATGTCAATTTGATTCCAACTATCCAAGGTGGAACCCATGTAAATGGGTTACGAACAGGTTTAAGTGATGCGATACGAGATTTTTGTGAAATTCGAAATTTATTACCACGTGGTCTTAAATTATCACCTGAAGATGTATGGGAAAATTGCCGCTACGTATTATCTGTAAAAATGCAAGAACCTCAATTTTCAGGCCAAACTAAAGAACGATTATCATCCCGCGAATCTGCTGCATTTGTCTCTGGAATTGTCAAAGATGCATTGAGTTTATATCTTCATCAAAATGTCACGATTGGAGAATCCATTGCAAAACTTGCTATTGATAATGCACAAAATCGGCTTAAGTTAGCAAAAAAAATTGAACGTAAAAAAATTGCAAGCGGCCCTGCCTTACCTGGAAAATTAGCCGATTGCACAGCATCCGACCCAAAACAAAGTGAATTGTTTTTAGTTGAAGGAGATTCTGCTGGAGGCTCTGCAAAACAAGCCAGAAACAAAGAATTTCAAGCAATTTTGCCGCTTCGGGGAAAGATATTAAATAGCTGGGAAGTATCACACCATGATGTGTTATCTTCGGAAACTATTCATGATATTGCAATAGCTATGGGCATAGATCCCGGAAGCGAGGATCTGACTTCCCTTCGATATGGAAAAATTTGCATATTGGCTGATGCAGATTCGGATGGATTACATATTGCAACATTATTATGTGCATTATTTTTAAAACATTTTCGACAATTAGTGTTACACGGACATGTATATGTAGCCATGCCTCCACTTTATCGAATCGATGCGGGCAAAGAAGTTTTTTATGCTTTAGATGATCATGAAAAACAAGGTATCTTAGATAGATTAAATGCGGAACATAAAAAATCAAAAATTTCTGTACAACGATTTAAAGGCTTAGGAGAAATGAATCCATTACAATTACGTGAAACTACCATGACGCCTGATACACGTAGATTAGTTCAATTAACCTTAGATATGGATAATCAAAGCGACCAATTATTAGATATGCTGTTATCTAAAAAACGCGCTAATGATCGCAAAAAATGGCTGGAAGAAAAAGGAAACTTGGCAGATACAGCATAATAATATTTGCGCTTTATTTATTTATCTGACACTCTATTTTCGGTTTTTTTAAACACAAATTGACATTAGAAAGAAATCTATGTTAGAAATCACTTGAAAAAAGTTCTCAAATTTTTTGTACAAAGATAAACAACCCTACAAGGAGCAATACAATATGTCATCCGAGATAACCGAAATACTCGCACAAATACTCCACGGTAATCACAATAAAGCCTTGATACTGCTTGATCAATCAGACCTTAAAGCAAATGATATCCAACACTTTTTTGACAAATTACCCAACAATGTTTCTGAGGAAATTGTTAAAAAATTAATTATAAAAGGTGGTGATATCAACAAAAATAATGATCGCGGCACCAGCCCCTTAACGCACGCTTTAATCTATAATAAGTTGGAACTTGCAAAAATATTCATAAAAAATGGGGCAGATATAAACATTATAAATAGTGCCCGGGAAAATCTATTACATTGGCTTCCTGATAATGTAGATGAAGAATTTATGCAGTTGCTTAAACAATATAATTTTGGTATTGCTGCTAAAATAAATATCGAAAACTCTCACCATGCTAACCCGGTAAAGATTGCGGACGAAACTGGACGATATGCGACCGCAAAATTACTAAGACAGTACGGTGGAATATATAACGCCCCAATAAAAACAAAACCACCTCTCACAGATGAACAAAAAGACAATACTTTGTCAGTCGTTCCTAACTTTTAAATTTACGCTTCCAAGGAACTGGTTATTATGGAGTGTTGAATGCGGGTTCAGAGGTGAGTCAATAATTGACATTTGAAAAAAATTATTGCAAATACTCCATAAAAAATACTATAATCGGCCTGCTATTATAGCAACAATTAAAATTCTGGGGGAACAATATGAACGAAACTTTTACCACTCAAACTTCAAACTCCATTATTACAAAGATTTATACTTCTAGTATCAATGCGCTCTCTTTTTTTACCCAAAAAGTTTCTGATATTTTTCCTGAAGAAACTCTTGGAATTAATGATCCTAGTGATATTAAAGACGGAAACCAGCTTCAAAAATTTCTTCAAGCTGGAGCAGAATATCTCCAAACACCTTATTATAAATTACAACAAGCACTTGGACATGCAACAAAACAATGCTCTCCAAATCCGGCATCATGGTTTTCACCCCCCAATAAAATTCACGCTGTCATAGAAAGTGATGCTATACACTCTTCGTGTCACCAAGATATGAGTGACGCTCATATAAACCACCATCATTTGATCAAAAATGACCAAACTATATTTAGTTATGAAGAAGTCAACTGCATATTAAATGTCGTGAGAACTCATCAAAAAAACACAGGCTTATGCCAAGACGGTAAAACAAATTGTCTTATGAGCGACAAAGATTACACCAATGCAATAGAAAGCTACAAACAATATTATGATGAACAAAAAAAACGTATTGATGCAAAAGAAAAAGAATCTCAAGCGAAGATGCAAGAATCCTTACCTCCCCCACCTAGCAGTTTTGAAAAATTTTTCAAAATTGGTACTTCATCTTTTGCTTATTCGTTTATTACAACCTTATTACAAAAATACGTAAAACCTTATCTCATTACAAACGGACAAAAACAACTCACGAGTACGGTTGATGCTGCGTGTAGTTCCGTGATGTGGTTGTTAACCAAATTTTCATCTACGATTACAGATAAACTTTTAAAATATGCACTTGGTTTGGTTTTAACAAAATTGAATATTGAACAAAACACACGAGAAAATATCTTGCATAACATATCTTGTGCAATGACAATGACGCCTTATATGAGCAACATTTTAAATCCGCAGTTTTACCTGGAACTGAGCGTAAATCAAGCTTGTGCAAACGTTGGTGAAAAAGCGGCTTTTGCAGTTATTCATCAATTAAAAAAATTAAAATTTGAGCCGCCTGTTGAAAATTTACAAAATGATAACTCACCGTTTCGACAAGAAAATACTTCTATTCAAAATAGACGCGGGTTCTAAATTTTGAAAATTTATTTGGGGGCCAGTTTCAAGCTATCTGACGAAGCTTTTTTGAATGTTGTACCTGGATCCCGTACAAATTTCTGTGGGTAAATTTTTTTACTTCTCAGTTATATCAGACAGAAATTTTACGGGAAAACAGAACCTTCGGCGACTATTTAGGTTTTATTAAACAAATCGGTAGGTGACACCAATCATCGCGCTTCCATTGGTTGTTGCAATATTATCGTTACCTGCAGCACCCGCAAATACACCATTAACTGTTAAATTCAGATCAAAATTGTCATTCAATTGATAACCAACACCAATCGCAACTTCTGGAGCAAATCTACTATCGGTTTTAGAAGCAAGACCGACATATGGCACGCTGAGTTCTAATTTTTGATTCACATAAGCTGCGCCTGCTTTTGCAAATAAATTAATACCTGAATCAAAGTTATATTTTAATACACCTAACACATCAATGTTATATCCATCTACTTTATAATCTAATAGATTTTCAATACTATCTTTTGCATCCGGATAATAAGTGCCTCCAACTTCAACGCCATAATTAAAATTATCACATCCCCATAAATATCCAGCAGCTAACCTACCAGATAACGTTGTGGGAGTACCTCCTGATAAAATTGGAAGTTCAAATATAGCAGTTTCACCAATAGAACCTTGAATATAAGCTCCTGGTGTTGATGATATCGCAAATGATGCAGTTGGAATTAACAAAGAAAACAAAAATAAGCGTGATAAATTCATAATAACTCCCGTAGTTAACCCGAAATTTGTTTATAAAAGTACCAATATAAAATCAATTCTAAAAATTAGAGTCTTCGCCCATCATTCAAATATTCTTTTAAAACTTTAATTTTTGTAAATGGTATTGCTCATTATTATCAAAACAAATTAGGTTTTACAAAATAAAAAAAACCGCTCCTTCGTCATTTTAAAAAAATAAACAAAAGAAGCGGCGAAATAAATACAGCTATGTATTACGCAAATCGGTAAGAAACACCAAAGAGCGCGCTACCATTTTTGGAAACAACTTTTTGGTCATCGCCAAATCTTCCAGCAAATACTGTGTTAACAGTAAAATTAATTCCCCAGTTTTGATCAAACTGATATCCAACTCCTAAAGCTACTTCAGGCGCAACTTTATGATCGGTTTGAGATAGACGTACAACCCCAAGCACAGGAGCATCTAATGTTGCTTTTTGGTCAACGTAAGCAGCGCCGGCTTTAGCAAACACATTAAAACCATTATCAAAGTTATACTTCAATACACCTAATAAGTCGATGTTAGTTCCATCAAATTTTACTCCAATCGAGCTGACTTGTTCGCCGCTGTGAATGTCAATAACTGGAATATTGATTTTAGCACTGGGATAGTACAAGAGACCTAATTCAAGACCATAATTTAAATTATCACATCCCCACAAATAGCCTGCTGCTAATTGACCAGAAAGAGTCGTGGGTGTGCTATCACTATTAAATGAAAAATCATTTTGCGTAAAAACAGCTGTTCCACCAATTGCGCCTTGAACGTACGCACCAGGTGTGCTCATTGCAAATGCAGCTGCAGGTGCGAGCAACGCTAACGATAAAAGTGACTTAAGCTTCATATATTTCTCCCATTAGGATAATTAATAAAATACAACAATTGAGATATTACATCAATTTACGATTTTTACAACTATTCGTCTTTAACAAATTCAATCAAAGCTAAAGGTGCATTATCACCTGCACGAAAACCACACTTTAACACTCTGCAATATCCTCCAGGTCTTTTGAGAAATTGCGGGCCAATTTCATTAAACAGTTTTGTTACCGCTGCCTTGTTTCTTAAGCGAGAATAAATTAATCTTCTTCTTGCAACAGAATCCACTCGGGATTGTGTGATCAACTTTTCAGCCATGCTGCGCAATTGCTTTGCTTTTTCTAGCGTTGTTTTGAGTCTACCATGTTCCACCAACGAAATGATAAGACTTCTAAACAATGCATGACGTTGCGAACTATTTCGACCAAATTGTTTTCCAGCTTTTCTATGACGCATAAAATTAATCCTCTTGTTCTTTCGATTCATTCAACTCTTGTTTATTTTTATTTTCTTTTTGATCTTCTTTAGTTGATTTGGTTTCTCTAATTAATGATGCAGAAGCTGACGCCCAATTTTTTATTGTCATTCCAAGTGACAATGAATGCGCAGATAATACATCTTTAATTTCATTTAGTGATTTCTTTCCTAAATTTGGTGCTTTTAACAATTCAGCTTCTGATTTTTGAACAAGATCACCGATATAAAAAATATTTTCTGATTTCAAACAATTCGCTGAACGAACAGTGAGTTCTAAATCATCTACTGGTTTTAACAACAAAGGATCAATTTTCGGCTCGACAGTTTGGCTGACTTGCTCATGTTCACTTTTTAATTCCACAAATACAGAAATTTGCTCTTGTAAAATTGTTGCTGCACGCCGGATTGCAGATTCAGGATCAATTGTTCCGTTGGTTTCAATATCAATAATCAGTTTATCAAGATTAGTGCGCTGTTCAACTCTGGCATTTTCAACAGTGTATGAAATTTTCTTAATCGGGCTAAACGATGCATCTAACTTAAGTGAATTAACAGTAAATTCATGTTTTTTATCAGCCGAATCTTCAAATATCTCTTCTTCAGCATTATGTTCAATACTCGCAACTTGATAACCTCTACCCTGAATAACCCTAAGCGTCATTGATAATTTTGTCTTCTTTGTTAATGTTGCAATAATATGCTCAGGATTAATAATTTCCACATCATGCGTTAATTGGATATCTGATGCTGTTACAACACAAGGGCCTTCTTTTTCCAAGTGCAAAGTTGCTTCACTTCCAACATTTAATCGGATAGCAACGCCTTTGAGATTTTGTAAAATTTCGATGACGTCTTCTTTGACACCTTCCAGCGTACTAAACTCATGAAGAACGCCTGCTATAGTTACCTCAACTATGGCAGCACCCGGCATTGATGATAATAATATCCGCCTGAGCGCATTACCAAGTGTATTTCCAAATCCTCTTTCTAAAGGACCCAATGTGACTTGCGAACGAAACTTGTTGATCGCTGTCACCCCAATTGTACGAGCAGTTAAAAATTTGTTTACCTGAGAGATCATCTGGCACCTACCTACCTTTATTTCGAATAAAGCTCAACAATAAGCTGCTCATTGAATTCTGCAGGCAGCTCATCGCGTAGCGGCAATCTTTTGAATGTCGCAGATTTTGCGGACATATCTGTATCAATCCAATCAATAGCAGTCCTTTCTTGGCAATACAACAAGGCAGCATCAATTCGCTTTTGAGTTTTTGATTTTTCAGCAATAGATATTATTGCACCTGGTTCAACAGAATACGAAGCAATATCAACTCGTTTTCCATTTACCAATATAGCACCGTGACCTACAAGTTGTCTTGCTTCAGAACGTGTGACTCCAAAACCTGCTCTGTACACAACGTTGTCCAATCTTGATTCCAATATTTGTAACAAAACAGTACCTGTTGCGCCTTTTTTACGAACGGCTTCAACATAACAATTTCTGAATTGACGCTCAGTAAGCCCGTAGACTCTTTTGATTTTTTGTTTCTCACGAAACTGAACACCATAGTTGGAAAGTCGAATAACCTTCGCACCATGCTGCCCGGGTCTTGCACGACGATTTTTTTGGTCAAAATTAATGTCTTTCCTTTTGAGACCTAAGTTGCTTCCTTCTCGACGCATAAATTTATATGCTTTACCGCTAGATTTGCCTGCCATAATTAGCTATTTAACTCCTGACTGATTAAACACGACGTTTTTTGGGTGGACGAGGACCATTATGTGGAATACCCGTATCGTCCCTAATTTCCGTAATCTTAATACCCATCGCTACAATGGTTTTTAACACACCTTCACGTCCTGGACCGGGCCCTTTGACATACACAGCTACTGACATAATACCAAAATTTTCTTTGGCAATTTTACAAACTTTTTCAGTTGCAACTTGAGCTGCAAAAGGCGTACTTTTACGTGAACCTTTAAATCCTTCACTACCTGAACTCGCTTGAGATAAGGCATTTCCCTGAGAATCAGTAATGGTAATTAATGTATTATTGAATGATGCTTGAATATGCACTATACCATGCTGAACTTTTCTTGATTTCTTTTTAGCAGCACGAGACGCTACTTTAGAAACAGATTTCTTAACAGTTTCAACGGTTTTCTTTTTAGCTGCTGGTTTTGATTTAGTTCCGGCCATATTAAATTTTCCTGGTTAAATAATTACTTTGTTTTTACTGGTGCTTTTTGTTGTATTAATCCCTTACGTGGTCCTTTACGTGTCCTTGCATTTGTTCTTGTTCTTTGACCACGAAGAGGTATACCCCCTCTTCTGTGTCTAATTCCACGATAGCAGCCAATATCTTGAAGTCTTTTAATGTTCATCGAAACTTCACGCCTGAGATCACCTTCAATTGTATATTGGGCAAGCTTCTGTCTTATTGATTCTAACTGAGCTTCAACCAAATCTTTTACTTTTGTTGAGGGCTCAATATTTAACACTTTACAAATTTCGAGTGCTCTTGGTCTACCAACACCATAGATTGCTGTTAACGAAATCGAAACATGTTTATTATCTGGAATGTTTACGCCCGCAATACGTGCCATTAATTGTCTCCTGAAAATTATTTAACCTTGTCTTTGTTTATGTTTTGGGTTTTCGCAGATAACGCGAATAACGCCTTTACGCTTCAATGTTTTGCAATTTCTGCATAATTTTTTAACTGACGCGCGAACTTTCATATCAAAACCCCAAATAAAATATCAAAAATTTTAAGACTGCATAGTATACACTAACTATCGAACAAATTTAAGAGGTGAATTACCAGATCCTTTTAAGTTTGTTTTTTTCATCAAAGACTCATACTGTCTTGACATTAAATGTGCATGGATTTGAGCAATAAAATCCATGATAACAACCACTATAATCAATAAGGATGTACCACCAAAATAAAAAGGCACATGCCAGGCTTTAACCATAAACTCAGGTAATAACGATACTAATACCAAATATAATGAACCTATTAGCGTTAATCGAGTCATAACATTGTCAATATATTTTGCACTTTGCTCACCTGGGCGAATGCCCGGAATAAACGCACCTGATTTTTTAAGATTTTCTGCTGTATCTTTTGGATTAAAAACTAATGCTGTATAGAAAAAACTAAAAAATATAATTGCTGCAGAATAGAACAACATATACAAAGGTTGTCCTGGTTCTAGTGCTAGCCCAATATCTGAAATCCATCGAAAGGCTTCATTAGTGGAATTAGAAAAAAACTGAGCCAATGTTGCAGGTAATAAAATAATACTAGAAGCAAATATAGGCGGAATAACACCTGCCATGTTGATTTTTAGAGGAAGATGGCTATTTTGAGCAGCATACATCTTTTTACCCTGCATACGCTGCGGATAATGCACCATGATCTGGCGTTGAGATCTTTCCATAAACACAACAAATGCAACAACAGCAAAAACCAATAAAGCAACTATAATTAATGAAAAAAATTGAATCTCACCTTGTCTGAGCTGTTCAAAAAATCTTCCAAGCGCAGAAGGCAATCCAGATACAATCCCGCTAAAAATGATTAGCGATATTCCATTTCCAACCCCTCTTTCTGTAATTTGCTCACCTAGCCATAATATAATCATTGTGCCCGTTACTAAGGAAACTACTGTTGTTATATAAAATGAAATTCCAACTTGTAATGCTATCTGCTGAACAATCAGCCATTTACAGACACCTAATGCTTGAAACAATGATAAAACAACTGTTCCATATCGCGTATATTCATTTATCTTACGACGACCTGCTTCACCTTCTTTTTTAAGCTCTTCCATTGATGGAACAACAGCCACAAGCAATTGCATAATAATAGAAGCTGATATGTAGGGCATGATTCCTAATGCAAATATTGTCAATCGTGAAAGCGCACCACCGGAGAACATATTAAACAAACCAAGAATGCCGCTATTATGTTGATTAAAAAAAGCCGCAAGCTTAGACATATCCAAACCTGGTATTGGAATATGCGCACCTATTCTGTAAACAATAAGACCACAGAAAACAAACAAAAGCCTTTGCTTTAACTCTTGCAATCCAGAAAATAACCCTGTTTTTGAGGAAACATTATTCGCCATCTTTTGACTCTATTTTTCCACCTGCATTAATTATGGCTTGTTTCGCATTTTTTGTTACTTTTATTTCAGATGATATGATGACGGGTTTTTTGATTTCACCAGACAAGATAATTTTTATAACTCTAATACCAGAAGAAATAAAATTTTCTTCTCTCAGCGATTCAATCGAAATTTTTTCTGCATTTACATTGTTTAGCTCGGAGAGTCGAATTTCTGTAGTATACAAAGCCTTTTTGGACTTAAAACCAAACTTTGGTAAACGTCTTTGCAGCGGCATTTGACCGCCTTCAAACCCTAATTTGTGATATCCACCTGCTCTCGCATGCTGACCTTTATGGCCTTTGCCACAGGTTTTACCTTTGCCTGATCCTATACCACGGCCAACTCTTTTAGATTGTTTCTTACTTCCTTTAGCAGGAGAAATTGTGTTGAGATAAACGCTCATAAGATCTAAGACTCTCTATACTTTGTTAACAAAATTGTGTTTAACTAACTTCCTCAGACTGTTTTTCAGGTTTATCTGATAACAGAATTTCAGAAATTTTCTTTCCTCGTTTATCCGCTGAGTAACGAGGAGAACGAATGGACAATAATCCCTTAAATGTAGCTCTTACCACATTTATAGGGGTAGATGATCCGATAGTTTTTGCCAAAACATCTTGAACACCTAATACTTCAAAAATTGCTCGCATAGCTCCGCCAGCAATGATTCCAGTACCTTTTGACGCGGGCTGCATAAATACTTTTGAAGCGCCATGCTTTGAAATTATTTTATGTTGTAATGTCGGGCCATTCAGATCAATTCTGACTAAGCTTTTTCTTGCCTTTTCCATTGCTTTTCGAACTGCTTCTGACACTTCGATTGCTTTACCAATACCCATTCCCGCACGGCCTTTTTTATCGCCTACTACTACAACTGCGGTAAAGCCAAATTGCTTTCCTCCTTCTACTGTCTTAGAAGTACGGTTAACACCAATGACTTTTTCTTCAAGCCCATCGCTTGTTGTTGATGAATCAAAACCTGCTGCCATTATTAAGTTCCTTAAAAATCTAAACCATGTTCACGTGCGGAATCAGCCAAAGCTTTTATTCGCCCATGATACTTAAAACCAGAACGATCAAAACCAACTTTGACTACACCTGCCTCTTTAGCACGTTTAGCAATTATTTCACCCACCACGGTCGCTGCTTTAATATTAGGTGAATGTTTTTCAATCATATTTTTAACATCTTTATCTAACGTGGATGCACAAGCAAGAGTTGCATTACCTTCAGCGTTAAAAACCTGTGCGTAAATATGTTGTGAACTTATATGCACGGATAAACGAGGCATGTTCAATCTCATCAATTTCTTTCTCGTTTTTGTCAACCTTCTTAACCGACCTATAATATGTTGTCTCATTACATTTCCCCTAACTATTTTTCACCTATTTTTTCTTGGTTTCTTTAATTTTAATTTTTTCATTCACAAATTTAATCCCTTTGCCTTTGTAGCATTCAGGAAATCTGAATGAACGAATTTCCGCAGCCACTTGCCCTAACAGTTGAACATCAGTTGAATGCAGAATAATTTTTGTTTGTGAATCTTTTGGCAACTCAATAACCACTTCTTTATGAACATCAAAAATAACAGGGTGCGAATACCCAAGCGTTAATGTAAGTTTATTACCTTGCGCTGCAACTCGGTAACCTACACCTACTAACTCGAGCTCTACTTTAAACCCTTGAGACATTCCTTCCAAAGCATTTTTAAGTAATGCCCAAACTGTTCCAAGCATTGCTTTAGATTGATGAATATCACTTTTTTTATCTTTAACAACCACTTTCATACCATCAGTTTCTTGTGAAACAGCAATATTTGGCGCAATTTTTACATTTAAAGTCTTTTTGGGATTTTTAATTTCCACATTATTAGGGTGAACACTAACTGTTACCCCTTTAGGTATTGGAATTGGTTTGTTAGCAAGTCTTGACATATTAAATTTACCTTAAAATTTCCCCATTAATTAACCCAAAACAGCACTTCACCACCGATATTATTTTTCTTTGCATTAAGATGCGACATTACACCTTTCGACGTTGATATAACTAAAACACCAAAGCCATCCACAATTTTTGGGATTTTCGCTGCCTTTTGATAAACTCTTCTACTGGATTTACTGACACGTTTAATATTGGATATAACAGGTTGACCTAAATAGTATTTTAATTTTAAAACTAAATAAGGTTTTTCAGATTCTTTTGACTTAGTATAGGAGTGAATATACCCTTCTTGAACAAGCACATCGCATACTCTGCGATTTAATCCAGAATCAACAACTAAAACTTCTTCATGCTTCATATTTTGAGCATTTTTAATTCTTACCAACATATCTGAGAGTGTATCTTGCATTTTCTCAATTTCCTAAATATTACCAACTTGCCTTTTTAAGACCAGGAATCAGGCCTAATGCAGCAAATTCCCGAATTTTAATACGACACATATCAAACCTTCTATAATTTCCACGAGGGCGGCCTGTAACCTGACAACGATTACGATATTGATTACCTCTTGCCTTCCTTGGAATTCTTCTCATAAATTCTTGATAAATTTTTTCACGTTCTTCCGCAGTAATTTTTTTACTCTTAAGTTTTTTTCTATACTCCATCACAATTGGAAGCTTATTTTTCAATAAATTTTTAATTTTTAAGTTTTTTGCAATTTTAGATAATTTTGCCATAGTTTATGTACCCTTAAGCCTCTTCTTTAAAAGGAAATTGAAAAGCTTTCAACAATGAAAGAGCTTCTTTATCTGTTTTCGCTGTTGTTGTAATTGTAATATCCATACCTCGCGCAGCATCTACTTCATCAAAATTTATTTCAGGAAATACTGTCTGATCACGAAAACCAAAACTATAATTTCCTCTTCCATCAAATGATCTTCTTGACATCCCTCTAAAATCTCTTACACGAGGAATAACTACACCAATCAATTTTTGTAAAAATTGATACATTCTTTCACCACGCAAGGTAACTTTACAACCAATAGGCCATCCTTCACGAATTTTAAATGTAGAAATTGATTTTCTTGCTTTAGTTACAACTGGCTTTTGCCCAGCAATTTTTGTCATATCTGCAAAAGCTTTATCCAAGTTTTTTTTATCTACGACCGCTTCACCGACACCCATATTGAGAGTGATTTTCACCAAACGAGGAACTTGCATTACTGACTCATACTTAAACTCATCGACAAGTTCCTTTAATACTGTATCTTGATAATGCTGTTTTAATGCTGCTGTCATGCATGTCACCTTTCTATATCTACAAGTTCATTATTTGACTTAAACACTCTGACTTTTTTACCATCATCTTTAATATCAAACTTAACTTTATCTGCTTTTTGAGTAATGGGGTTTAGTATTGCAACATTGGAAATATGAATACACGATTCCTTTTCTGTAATTCCACCAGGTTGCTGCAATTGAGGATTAGGCTTATTAGTTTTTTTAACCATTTGAACGCCCTCAACTTTAACTCTTTCATTATTAATATAAATTACTTTCCCTTGCTGACCTTTTGAGCGACCAGCAATTACTTTAACAATATCACCCTTTTTAATTTTACTTGCCATGATTACAACACCTCTTCTGCAAGAGAAATAATTTTAGAAAATGTTTCATCACGTAACTCACGGGTAACAGGTCCAAAGATACGAGTTCCTATAGGTTGACGTTGCGCATTTAACAATACAACCGCATTACTATCAAAACGAATTCTTGAATCATCATTTCTTCTAATCGGGCTTTTTGTCCTTACAATTACAGCAAGATATACATCACCTTTTTTTATTTTTCCATTTGGAATCGCGTCTTTTACAGTAATTTTCACTAAATCACCAACGCCTGCATATCGCCGCTTGGATCCACCCAACACTTTTATACACATCACGCGCTTTGCACCACTGTTATCAGCGACACTTAAATAACTCTCTGTTTGAATCATATCTTGTTCTACCTTTTAACCCATTACCGTTTTTTCTTCAACTGTGGTTGAAACCGGCAATTTAGCAGAAGCCAGCCTAAATGCTTGCTTAGCTAAATCTTTTGAAATTCCTTCGATTTCAAATAAAACTGTACCAGGTCGCACTTGAGCAACCCAATATTCCACACTTCCCTTACCTTTACCTTGACGAACTTCTAGCGGTTTTTTAGTCATAGGCTTATCTGGAAATATTTTTATCCATAATTTCCCACCACGCTTAACAAACCTTGTTAATACTTTTCTCGCCGCTTCAATTTGTCTTGCCGTTATATTTCCAAGAGCCGTTGATTTTAAACCAAATTCTCCGTGTGAAACTCGCGTACCAGCAGAAGCAAGACCTCTAAGTCTACCTTTCTGCATTTTGCGATATTTTGTTCGCGCAGGCTGTAACATTCTTTCTCACTCTCCTCGAAATCTTTACTTAGCTGTTTTATCTTCTGTAACAATTTGCTGTTTACGTAAAACTTCACCCTTATATATCCAAACTTGGACACCTATAATACCAGCAGTTGTTTTTGCTTCTGAAAAACCAAAATCAATATCAGCTCGTAATGTATGTAATGGGACTCGGCCTTCACGCACCCATTCTGTTCTAGCAATTTCTGCGCCGCCTAATCGGCCAGATACACGAACCTTAATTCCTTTAGCGCCTTGACGTAATGCAGAAGCGATGGCTTTTTTAATTGCTCTTCTAAATAAAACTCGCTTTTCCAATTGCTGCGCAATGTTCATCGAAACCAACTTCGCGTCTATATCAGGTTTTTTTACTTCTTCAATATTAATATGTACAGGAACACCCATCATTTCAGAAAGCTTCAATTTTAATTTTTCTACTTCCTCTCCCTTTTTTCCAATAATTACTGCGGGCCTTGCTGACTGAACAGTAATGACAGCATTTCTTGCTGGGCGTGTAATTTTAATTTTGCTAATACCAGCAGCCGCTAACTGTTTTTGTATGAAGAGACGAGCTTTTCTATCAGAATGAAAAGCTGTTGCAAACTTCTTAGAGTCCATATACCAAACAGAATCTGATTCACGAGTTATACCCATTCTGAAAGAAACTGGACTTACTTTTTGACCCATAGTTTTTTCCTTTACTCTTTAATTTAATTTTAACTTTCAATTAACTCAACGGTAATGTGCGACAAGGGTTTTAAAATTCTATTCCCTCTACCTTTTGCTCTTGGCATCATTCGCTTTAATTTTCCTGCCTCATTAACAAAAATTTTACCAACTTTTAAGGTATCGATATCTGCACCTTGATTGTGTTCTGCATTAGCAATCGCGGATTCTAACACTTTTTTGACAAGCTTTGCTGCTTTTTGCGGCATAAAATTCAAAATATTTAATGCATTTTCTACCGGTAAACCTCTAACCCTATCTACAACAAGTTTTGCCTTTAGGGGTGAAATTCTCACGTGTTTTAATATAGCAACGGCTGTCATCGTTTACTTTCCTTTCTTGTCTGATTCTTTGGCAGCTTTTTTATCTGCCGAGGTATGCCCTCTAAAAGTTCTTGTTGGAGCAAATTCACCATACTTGTGACCAATCATATTTTCCGTCACAAAAACAGGAACATGTTGTTTTCCGTTATGAACCGCGATTGTAAACCCAACATGCTCTGGAAGAACAGTCGAGGATCTCGCCCAAATCTTAATTGGTTTTTTGTCATTTTTTGAAATCGCTATTTGGATTTTTTTCGCCAAATTAATATCTACAAATGGACCTTTATAAGTTGAACGCATTTTTTACAAACCTCATTTTTCTCTGTGTCTTGAAGACAAAATAAATACATCAGTACGCTTTTTATTTCTGGTTTTATAACCTTTGGTTGGCTGACCCCACGGAGTTACCGGATGACGTCCACCAGAAGTTTTACCCTCACCACCACCATGAGGATGGTCAACAGGGTTCATTGCTACACCACGGACAGTCGGACGTTTTCCTTGCCAACGTTTTGCACCCGCTTTACCAAGAGAGCGTAAATTATGATCACTGTTTCCAACTTCACCGATAGTTGCTCTACAATCCAAGATAACTTTACGAGTTTCACCAGATTTTAATTTCAACAAAGCATAGCCAGATTCTTTTGCCAGTAATTGCACCGAAGCTCCAGCAGATCGAGCAAGCTGCGCCCCTTTTTCTTTTTTCATTTCTACACAATGTATATTTGTTCCAATAGGAATCTTTTTCAATGGAAGTGTATTTCCAATTTTAATTGGAGCATCCGAACCCGATTGAACAACATCACCAACTTTGAGATCTTTTGGGGCTATAATATAAGATCTTTCACCATCAGCGTAAACTAAAAGAGCCACGTTTGCACTTCGATTAGGATCATATTCCAACTGCTCTACTTTTGCAGGAATATTATCCTTACAACGAAGAAAATCAATTAAACGATATTTACGCTTATGGCCGCCACCCTGATGCCTTACAGTAATTCGACCTGTATTATTTCTTCCACCTTTCTTTTTCAATAAGCCAGTCAACAAAGATTTTCGCGCTTTATTTTTGGAAAGCCCATTTCTATTTAGCGTTTTCTTAAATCGAACACCTGCTGATGTTGGCTTAAATTGTTTCAATGTTTTGACAGCAGTCATGATTTATTCCTTCTTAACTTTTGCATCGAGATTAATAGAAAAACCAGCTTTTAAAGTAACATAGGCTTTCTTCCAATCTTTTCTTCGTCCCAACGCTCTTCCAGCTCTGCGCTCTTTTCCTTTGACGTTTAACATATTAACCGCAAGAACTTCAACACCATATTCACCTTCAACCGCTTGCTTAACAAGCAACTTGTCAGATAAACAGTGAACCTTAAAAACATATTGATTATCAGCAAGCACACGAGAACTTTTTTCTGTCACTTTACTTTCTAACAAAACTTTTTGCACATACGGTGCAGGCAAGTTATTCGTCATATTTGTATACCTCTTTTAGTTTCTCAAACGCCTCTTTTGTAATTACAACATTTTCATAAGAAAGTAATAAAACAGGATCAATTCCAGCAAAACTTGTTAATCCAACTTCGATAAGATTTCGAGATGCAAGCGCGAGATTATCGTCTATTTTATCAACAACAATCAATGGTTTATTTACATTTAATTTCTTCAAAAAATTAACCAACAATTTTGTTTTAGGCTCAGCAATTTTTATATCTTCTACTAATAAAATTCTGTTATCCCTAATCAATTGAGAAATAATAGAAATAACCGCACCAGTATACATTTTTTTATTTATTTTTTGAGAATAAACGCCTGGTCTTGCAGCGAATGTTTTTCCACCATGCCTCCAAAGCGGACTTCGAATAGTACCAGCCCTAGCTCTACCTGTACCTTTTTGCCTCCATGGCTTCGCACCACCACCACTTACTTCCGCTCGAGTTTTTTGTTGATGCGTTCCTTGTCGCCGATTGCTAAGACACGCAATGACAACTTGATGAACCAAAGCTTCATTAAAGGGTTTAACAAAAACTGAATTATCTGCTAATGATGAAACTGATTGCGTCATTTTTTGGCTCCTTGATTTTTATCATTTTTACTTTTTTTTATTGCAGGGAAAATAATCACTCGGCCATTAATTGCACCAGGAATACCACCCGAAATTAATAATAAATTTTTTTCTTGATCAATTTTAATAATTTTTAAATTTTGCGCAGTAACTCTCTTATTTCCTAACTGCCCTGCCATCTTTTTTCCTTTGAAGACTTTTCCAGGAGACTGACGTTGCCCTATTGAGCCAGGAACGTTGTGAGATACCGAGTTTCCATGTGTAGCATCTTGAGATGAAAAATTATGTCTTTTTATGACACCAGAAAACCCCTTACCTTTCGAGGTTCCAACAACATCAACATGGGAAATATTTTCAAACAATTTAACAGTAAGATCAGCGCCAACTGAAAGCCCCAAATCTTTAGATGATTCTTCAAGACGGAACTCCCAAAGATCAACACCCGGCTCAACTTTTGCTTTTGAAAAATGCCCTAACTGCGCTTTATTCAAACGAGAGGTTTTTTTACGGCCAGTTGTAACTTGAATAGCCTCATAACCATCGCTATCTGAATTTTTAACTTGTGTAATCCGATTAGGATCGACAAAAATTACAGACACAGGATGAACATCACCATTATCTGAATATACTCTTGTCATTCCAATTTTTTGCCCTACTAAACCGAGAGTCATGGGTCACTCCAAAACATTACTCAACATTTTTTAATCAATTTTCTTTCTAAAAAATTAAATCAACTTTAACTCAACATCTACACCTGCGGATAAGTCTAAACGCATTAGCGCATCAGCTGTTTTATCTGTTGCTTCAATTTCAATTAGACGTTTATGAGTCCGAAACTCATATTGTTCACGAGCATTTTTATCTACGTGCGGCGAAACCAACAGAGTCATTCTCTCCTTTTTTGTAGGCAGCGGAATGGGACCATATACAATTGCCCCAGTTCTTTTCGCTGTTTCTACAATTTCTCTTGCAGACTGATCGATCAAACGATGATCAAATGCTTTCAAATAAATTCTAATCTTTTGCTTTAACTCGGGCTGCGTCGCCATAATCATCACTCAATAATTTTCGTTACCACACCGGCACCAACAGTACGACCACCTTCCCTTATTGCAAATCTTAATCCTTCTTCCATCGCTATCGGCGCTATCAAATGTACTGTCACCTTTGTATTATCTCCAGGTA
>Ga0207667_10000356_pt1 | contig 62183 bp, 68 predicted proteins | sample KBSCornC52_FD_184301 | JGI IMG/M metagenome (GOLD analysis project Ga0207667, IMG submission 184301) | Corn rhizosphere microbial communities from Kellogg Biological Station, Michigan, USA - KBS Corn C5-2 (SPAdes) (version 2) | ecosystem: Host-associated > Plants > Roots > Rhizosphere > Soil ... | reverse complement strand
ACCGTTCTGTATGTAGCTTTTCACTTCATTCATGGTAAAGCCCGTAATATCTGTTATCTCCTTATAGCACTTCTCGTCAATATAAAACAGGTTAATGCTCTGTTGCTGATTTTTGGGCAATTTCTCCATACAAAGTTCCAACGCCTTCATCGCTGCTTCACGGTTGTTTTCTTCAGGATGCAAAACGGGCGAGAATTCCATAAAGTCATCCAAATTAACCATCTCCATCTTTTTGCCCGATCGTAATTGCATTAAACAATAATTACGGCTCAACACATACAACCAGCTGCGAAACTGTTTAACCTCGTGCTGTTTGGCTTTGTTCACCAATTCCTCAAAAATCCCCATCACAGCGTCTTTCGCCAGTTCTTCGTCCTTCAGGTATTTTAAACAAACACCATAAATTAAAGGCATTTGTTTTTCATACAGCCGCCCCAAAACAGCAAGGTCGCCGGTTTCACGGTAACTTTTAAGCAACTTATCATCATCTGCGTCCTGCAGGTTTTTTGGCCGGGTGAAAAAATTCATCTATGGGATGGCTAAATTAAATTTTTTTAACGGTTAATAAAAATGGCGATTCCGCTTAAAATTGCAGGTTGCGGCACGTACGGGTATCCCGTTTTCCCCATTTGAAGCGCAATTTCCACACTGGGGCAAACAGATTTCACAACATCCCCGCCCCAAATTTTAACCGAAACGATAATTATTTTTTTTCGCAAAGGCGGATGCATTAAAATCACCATTTAAAAAAGCCATGGCACATATATTGCAAGCTGATAGTAGCGAAGCGGGAGAATAAAAAAGCAGGAGAATGTCTTTGAAGCCCCGGGGACCATATACGTTTACAGTTGTTTTCAGGCGGTGCTATTTTCATAAATAATAATAATTGAAAGGTATCAGCAATAATCGAAAAATAACTAATTGAAGTTTGAAAATATGAGGTTAAATTTTTATTTTTAGACGATAATTAGTAAACGATACAACCCGGAGCTAATTAATTTAAAGCTTTAAGTTTAAATAACTTATTAAACCCACAATTGAAAATAATTGACCATGTGCAAACTTGTAGTAATTGATGATAATCCCACAGATCACTATATTATGCAGCGGTTATTGCATAATAATTATAACTGTGAGCAGGCTACCTATACTTATGACGGCCGCCTGGTTTTAGATTACCTTGAGCAAAATAAAGAAACCGGATCGTTACCGGACGTTATATTTTTAGATCTTGATATGCCTGAGCTAACAGGCTGGGAGTTTTTGGACGAACTGGAAACTTTTAATTCGGGCGCTAAAAAAAATGTACAGGTGCATATTATGAGTTCATCCATACGTTCGGCGGATGTTTTTCACTCAAAAAAGTATGCATGTGTTAACTCGTTCATGACCAAGCCGCTTTCCAGGGACCTGGTGAACAAAATATGCGAAGAGGCTACGCCCGACCGCAATCGACGCTTTGATGTAGCGTGATTTTCTATCTAAAATTATTTTTGAGCAATACGTTTAAGCAAGGAAGGTTCTCTCAAAACCTTCCTTTGCTATTTTTAACGGAGTCGGGTGATTGGGTGGTGAAGTTTCACCGCAAAGGTCACAAAGGAGGCACTAAGTACACAAAGTACACGGCATGTTCGAGGTGGTTTTTAAATATTGATTTTGGGTTTAGCGTTGTATCTTTTCTTTTATCTTGATTCCTGCTCTTGATTCTTGACTCTTCCTTCTTGAATCTTTTCCCTATTTTTACGCCCGACAATGGGCACCCGCAATAAATTATACTTCGCCTCCGACTTTCATCTGGGCACCGGCACCTACGCCAAACGCCGCGAACGCGAAGCGCGACTGGTACGCTGGCTCGACAGCATAAAGGCCGATGCAGCCGAAGTGTTTTTAATGGGCGATGTTTTTGATTTTTGGTTCGAATACAAAACGGTTGTTCCTAAGGGCTACATACGCTTCCTGGGTAAATTGGCTGAGCTGGCCGATAATGGTGTAAAGCTCTACTTTTTTAAGGGCAACCACGATATGTGGATGTTTGATTATTTTGAAAAAGAACTGGGCGCCACCATCATCAGCGATGAACTCGAGATAGAGCGGGGCGGCAAAAAGTTTTACCTGCATCACGGCGATGGGCTTGGCCCGGGTGATACCTTTTATAAAATTTTAAAGAAAATATTCCGCAGCAAGCTTTGCCAATGGCTTTTTGCCCGGATACACCCCAATTTAGGCGTAGGGATAGCCAATTACTGGTCGACCCATAGCCGCATCGCCAATGACAAAAAAGAAAGTGGAAAGCCCGGCGAGCAGGAATGGCTGGTTGTTTTTTGTAAAGAATTGATAAAAACCCGCCCGTTCGATTACCTCATCTTCGGACACCGTCATATGCCGCTTGAAATACCCCTAACCGACGAAAGCCTGTATGTTAACCTGGGCGAATGGGTATTCAGTAACAGCTACGCCGTTTTTGATGGCGAAAAGCTGGAACTGCGTTATTTTGAGCCGCCCTTGATTCAAAAAGATCCGGGACCTCCGACTCAGGACTGTTAACTTCAAACAGCCAATTCTTTCCTAACTTTATCAAAAATTCTATACCTTTCAGCACGAATAAACTTTATCAGCATATTGGTTAAAGCTTTTGCAGAAAATGTCGACGTTAACGACCATGCAAAAGGAAGTTGTTGGCTACCTATCAGCGGAGCACGAGTCGCATTTGCGCTATAGGCCCGCGCGGCAGAGTCACCCTTGAAGATAAAAATCTATACCAATCTATTGCACTCCATTGTCTGAAAATAGTAAAACAAGGTCTAAAAATTCCCAGGGTTTGCATATCTTTGATTACAGACAGGTAAACATTATGGAAAGCCTTTTGATACATCCGCAGGACCAAAGTCAGCTTGAGCAAATTAAAGCTTACCTGAACACATTGAAAATTGCTTTTGAAGTAAAAAAAAGCGTCCTCCCGCCACATGTAATTGCCGGTATTGAAAAGGCTATAGCCGAAGATGATGCCGGACAAACCATTTCCTTTGATGAATTTAGGCAGAAACACTTTTTAAGCAATAAATGAATCTTCCGGTAGGTTTCTCCGTCCAGGCTGGCGAGACTTATGACGCTATAATTGAACAATTAAATGCCAGGTGGGGAAGTAAGTTCGTTAATCAATTTGAACAAAAAGTAACAAAAACAATCGTTTTAATTTCGGCTTCGCCGACGTTATATCCTTTAGCCGATTTTGGTATTGATGTTCATCGATGTGTTCTGAATAAAAACTGTTCAATGTTTTACAGGGTACATTCAACTCATATCACTATTCTGTATTTTTGGGATAACCGCCAGGATCCATTGTTTTTTTAGTTTCCAATTCAGGCGTATTCCGTCGTATACAGTTTCAGGACAACACCTTGCTGACGTCTATGGCTTTGATACTATTATGTGCTTTTGGCCTGCGTGGCAGATTTGCATTTGAAGAGGGCATTTATTTTTAATTCAATAAGGTTAAGTCATTAAAAGGGTTTATTTTAACACAATGGAAAACATAAATTTACCCCTATGCATTTCTCTCGCTGCGCTGGTTTTCATTGTTTACTTTTTATTTAGATCAAATAGGAGGAGCCTTTTAAAGACTGGAATTCATGCTGTAGCGGAAGTGATTAGTATAGAGAGAACAGTTTTTGGAGGAGGAAGTAGTGCTGATGCCGGTCCCGTGATGAAAGTTGTTTTAAATATCGAAAACCAAGGACAGCCAAACATTCAAACAACAATAATGACAACATTTGGAATGGGTGAAATATTGCCGGAAGCAGGTGAAAAAATTCAGATATTATTTGATCCAAAGAAACCGCAAAAACTATTGTTCCTTAGAAAGCGTAACGACGGGGCGACCTATAACTCGCAGTAATTTTTTTTCTGACGGGGGATGTGCATGAGTCGCCTTTGAGCTACTGGCCCGCGCGGCAGAGTCATACTTGATCGGACTTTCAACTCAAGCCCCCCTGACTAAACAGCCAATTCTTTCCCAACTTTATCAAAAATTCTATACCTTTCGGCGTGATTAAACTTTATCAGCGTGTTGGTTAAAACTTTTGGCAGTGCAGTTTACGGTATCGAAGCAATTACGATCACCATCGAAGTAAATATTAGTGGGGGCGGCAAACCATTTTATTTGATTGTGGGCCTGCCCGATAACGCCGTGCGCGAATCGATGCAGCGGGTTGAAGCGGCCCTGCAAACTAATGATTTCCGGATGCCGAGGCAAAAAATTATTGTAAATATGGCGCCTGCGGATATCCGCAAAGAGGGCTCAGCATACGATCTTCCCATTGCACTGGCCATACTTGCCGGTTCGGGCCAGGTAGAAAACGAAAACCTCGAAAAATACATCATCATGGGCGAGCTTTCGCTTGATGGCAGCCTGCAGCCCATAAAAGGCGCGTTACCCATCGCAATACAGGCGCGCAAAGAAGGATTTAAAGGTTTTATCCTGCCCAAACAAAATGCCCGGGAAGCTGCCATTGTTAACGACCTGGAGGTTTACGGCGTAGAAAGCATTAAAGAGGTAGCCGACTTCTTCAATGGTGATATACAGCTAACGCCTGAAGTAGTAAACACCCGTGAAGAGTTTTATAAAAGCCTTACCACTTACGACAGCGATTTTAGCGAAGTTCGCGGACAGGAAAATATTAAGCGGGCGCTCGAAATTGCAGCCGCAGGTGGCCATAATGTGATATTAATCGGTCCGCCGGGTGCGGGTAAAACCATGCTGGCGCGAAGGTTGCCTTCTATTTTACCGCCATTGAGTTTGTATGAATCGCTGGAGACAACAAAAATACACTCTGTAGCCGGTAAACTGGCAGCGGCAGACGCTTTGGTGACAACGCGGCCGTTCCGGTCGCCGCATCATACCATTAGTGATGTGGCCCTTGTCGGCGGTGGCAGCAACCCGCAACCCGGCGAAATTTCCCTCGCCCACAACGGCGTACTGTTTTTGGATGAATTGCCCGAATTTAAGCGAACCGCGCTGGAAGTAATGCGCCAGCCGTTGGAGGAACGCCGCGTGACCATATCCCGCGCAAAGTTTACGGTGGATTATCCGAGTTCGTTCATGTTGGTGGCAAGTATGAATCCATGTCCTTGTGGCTATTTTAATCATCCCGAGAAAGAATGTATCTGCCCGCCCGGAACGGTACAAAAATATTTAAGTAAAATTTCGGGCCCGTTGCTGGATCGTATCGACCTGCATGTTGAAGTTACCCCCGTTAACTTTAACGAACTGGCCAGCGACCGCCTCGCCGAAAAAAGCGAACTCATCCGCGACCGCGTGATAAAAGCCCGCGAATTGCAGGCCCTCCGCTTCGGCAACAAACCCGACCTCCATGCCAACGCCCAAATGAGCCCCCAAATGGTCCGCGATATCTGCAAAATAAGCCCCGCCGGCCAAAATCTGCTTAAAAAAGCAATGGAAAAGCTGGGCCTTTCCGCCCGGGCCTATGACCGCATATTAAAAGTTTCGCGCACCATTGCCGACCTTGCAGGTACCGAGGAAATACAATTGGAGCATCTTGCTGAGGCGATACATTTCAGGAGTTTGGATAGAGAGGGATGGGCTGGGTAGAAAGCCAAAATGAGAACCGGGGAATTACTTACAACGACGGCACTGATTTATAACTTAGAAACATGAAAAAAGTATTCTTCATCTTTTTGGGGATGATATCGCTATTTTTTAATAATGGCTACGCCCAGCGCTCACGAGCCAGGCTGGTTGGTGTATGGCAGGTTAATTCGTCAACAATGGCTGATGCATGGAACAGCAATTACAGATTTTATAATGACGGAACATTCAAATATACCTTTAATCAATATGATGACCGGGGGCGGATCAGGGCGGCTAAAGGAACCTATACGCTTAAAGGTGATACACTGACTTTGAAGATAAAAACCAGAACTGAGCGGGTGGGCGGCGATTTGGTTGGCGGAAGCCCTGGCTTTCAACAGGAAGAAATTGTATTGGACGGTGGAAAAACCATTGAGGTTAAACAAAAAAATACAGACCCGATCGAATTAACTATTGAGTGGTTTACCAGGAAAGGCGTAAAAGGATTTAAGGTTCAGAATAATAAATATTACCTTATTTCAAAAGACCCTCGCTATCAGGACTCGTGACAGTGAAACGTTAAAAATGACGAGTAACGGTGGTGTGCCTTACGGTGCACGTTATCAACCAGTCAATTCTTTTAAGGTAACTTACCAGCCTGATTTCCAACACACCTTTTTGCTGTAAATCGGTATTTTAGCTTAATTGGATACGGCCACCACCCCGTTAACGACACTGCTTTTTGGAAAAGGAACAGCCTGGCCATTTTTCCAATACCCCGCCTGCCCTGCGGCTATATACATGTCTGATCCGCTAAATGTTATGGATACGAAAGGTGAACTGCCTGTATATCCGCCCAGGCCTGACGAATCGAGCAGCGTTTCAGTGCCGTTTTTCCAGTATTTGACATTTAGAATTCCTTTAGACATTACATAGCCCCCCACATAAATGTCGTTACCTTTTATTACTATAGAAGGTGAATATGCGGATTGAGTTGCATCGGTCAGTTTTTGACCAATACCATTTTTCCATAACATGGCAATGGGGCTTCCATACAATTTCCCTTGGGGGTCAACCGGTTGTGCATACCCAACTATGTACATATCGCTTCCGCTAAAAGCCATCCCGGTGGCTTCGGCAAGTGCTGAGCTATCGGTTAGTTTAACTGCAATTCCATTTTTCCAATACGTAGCAGAAGGCCAGTGAGCAGGCCTTGTAGAATATCCGAAAACATAGAGGTCCGTTCCATTAAATGCAATACCATCCGCAACCGAGCCTGCCCCATTATCGGGAAGTAAATTTGTTACGCCGTTTCTCCAATAGGCGGCCCTGGGGAAGGCATTTAATTGCGGTGTACTGCCGGTGAGGTAAACATCTGTCCCATCAACGGCAAAGGCAGACTGCGACGGAGCCGACACATTACCCAAAGTTCCGGTAATAAAATCCGCCACGCCATTTTTCCAATAAACGGGCACTGTATTATTCTGGCCCGGAGGGGCTGCATTGCCAAAAACCCATATATTTTCGCCGTTTATTACAATACCATTGGCTACGGAGTTGTGGTTATTATCCCCAAGTGGGGTAGCAAAACCGTTCTTCCAATATGTTGCAACTGCTACATTGGTGCCGGGGGTAGTACCCACCGCGTAAACATCGGCGCCGCCACCACCGCCGGGAGTGATCTTTACAGGAGGAACTGGATTTTCACCCTTTTTTCCGCAACCAATGGCTACAACTGTGAAGATGGAAATGATGATTATACCGAAACTGTTATTTTTCATTTACGTCGTGATAGGGAATATCGGTTGTAATATATAAATCTTTATCTCAAACGTAAAAAATCATTTTACTGTCCGATAAATTATGAGGTTAGGTACAGCAAAATACCCAAAAGGGTAGAAATAAAAGGCTGGCACCCAAACGCAACAAGCTACCCTTCGCAGGGCAGCTTGTCGGTTACGGATAGATGGCGAAACAATTAGGTCGGGGCTAACCTTATTGTACCTCAATCCCCAACGCTTTTTTCTTATTTTGATCCTAATAGCTTCGAAAACGCTACCTGGCTGGGGCACACGCCTATAATTGCAGCAACCATTAAAGCTGCTGCCGGTATGTAAATCAGCCAGTTTACATTTGCAAAGCCCGTGAGGCAGATACCTGTCCACAAAATGATTCCCAAAAAGGCAAACCATGCGCGCATTGACTTTGGTGCTTTTATCATGGTAGTTTTTAATTTAAATAGTGAGTATTAATAAGCCTGTTACGTTATTTAGTTTGCGCTCACTGGTTGGGCCACCATGCGCAGGTATGGTTTTATGGTTTTCCAACCGTTGGGATATTTTTCCATAGCCTCCTCATTTGATACTGCCGGTACTATAATCACATCTTCGCCTTTGTTCCAGTTTACCGGCGTGGCCACTTTATGCCCCGCAGTTAACTGCATCGATTCCAGCACCCGCAGTATCTCGTTAAAGTTGCGGCCGGTTGTCATGGGGTAGGTCAGCATCAATTTAATTTTTTTATCGGGACCGATAATAAACACCGAACGTACGGTTTGGTTGGTAGCGGCGGTTCTTCCTTCTGATGTGCCCGGTTCGTCAGCAGGCAGCATATCATAAAGTTTAGCTATGGCCAGTGTTGGGTCGCCAATCATCGGGTAATTTACAGCGTATCCCTGGGTTTCCTCAATGTCTTTTTCCCATTCAAAATGGCGGTCAACCGGGTCCACACTTAAACCGATAACCTTACAATTCAATTTTTTAAATTCAGGTTCAAGCCGGGCCATATAACCCAGTTCGGTTGTGCAAACGGGCGTAAAATCCTTGGGATGCGAAAAAAGGATTGCCCAGTCATCGCCCATCCAATCGTGGAAGTTGATGGTTCCCTGTGTGGTTTCTGCCTGAAAATCAGGTGCGGTGTCGTTTAGTCTTAAGCTCATGATGTTTAAATTTTTACTTGTGAAAATTGATTTTAGTTTATTTTTTGTTAATGTACATTACTTATTTATACAAACAGGTTATCGGGGTAAGTCCTGTTGGCATTACCAATGGTGGCAGCGGTACTGCCATTATCATCCAATAAAAAAAGCCATCTTAAAAAGCCCGAGGAAAATATCGCAAGGTTATTCAGGATAAAGGAAAACACACCGTTTGCTAATTTCCCGGTTGTTGATCCTGCAGAAAGATTTTGAGCTGATGGAAGAATTTTGGTTTTCATTGCCTGTTTGTTTTGATGAAACAAATATGCAATGATGCGGAAGGCATAATTGGTAACGAAAGTTACAAATGGCTGTAACAAATGTTACATATCGCTCAGCAGCTTTATTTGGTTACGGTAAAGGAGCAATTTTTTCTCAGTTTCGAGTTTTTTAAGCAGGCGCGAAATAACCACACGGTTTGTTCCGAGGTCGTCGCCTATTTGCTGGTGGGTTAGGTTGATAAGTGCTGAGCCTGTTGTTTTCGATTTTTCTTTGAGGTATTTAATCAACCGGTCATCCAGTTTTTTAAACGCTACATCGTCAATTGCTTTCAGCATCTCGGTAAAGCGGTTTAATATGGTCGTCATCACATATTTTTTCCACTGAGGATATTTTACCATCCACTCCTCCATAATATTTACCGGAACACAAAGTAATTCGCTGTCTTCCTCGGCAGTACCCTTTATTTCGCTGGAATGCGCCATCATGCTGCAATTAAAAGTCATGGCGCAACTTTCGCCCGCCGTTACATAATACAATAGCAGTTCCTGCCCTTCGTCATTCACCCGGCTCACCTTAAATGTACCACTCAGCACCAGCGGAACAGCCCTGATAGTTTGGCCGGGGTTAAGCATAGTGTCGCCGGCCCGTACACTCATCAGCATTGATTTGGTTTCCAACTCTTCGAGCAAAGCAGGTTCAAAAACCGAGTAAAATTTAGCGATGGCGGATTTAACGTCGAGCATATTATGATTTTTAGGTGGGATAAAGATAAAAAAACGATGTGAAGTTTTTACTGCGCACTGGGTGATGGTTGGTAAAAATTTTTGCCAAAATACAACAAGCCGACCTTTGCAGGCCGGCCTGTTTATCGTAGGCAGATGATGGTATTTTTAGTTTTTAAAACCCGGTGGCGCAATTATATTATAAAACAAATATGAGGCAAATGTTAGCTTGATGATTGCGTATTTTTACTGAATATTGCAGCGCATTAATACGTGTCCGGAGGTTATTGCACAAGTTTGCAAATAACCAGTTAACCTTCACGAAGATGCTTAATGCAAAACACGCCTCGGTTAGTATATTTACAACAGGCGTTTAACCAAAATAAACTAATCCTTCAAATGTCAAGATGATACAAATAAAACGCATTTATGAGCCGTCCGCCGAAAGCGACGGCACGCGTATTCTGGTTGATCGTTTATGGCCACGGGGCGTTAAGAAAGAAACGGCACATATAGATAAGTGGTTAAAAGATATTGCTCCTTCCACCGATTTACGCAAGTGGTTTCACCAGGATACATCCCAATGGGACGAATTCCGGGCAAAATACCTGCTGGAGCTAAAGCAGAATAAGGCCTTGAAGGATTTACAGGATATTATAAAAAACAACGAAACCGTGACGCTGCTTTTTTCCGTGCGTGATGTAGAGCAAAACCATGCGCTGATTTTAAAACAATTTTTAACGGGAAATTAACCGGTGCAATTACCGTCTTCACTAAAATATAGATACTTTAATACCTGAAATAAAAACAAAAAACTACCTTTAATGCATAAACCAGCTCAGGCAAAAATGAATACTTGCCTGCTTAACATCATTTTAAAAACAGCATGAAAAAACTACCGGCATTCGGCCTTAACCGCCTATCCCGTTTCATCGGGATGAATTTTTTATTATTACTGCTTATCGTATCAGCAACAAAAACATCCATGGCCCAGGCCAAAATGATGAAGGATCCGGATGTGATAGGCCGCTGGGATATTACTATGAGTAAAGAGGGCAAGGAGATTCCGTCTTGGCTGGAGGTGCAAAAATCGGGCACCCACACGCTTATTGGCCGTTTTACCTACGCTTTCGGCAGCGCGCGGCCTATATCCGAAGTAAAAGTTAACGATGGCAAATACAGTTTTTCTATCCCCCCGCAATGGGAACAGGGAACCCGCAATATGGACTTTGAATTTGAAGTAAGCGGCAACGACCTGAAAGGCAGCATGGTTTATACCGATGGCGTCACCTATAACTTTACCGGCGTGCGCGCACCTTTGATGGTAAGGGAAAAAGCACCGGTTTGGGGCGCTCCAATAAAATTATTTAACGGCCGTGATACCAAAGGCTGGCATACCGACGGCAAAAACCAGTGGATAGTTGACCATGGCATTTTAAAAAGCCCGCATTCGGGCGCCAACCTTATTACCGACAAAACTTTTACCGATTTTAAACTTCACGTTGAGTTCAGGTACCAGCAAGGCAGCAACAGCGGCGTGTACCTGCGCGGCCGTTACGAAGTGCAGATAATTGACACCAAAAGCGGCGAGCCGGAGCCCATTAACAACCAGTTTAGCGCTATATACGGCTTTTTGCCACCAAACAAAATGATGGCAAAAGACCCGGGGCAATGGCAGTCATATGATATTACCCTGGTGGGCCGCCTGGTAACGGTAGTGGCTAACGGCCATACGGTAATATGCAACGCCGAAATTCCCGGCATAACCGGCGGCGCCATCAACAGCAAAGAAGGCGAACCCGGCCCGATATTGATCCAGGGCGATCACGGCCCTATTGATTTCAGGAATATTACGATAACACCTGCTAAATAAAATCAAGAAAATGTCCTTTCGACCGCAGGGAGAAATCTCCTGCATTATGCGATTCCGCCGGGCAAGGCTGACCTGCACGGGAGTTGTGTACTGACGCAGAAGATTTCTCGCTCGCGCTCGAAATGACATTGGGGAGTGTGAAATATCAAAAAAATGTCCTTTCGACCAACGGGAGAAATCTTATACACCTGACATTACCGCCTGCTATTGCGCGGTGCAAAGTGTATAAGATTTCTCGCTCGTGCTCGAAATGACAATTTGAGTGGACGCAGCCGACAATGCACCCTTACGGCAACGGCTTCACCATAATATTCCTGTAGTAGGTCAAACTGTTTGGATCGTGGCCCTGCAGGGCAAAAGTACCACTTGAAAGGCGCCGAAGCTCATCGCCTTTTTCGCGATGAAGGGGTTCAGGCTCAGTATAGTCCAGCACAACTTTATCGTTTAATTTAACAATAATGCGTTTACCCAGCACGGTAATGTGCATGGTGAACCACTCATTATCCTTTACATATACCTCTTTAATGTTTTCAATCCCGTATAAACTGCCGGTGCGGATCCAGTCGGTATGCGAATTGTTTACCTGTACTTCGTAACCTTTTGCCGGCCAGCCACCTTGCTGGTACCCTGTATGAATGTAGATGCCCGAGTTGGTCAAGTGATGGGTCATCACATCGGCCTGAAACTCAAAATTTTTGAAATTATGATCCAGGACGGGACCGTCATAAAACAAATGCGCGGTTTTACCATGAACGATAATCATTCCGCTGTCAACCCTGAAGGTTTCGGCGTTGTCGCCAACCTTCCAGTCTTTAAGCGATTTACCATCAAATAAGGATATCCAGCCATCTTTTAAATGATGTTTTGAGGCGGAACAGGAAAAAAGGCACAAAGCGATAAAGCAAACGCGGGCGAGATTTTTCATAAGCAATAAATAAAAATTAAATTTAAAGCTACCATTTATTTGCTAAATATTGATTTTGGGAGCGTTTTACGGATAGCGATGGGTTTACAAACCCATCGCTATGGAAAAGTTTTTCATCACTCCTAAAACCAGTGCCAACAAAGCAATTGAAATATCGCTCTAAATTTTAAGAGCGATTTTCCGCGTTTTACCTTTGCATACCACTATTTTGAACCGTGCGGTTTGCGTTTTTTTGTTAATTTTAAACAGATGAAACTTAAGCTCATTTTACTTTCGGTACTGCTCCTGAACGCCTTTATATTGAGGGCCAGTGGTACCGATACGCTTAAGATTTTTTACAACATCAATAAATACGAATTATCATCTGCAGATAAGCTTAAGATAAATAACGGGATTGACTCATTAAGCACCGGCGACACGATAAGGGTTTTGGGCTACGCCGATTACCTGGGCACCGAAAAGCCTAACCTGGCCCTCTCAACAACCCGGGCGGAGACTATAAAAAGTTATATACAGTCCATAAAAAGCGACCTGGTAATATTAACCGAAGGAAAAGGAGAAGTACCTGCATCAACCGCCCGATTGGCCACTGGGGAGCCGGTAAACCGGCGGGTTGATATTGTTTTTAAGCACAGGCTGCAGCCTAAAACCCCGATAGTAGTTGTGCCCAAACCTATGCCGATTGAGGTAAAAGCAAAACCCGTCGAAGTACACCGTGATACCGTCCGGGAAAGGCCGCCGCAAATTACAGCCACGGGTGCCACACCAGCCGATAACAAATCCTTCAGCGAAAAAATAAATGGGCTTGATAAACTCGACGTCGGGAGTAGTATATCGCTGGAGGAACTAACTTTTCAACCGGGGCGGCATTTTCTGAACCCGGAAGCCGTGCGTTATGTAAATAAATTGCTCAAATACCTGAAAAACCATCCAAATATCAGGTTCGAGATACTGGGGCATATCTGCTGCGAGGTGGTTAAACCGGATGGTCAAGATTTTGACACCGGTGAGTACACCCTATCTGTAAACCGGGCAAAGTTTATTTACGACTATTTTATAAAATCAGGCATAAGCGCCGACCGGATGACCTATAAAGGCCTCGGGCACAGCAAACCGAAAGTTTTCCCGGAATTATCGGAGCACGACCGGTATTTAAACCGGCGGGTAGAAATAATGATAACAGGGAAATAAACGAGAGGCACATGCCGTTTTATTCTATTGTTATCTACTGCCATGATCCGCCACAATTATTTGATTAGCAAATATTAGGGGTTTTTTTATAGATTTAAAAAAATGAATTATAAACCCCTTTTCCTGTTGTTGTTTTTGCTGAAAGCATCTTCGTCATTTGCTATGGGGATTGATACCGTAAAAATATTTTATGGCATCAATAAATATGTCCTTTCGCCGGCCGATAAGCTTAAAATTAACAACATGGTTGACTCATTAAGCGCAACAGATACCGTCAAGATTTTGGGCTATGCCGACTACCTGGGAAACGGAAAAGACAACCTGGTGCTATCGGCAAATCGCGCCGGAACCATCAAAAACTATATCCTGTCGCTGCACAAAAACCCGGTGATCATTGCCGAGGGTAAGGGCCAGGTAAATACTACCCGGCAGCCATCAACCGATGGCGAACCTATTAACCGCAGGGTTGATATTATTAAAGCCAGCGTGCCCGACAAAAGGATGATGGCGCGCATAATGACCCTTGAAGGACGGGCATTTAAGGATAAAATAAATAACCTGGGCAGGCTGGGTGTGGGTAGCAGCCTATCGCTGGAGGAATTAACCTTCCAGGCGGGCAGGCATGTTTTAAACCCCGAGGCCGAGCCTTTTGTTGATATTTTGGTCGATTACCTAAAAAAGCATAACAATATATCTTTCGAGATACTGGGTCATATTTGCTGCGACGATAAAAACGAAGATACCTATGATATCGATTCGCGCGATTATAAACTATCCACCAACCGGGCAAAAATGATCTACGATTATTTTTTGAAAAACGGCATCAAAGCCGAACGGATGACCTTTAAAGGTCTTGGCAGCAGCAAGCCAAAAGTTTGGCCCGAAAAAACCGGGTACGATAAATACCTCAACCGCCGGGTAGAAATACTTATCACGGCGAAATAGCCCAACCCTATTAGCTTTAAACCGTTGCCGCATATCGCTGCAACTCTTATATGCAACATTAACCGGCGCAAATACCGTGAAATAACGTTTAAAGAAAGCGTATAAATACGCATTGCCTGCGCCATATTTTCGTTACTTTTATAATAAATTAAACACTATCACCATCAAAATCAAACTATTATGACAGGGCAGGATATTTTGGATTTAGGAAACAGCCACGTTGGCGAAACCTATCAGTTAGGGGTTTTGTACCCAAAGATAATGCAGGATGGACCGGCCCCTGGGACTGTGCCGAATTTGCATCGTGGCTTGTTTTCCAGGTTAGTGCAAAGCTTTACGGCTGCGTGAATGATGTTGGCCGCCCGGCAACTGCCGACGCATATACCGGCTACTGGATAAGGGATGCAGAAAATATCGGCAAAATTATTACCATTGAGCAGGCCACCGCAACGCCGGGCGCTGCTTTGGTAAGGGCTTCGTCCGCAGAGGTAAAAATAGGCCATATCGTAATATCCGATGGTAAGGGCGGCACGGTTGAAGCGCACAGTACAGCAACCGGGGTAATTAATTCAGTAGTAAACGGGCGCCGCTGGGATTACGGCGTACTTGTGCCATGGATAGATTATACCCAAACGCAGCCTAAGCCTGTTACCCCGCCGGCTACGGTCATCTACCGATACACCCAGCCCATGATGGTAAGCAGCAAAATAGGCGAGATTCAGCAGGCCCTTACCGACCAGGGGTTTGATACTTTTGGAATCGACAATATTTTTGGCCATGATACCGCCCAGGCTGTGGAAGCTTTCCAGGAAGATAACGGCCTGGTGCCAGATGGTGAAGTAGGTCCTAAAACCGCAGCCGCTTTAGGCATCACGCTTTAATATCCAATCGGATTATCTATTTATAGGGAAATCAGCTTAAAAACAGGCTGATTTCCTGCGTTAAAGAAAAGCTCTTTGTAAATTCATTACATAGCAGCAAATCATTTCTTGTTATCCCTTTTTTACCGATAAATTAAGCCGGTTGTTACTTAATTGATGTACTTTACGTAACGGCACTAAACAACAGCCTTCCGCTGTGCCGTTTTAACAAATTGCGTACTTACAATCTTAACTTATCCTTTAATGAAATTTAAACTTATTCTTTTATCGCTCGTTGTCTTCAGCCTTAAAACCTTTTCGCAATCAAAAAACCAGCTTGCCATTGTATACGGCACAAGTGTAGTGAGCGTTAATATCCACGGCGTTATGGGCGATTACGGCTATAACGACACACACGGCACCTTCTATGGTTTAGCCTATACGCGCAAATTAATAGGCGGGCTTTCGCTCGAAACAGGTTTGTCGGTTATCGATGATCACCTCCAGCTAAATTCAATAAATCCCGGCTTTGGCAGAATGACTACCAATGGCGAGGCAAAAATAATTTCGGTTCCGGTATATGCGAAACTTACATTTTTAAAGTACCTGTATGTTGATGGTGGCTTTACTTTTGATAAACAAACCAATTACAGCACCGATGGCGCTATTGATGATCAGTCGGGCCTGGGAGCCGGGTTTGGGATAGGCGGACAAGTTACATTAGGACCGGTTAGCCTATTTGTTAATCCATACTTCCACACGTGCGTAATCACCCGCACACAAAATAACCTGATAGAAACGGGTTTTAAGTTTGGTGCGGGGTATAATTTTTAGGCTTAATAAAGGTGGGCTTCCTCTGTTAAGTTCAGTAAACTTCCGCTATCGGTTATGGTAATCCGTTTACCACTGATGGCGATTAGCTTTTCCTCAATCAATTCATTCATCACCCTAAACAGCGATTCATAGGCCGCGCCGGTAAACGAGGCGAGGTCCTGCCGCGTCATTTCGATATTGATAAAACCATCGTCATTAGTTCCAAACTGATCACGCAGGGTAAGGAGGGCCTGCGCAACCCTGCCTTTTACGGGCATGTGCGCCAGGTTGCGCATTCTTTTTTCCGATTCCTGCAGATCATTTGCTAAAACGGTTACCAGTTGGCGGGTAAATTTATTATTGATGTTTAAGGTCGATTCCAGGAAGTCCATTTCTACAAAACACACCGTGCCACCCTCAATTGCAGTTGCCGACACGGGGTAAACATTGTCTTTCCCCAACCCCAACTGCCCAACAATATCGCCGGTTTTTGCAAATCGCAAAATCAATTCTTTTTCGCTATCCCAGCGTTTGTGCACTTTTACTATACCCGTATAAATAAAGTAAATGCCCGTTACCGGGTCGCCTTCGTTAAACAATGGCTGGCCCTTTTTTAATTCGAGGTTTTTGCGATTGGCAGCAACCGCAGGCAGCCAGTCTTTTAAACAAAACTTACATAAGAAACAGCTTTTTAAGTCGCATTGGTTTTTCGGCATGTTCTTCCTGAATTATTAGCGCACAAGTTAATTATATAATTAATAAATCAATCGTTTGGCAAACCACATCCGTCTCAAAAAAATTCAGTTTGACGAAATTTTAAATATTGCACATGAAATATAAAATTCATATAAAAAGTATATAAATTGTAATTTTTATTGCACATGCAACATAAATAACACAAAGGTAGTTAATTTTTTAAGGCATGATAGTTATCTTTGCAGCCAATAAAGGTTCAAAACAACCCTTTGTAAAAAGTTAAAACAGTATTTTTATAATGAGCAATTCCGCTAAAAATTCCCAGGCTTCCGCAGGCTTCCCCATTTCTCCGGCGCTTGATGACCTCGAAAGTCAAACCCCGGGCCACAAAAAAAACATCTACCTAAAAAAAAGGCTTTTTCGCATTTCGTGCCTGTCGGTTTTAATAGCTGCTGCAGTTAGCATTATTGCCAGGCTATTGGTTTGGCTTATCAATATCATTACCAACATCTCTTTCTATGGCATTTTTTCTTCGGGTTTTCATAGCCCGTCGGCTAATCATTTGGGATTGTGGGTCATCATTATTCCAGCTATTGGCGGTATAATCGTCGGGTTGATGGCCCTTTACGGCTCGGCGGCCATCCGCGGGCATGGTATACCCGAGGCTATGGAACAAATATTAACCAATCAAAGTCGCATAAAGCCATCCATTACCTTTTTAAAGCCGATATCATCGGCAATAGCCATTGGTACAGGCGGCCCTTTTGGCGCCGAAGGGCCCATCATTGCCACAGGTGGCGCACTGGGTTCAACCATCGGCCAGTTATTTAAAATTACGGCCAACGAGCGCAAAGTTTTACTGGCAGCCGGCGCGACAGCGGGCATGTCGGCCATATTTGGTACACCTATAGCGGCTGTTTTCCTGGCCATCGAGCTATTGTTATTTGAGTTTTCACCCAAAGCGTTTCTGCCGGTAGCGCTGGCTTGTATCACCGGAGCGGCGGGGCATCATTTGCTTTTTGAAAGCGGTCCCGTTTTCCCGATGCCCGATTTGGTTACCCCATCCAACACGGCTTTAGCTATATACAGCTTTATTGGCCTGGTAACGGGTTTCCTGTCGCTGGGCCTCAGCAAAATTGTTTACGTTATTGAAGATGCTTTCGAAAAACTGCCCATACATTGGATGTGGTGGCCGGCACTGGGCGGCCTGGCGGTAGGCGTAATCGGTTATTTTGCACCACATACGCTGGGCGTTGGGTACGATAATATCATCAACGTACTGTCGGGTACCATGACACTGTTAATTGTGGTCCGACTTTGTTTTTTTAAATTTCTTTCGTGGGCCATTGCTTTGGGTAGTGGCACGTCCGGCGGCACGCTGGCCCCATTGCTCACTATTGGCGGGGCAGGCGGTGCAATCTTAGGTAGCATTATATTGGCCGTTTATCCCAATTCAGGCTTAAGCATCCCGATGGCGGCATTGGTGGGCATGTCGGCAATGTTTGCAGGCGCATCAAGGGCCTATCTTACCAGTATTACCTTTGCTTTGGAAGCTACCATGCAGTCGCATGCATTGCTGCCTTTGCTGGGGGCCTGCACAGCATCGTACCTGGTATCGTTTTTTTTGATGGAAAACACCATCATGACCGAGAAGATAGCCCGGCGCGGGGTTTTTACACCCGATTCATTTGAGGCCGACATTTTAGGGAAGCTTACGGTGGGGCAGGCCATAAGCCACGATGCCTTGGTACTGAGCGCCGACAGTACTATTAAAGATGTAAAAGACTGGCTGAAAGTTAACAACGACAGGGCAAATGAATTTGTGATATTAGATACCAATGGCAAGTTTACAGGAACCATTAACCGCAGCGATGTTTTTATTACGGGCCTGGATCCTGAAACCAATTTAAGCGACATTGTGAAGCAGGGCCATGTTCATGTGAAAAGTACCGACTCGCTGCGAACAGCGGTTGAACTGATGGCGGGACAAACCTCCGAAATTTTGCCGGTTGTATCGGCCAACGGGAAGGTAACAGGTGTTTTATCCTACCGGGATATTTTATCGGTGTACAAAGAGCAGCAGGTAGAAAACGAACACGCGCACATCCACATCTCCTTAAAAAGGCAACGTTTAAAACTGCTGGCTAAAGGGCGGAAACTCACAAATTTAAATGAGGGTTAAAAACCCGAAAACCAAACGAGAGTTCATTCTTTTTCATTTAAATTTTAAAAATAATGTTCAAATAAAAACATTTGCATTTTTTAAATGTTATCCATAAATTGAAGCACCTAATAACCCATGGATAACACGGACAAAAAGATTGTGATATTTGATGACGATGAAGATATTCTTTCGATCTGCAGTTTTATTTTAGAGGAGCAAGGTTGGACGGTGTACGCCTATACCGACTGTAACAACATTACCGAAAAAATTTCGGCTGTGCGTCCTGATATTATTATCATGGATAACTGGATTCCGGATGATGGCGGTATTATTGCCACCCAGACACTTAAAAAACACCCAACGCTGAAGGATATTCCCGTGATCTATTTTTCGGCCAACAGCGATATTGAATTACTTGCCAGCCATGCCGGCGCCGAAACTTATTTGGCGAAACCCTTCGACCTGGAAGACCTGGAAAACGTCATTAACAGAATGCTGGTAAAGGCCAGTTAGTTCTAAGTCTTAAGTCCTAAGTCGAAAGTCTTGAGTCGTTCGACTTGAAAAGAAATTCATTAGTTCGAAATTCTAAGTCTTAAATCGTTTTGACTTAAGACTCAGAACTCAAGACTAAAACACTACTCAGGTGTTCCGCCGGGGCCACCAGGACCGCCGCCGCCATCTCCCCTGTTACCGCCATCACGCCTGAAATTCCGCATGCCAGGGCCCTGATCGGGCGCTTTGCCGGCAAACTTTTGCAGACGCAGGGTAAACGTTGCCAGGTAATAACGCGCCAAACGGTTAACATGCGATTCGGTTATCGAACTGGCCGATGTGGTTGATGTAAAGCCTGTATTTTGGTTAAACAAGTCGAAAGCAGAGATGCGGATAGTTCCGCGGTGATCTTTCAAGAATCTGCGCTCGAGGTACAAATTTAAGATGTTTGGATTGGTAACATGCAAGTTCGGATCGTACCCGTAATTGGTAGCATGCGAAAAATCGTAGCTGAAAGTCCAATCGCCAAAATAGTTTTTGCCGGTGATGCCGGTGTTCCAGGTCCTCACGTTGGAGCTGCCATTCAACAAACTGCTGTTTTGCACCGAATTATCGGTTTTATTGATGGCATAATTGGTTAACACCTGGGCATCAATATGATCGGTAATATCAACCCTGAAACGTACTTCAGGCGTAAATACCAGGTTTTTGGCGATATTCTTTTGGGTATTGTAGTTCCCGCTTGTATCCACATTGGTTAAATAGCCAACGTTGTTGGTATAGTTTACCGTACCGTTAAGGGTAACCGTAAACTTGCGGTTATCCCAGGGCTTTGCATAGGTTACTAAGCCGGTAATGTTATAATAGCCATTTGCATTAAGATATTTTGTTAATATAGTGTTGGAAACCCTGGTAGGGTACGTAATGGTATTGGTTACTACATCATTTTGAATGGATGTGTAGGAAAGCCTTGTAAACAAAACGTCGCCGGTTGTGAAACTGAAATTGTTATACCTGATGGAGAAGTTATTGGTAAACTGCGGCAACAGGAATGGATTACCTTCAACCGGGTAAAGCGCATTTGAGCGGTCCAAAACCGGGTTCAATTGGGCATAACTTGGTGAACTGCTGGAACCGTTATAATTAATTGCCAGGTTTTTACTTCTCGAAAAGTTGTATACAAAACGTGCCGTTGGTATTACATTAAACGACGAAACATGGGTATTGCTGTTTGCAACCTCGGGGTCGCTGCCATCCAAAACAGCCTCCTGCACACCCACACCCAATGTGTAGTTATACTTTTTTTGTATGAAACGATAATTAAGGCCGCCTTTATTGGTGGTGAAAGTATAATTATACAGGGTGCTCAACGAGTCGTCTTTAGCAAATAAGACCGCCGCTGGTTCAACCAGCGTATCGGTAACACGGTTATTGTTGGTAATAGAGTGGTTAACGGCGTAGTTAAACTCCAGGTACGATAGCTTGCCCAAAGGCATAAGGTACGACAGTGTTGTACCGAATGTTGTTGTATGGCTGTTGGTATAAACCTGCTGGTTCAGCGGGGCCAGCGGCGAGCCCGAAGTATAGTTGTAAACAATATTCTGGTACGAATTGCTTGGGCCTGCGCTCAGGTTTACGTTAATGCTAAAATTATGGCGTCGCGGAAACCTATGGTTAAACAATGCAGTAAACCCATAAGTTGGCGCCTGCGAGTCGCCGCCGGTAACCGAATTGTATATAGTTGGCACCCCTGTCGACCTTGTTAAATTAACATTTTCGTTATCGTTGGTATTGGTTCCGGCGTAAGCAAATGTGGGCGTAACTTTTAGGTAATTAATGGTATCCGGTTTGTACTCCATGTTCCAGGTAAACCGGTGATTGATGTTTTCATCTTTTTCGATACTGTTTTGCTGCTGCACACTGGGGTTTACCGGGTTTGTATTTTGCTGAAAGGTGTTTGTATTGGTCGTAGTAGTATTATCGGCAAAGCTATAGCTGCCATAAACCGAAAGGCTTTTTCCCCACTGGTCGCGGAAGTTGGCGCCAATTGAATGCGCATCGGTAATACCGTTTGCTGTTGTTATTAAACTCCCGGTATTTTGGGTACCCCTGCCGGCGTTGCCACGGCCGCCACCACCAAAACCACCGCCGCCAAATCCACCGCCACCACCACCGCCACCGGTGGTGCTATTGAATGAAAACGTATTTACATTGGTATTATTGATGCTCCCCAAAACGGCAATTTGCTGATTGCCATTAAAATTAAATGCGTTTACAGAACCGATATACCGGTTTTGATTAGGGATGCCCTGGCTTTGCGGCAAAGCGTCTTCACCGTCGCCCGCGGTTGCCTGGCCAAAATAACCGTAATTTTTATCCTGCCGGATGGTGATATTCATGATCTTATCGGGTTCGCCGGTTTTTACGCCAGTAAGGTTGGCCTGGTCGCCATAGTCGTCAATCATTTGTATGTTTTCAACCACATCGGCAGGCAGGTTTTTGGTGGCGCTCTGTACGTCGCCGCCCATAAAATCCTTGCCATTTATCCTGACCTTAGTAACTTGTTTACCCTGCGTGGTAATATTGCCGTTAACGTCAACATCCACTCCCGGCAGCTTCTTTATCAGGTCCTCAACGGGCGCATTTTCGCGCACTTTATAGGCGCTGGCTTTATATTCAACAGTATCTTCTTTTAACGTTATCGGCACTACGCCAACAATGGTAACCTGGTTTAGCATGTGCGGCTCCGTATGCATCACGATGGTGCCTAAATCTGACGTCGTCGAATCTGGTGTCAGCGCAAAGTGTTTTCGCAAAGTTTGGTATCCTATCGATTGCAGGGTTACCAACACCTTTGTGCCTTTTATGGCCGGAAAAACAAATTTGCCATTCAGATCAGCAATGGTGGAAATACTGTCGCGCTGATCGGAAGTGAGGGTAACAGTAGTACCTGGTAAAGTTTGTTTCGTTGTATCTATTATTATTCCGTGTACTTCGTGGTCGCCACTACTGCGGGCTACCTGAACAGGGGCGGGCCTTAATGCAAGCGCATTAGGCGCTAAAGCAATCACACCTAACTCGGCAGCAGTGGTGTCATTGGGCAGCCCGAAGTGTTTTCGTACCGGCTGATATCCAATATGCGACACGGTTATCACTAACTTTGTGCCTTTTACTCCCTTAAATACAAACCTCCCGTTGGTATCTGCAACAACAATTGTACTGTCGTGCATATCAGAAGTCATCAATATCCTGCTTCCGGGCAGTTTTTTTTTGGTGGTATCGGTTATGGTGCCGTGTACCTGCCGACCGGTTTGGGCGTAGGCGTACGTGACCATTAATAAAGGCATCAGTATTGTATACAGCAGTGATTTCATAAGGGGGTTGGAATTTTAGCTTTCAGCAATTTTAATTAGTAAGACACAAATCGGATGCAAATGTTCAACTTATAAATGTTAATCGCTTAAAAATCATAGCATTGTTACATATCCCCGCAATTTACCAGCACAAAAAAAGCCCTGCGGATATCCGCAGGGCTTTCTATATAATTGATTATTAAAGTATTCCTTAATTTTTAGTTGTTCGACAAATGTAAGGCACTTGCAACTTCGCTATAGTTTTTAAAGTTAAGATGCGGATGGGCTACGTTGAGTTGCGTAATGCCTGATCCTGATATAACTACTATCCTGAAGTCGAATGCGTTTGCCAGCGTAAAGTTGGCTTTAAGGTCTACATAGCCTACACCGAAATCCGAAAGATCAATTGTATTGCCGGCCTCTGAGTAAGGCAGTGCATACCATGAACCGCTTGTGCCGGCGTTGCGCACATATACCTGTACAGTACCTTCGTCAACAATGCTTTGTGTAATAGCGGGGATAGAGAAGCGGGTTAGTCCTACTGCAACTACTCCCTGGTTTACCAGCAGGTAATTTTGAACATTGGAATTGCCGGTTGCGCCGGTAGCACCTGTTGCCCCTGTAGCTCCGGTTGCACCTTTAGCACCTGTAGCTCCGGTAGCACCTGTTGCGCCAGTGGCTCCTGTACTGCCTTTTGGTCCCTGCGGGCCGGTAGCACCTGTTGCACCTTGTGCCCCTGTAGCTCCTGTTGCACCTGTATCACCTTTTGAACCTTGAGCACCGGTTGCACCTGTCGCTCCCTGTGGTCCGGCAGGACCGGTAGCGCCGGTTGCGCCTTGCGGGCCTGTTGCCCCTGTAGCGCCGGTTGCGCCTTGTGCTCCTTGCGAACCGGTGGCACCGGTAGCACCTGTTGCTCCGGTAGCGCCAGTGGCACCTGTTGCTCCTGTTGGTCCAACGGGGCCGCCTGAAGGGCCTTGTGGGCCTGCAGGGCCGGTTGCACCGGTTGCACCCTGTGAGCCTGTGGCACCCTGCGCACCTGTTGCGCCGGCTGGCCCGGGGGTTTTGTCTTTTTTACACGCTGCTATGCTTAACATGCATGTAGCTAAAACTGGTAAAAATAGTCTGGTTGCTTTCATAACTAACGAATAATTTAATTTCTTATAATTTCAAGTTTGAATTTGATTTTTATATCCACCTTGTACGCAGCTATTTCAATTTGGTTACAATTTTTGTTATATGTAAAATATTTGCTTTTGATTTCATGTATTAACCACTCGCGACAACTGATAAGAAAACAAACATTTGTTTAAAACTTAGGCTTGGGTTTTACAACAATCGGCATGGTTTTTTCGTTGAAACTGCTACTAAAACATTGCCCTATGAACAATATAAGCGTATCGCTGCACTCAAAGGTGCACAAGTGGATTGATGCAATTGGCTTCAGGCTTAACGGGTCGCAAACCAATAAAAATAATGTAACCACCAATCATTATTTTTTCGAAACATTTAATTTTCTTGAAAAAGCAAAGAATAATGACCCTAAGCAGTCGAAATTCCTTTGTTTTGATGCGTATGGCGAGACTATAAAAGTGCGTTCGCTGCTTGATCTGCAGACCGCTTTTTTTGAAAATATAAGTCAGTTATAGCCCGGATCTCAGGTTTCCGGCGCTTATTCTGCAATCTTTTATTGTGCGTTTTAATACTTTTATAAGCAAAAAGAGCGGGCCAATTGGTCCGCTCTTTTTGCTTATGGCGTTTTTTGTTGTCCGGTATACTGTGCAACTGTATGTTTAATGCTCCATATTCTCGTCAACCGGAAGATCAACCGTCAATCCTCTGCCGCCGGGAGCAGCGGGTAAATTAACAATAGGCCTTGTTGGGTTAAGCGCTTCCTTTATACGCAAATGCAAATCGGTATAATGTGCGCTGGTGATGGCATCACCGCCTTTTGGCAGTTTGGCATCAATTAGTTTTAGCTCCGCACGTACCATCGGCCTGATGTCGGACAGTGTCATATTAATCGGCGTTAAACCAAAACTCGCCATTGCCGAAGCTGGGAAACCAGGGATTCCTTTGAAATCGTCGTTCAGCAGGCTTTTTAAATCTTCAATATAAGCGCGTTGCAGGTTACGTTTATATAAATCGGGTTTGCCTGCATCGAAAATGCCGCCGCGCAGATCGTTAAACAGGTCGGCAACCGTATAGGCGTTAGCACCATTCTTGGCTTCGTTATCAAACATCCGCGACAATCTTGATGGCGAGGTTACGTTTGCCAGTACATTTGCCTGAATAGATTTTACGCGGTTGAGCGCTATGCCATTATCAAATTTGCTTAATTCGGGGGCGTTAATGAGCCATGTTGGTGTGGTAAACAGCTGCTTATTGAAAAATGCCACGGCATCGCGCTGTTTGTCTTTGCTTACAAAGCTATACACAGGGCCCGTTTGATCATAAGTTTTAAAATTCTCGTTCATGCCGCCAATGTTGGTGGTAACATGGCCCATGTAACGGTTAAACTGGATGAGTACCTCGGTGTAAAGTTCTTCCAGGTTATCAAAATTCTCGCCTTTTTCAAACGTCCAGGCTTCTATCTGCGGTAAAATAACCTTCAAGTTGGCTATACCATAGGTACTCGCTTTCATGGCATTGTCGCCCAAATCCTCGCTTTGCAAACGCGGATCAATACTGGTACCCTGGCGGCCATAGTAATAAAGCGGATTGCCGGCTTTGGCTTTTACCCACTCATCCAGCATTTCTTTTTCCTGTTTAGGCGTTTTTTTGCCGGGGAACCAGCTGTAGCCCCATTTAATGGCCCAAAGGTCGTACTCGCCAATGGCGGGGTAAAAATGGGTTACACCATCACCCGGTTGCGCAATATAGTTGAAGCGTGCATAGTCCATTATTGATGGCGCTGTACCATGTTTATCGGTAAATGTTTTTGAACGCAGCGAATCAACCGGGTAAGCATAGCTTGAACCAAAATTGTGCGGCAGTCCGAGCGTGTGTCCAATTTCATGCGACGATACAAAACGGATCAGTGTGCCCATTTGCTCATCAGTAAATTTGGCTTTGCGGGCATCCGGATTTGAAGCAGCTGTCTGCACAAAATACCAGTTACGCAGCAGCTCCATTACGTTATGGTACCAGCCTACATGGCTTTCCAGTATTTCGCCGGTGCGCGGGTCCGATACGTGGGGGCCATAAGCATTTTCCACATCCGACGCAAAGTAACGCACCACAGCATAGCGGGCATCTTCGGTACTAAAATCAGGATCTTCCTTTGCAGTTGGGGCTTCTTTGCCCACAATGGCATTTTTAAAACCGGCGGCTTCAAAAGCTTTTTGCCAGTCGTTAATACCTGCTATCAGGTATGGCACCCATTTTTTTGGCGTAGCCGGGTCAATATAAAATACAATTTGTTTTTTAGGTTCAACCAATTCGCCGCGTTCGTAAGCTGCTTCGTCTTTCGGCTCCAGCTTCCAGCGGTGTATGTATGATGTTACTTCTGCCTTTTGCGCATCAGTTCCATAATCGGTTTGGCTTTGGCCAAAAAAGCCCACGCGATCATCGCGCAAACGCGGCTTCATCGGCGTTTTGGGTAATAACACCATCGATGTATTCAGCTCAAAAGTTATCGCGCCGTTTGAGTTATCCGTAGGCGACTCGCCCGCACGGTAAGTTTTTAAGGTACGCGCTTCTATGTTTATCGGGAAACTTTTAATGGTATCGATGTATGAGCGGGAATTATCAAGTGCAGAAACTTTATAGGCCTTTTTTAATTCATCGGGTATGCCTATCGCCGCAACATCACCGCCATAAAAATCGGTTACATCAATTACAACGCCGGTGGTGTCCTTATTATAAGCCTTTACTTCAAAAGAGGCAAGCACTGCATCAAGGTTTGAGTTTTTAACAGATTTGTACATGTCCGATGTGCTATCGGCACGTATGGAAAAGCTCGGCACCCGTAAAAACACTTGTTTATCGTGTTTCTCCCATTTCCAAACCTGTTCATTTGCTTCCTCGCCGCCGTACTGCTCGTTTGACACTTTTATGTTGGCGGGCGTTTTAGCTAAACGGGTTACTACCAGCATTTCGCGGCCAAGCAGCGAGTCGGGGATTTCGTAATAATACTTTCCATCAACCTTGTAAGTATTAAAAAGGCCTTTGTTTACCTTAGTCTTTTCAGGTATTACATCCCTGAATTTTTTTATTCCTTCTTTTTTGCCTGTGTTTACGGTGGCGGTAGCAGTGGTACTGGCCCCGTTAGTTGTGGTTTTTACGGTTACCGTCTCGGCCTCTTTCCTCGCCTTGCACGATCCGGCAACAATACCTATAACTGTTGCCAGCACCAGGTACTTACTAACTTTTAAATGTCCCGACATATCAATGTTTAAATTATTTGCTAAAGATGTAAACTTAGACAAAATACGATGTTTTTGCCAATTGCAACATTTTTGTTGCATTGCACAAAGCAGTAATATCACTGGTGCCGGGAGGCACCAATACAAACGTTTATATACTACAAACCGCCAGGCTAAATCCAGTAAATCCCTTAATCCGTTTAATCACGGTTATTTTTTTATGGTATTTTTAACCGGCCTTGCTTTGGTAACTGCATCAAAAGCGCCATCTTCATCCTGTTTTGGCGTAGGTTTCGCGGCAACTTTAGCAGGCAACTCGGCCAGGATGGTGCGGCCGCCTTTTACTACCTGCCCCAGTTCAACTTTAATTTCGGAACCGAGGGGTAAAAAAACATCAACCCTCGATCCAAACTTAATAAAGCCGAATTGCTGCCCTTGCTCCACTTTATCACCCTCTTTTACATACCAAACAATGCGGCGGGCAAGTGCGCCGGCTATCTGCCTGAACAATACAGCTACGCCTGCGCTGTTTTCGATAACAATAGTGGTACGCTCGTTTTCGGTACTTGACTTGGGGTGCCAGGCTACCAGGTATTTACCGGGATTATATTTAAAATATTTTACTACCCCCGCAATAGGGTTACGGTTTACGTGCACATTCACCGGCGACATAAATACCGACAGCTGTATCCTTTTATCTTTTAAATATTCAGTTTCAACGGTTTCTTCGATTACTACAACCTTGCCATCGGCCGGGCAAAGCACCTGCTTTTCATCGGTAGCAATGGTAAGCTTAGGGCTGCGGAAGAACTGTAGTATGATAACAAACAGGAAAAACGAGAGGACATAGATGAACCATTTTAATACATGAGCCTGCGGAAAGTAAAATTGTATAAATGCATTCAGTACAAATATAAACAGTACGCATAGCGCAATGGAGGTATAGCCTTCTTTATGGATGGTCATCGGGTTATTCTTTTTTGCAAAATTAATAATTTAATTGGGTTGATGTGCAATAGGTTTAACAAGCACGCCCCCTCTAAATTGCGAAGCACTCACGAATGCCTTAAAAATTAAAACACATGAATAATCTACCCCGGCTGGCTTCCGTGTACCCACATTTCTAATTGCGACCTTAAAATGCGCCGTAGGCGCAAAAGGTCGGTAGCAAAACACGCAAACAAACCATTTTGCGCCATAGGTGCAATACATAGTGAACTATTTATGCTCCCTATGTTAGTCGGTCAAATTCTGTACCTACGGCACAGATAGCTGTTATATCATGATTCTACCGACCTTGAACCCCGCTGGGGTTCTTGAAAAGATGTGGGTATACGGTAGCCCGGTTGGGGAGATCCGATAGCTATCGATTTAACTTCGCTCCTTTAGAACATATATCTCTTTTGGGTCCAAAAAAACAACAGTGTTAACCCATGTTAACCCTGTTGTTTTGTAATTTATTGATAAAGAGATAGTTAAAAAGGTTGACATTGAAATGTGTTAACCCATGTTAACCCTGATTTGTCGGGCTACGCTAAGGCTTCGCACTAAAGCGCGATAAAATACAAATAGCAATAAACCACCGGCGCGGCAATAAATAAACCGTCGAACCTATCGAGCAGGCCGCCATGGCCGGGGAGTATGCCGCCACTGTCTTTCACATTGATGCTGCGTTTAAACATCGATTCAACCAGATCGCCCAGGGTGCCGAAACAGGCAATCAGGATAGCCATAGATACCCACTGGTTCCAGGGTAACTCTGTATAAAAATGACCGATGATTGCTGCGGCAACTGCGCTGATGATAATACCCCCAATAAAGCCCTCCCAGGTTTTTTTAGGCGAATGGCGCTCAAACAGCTTTGTTTTACCAAACTGCCTGCCTACCAGGTAAGCACCTGTGTCATTAGACCATAGCATGATTAAAAAGGCCAGCGGAAAATGAAAATTAAAACTGCCGCCCATAAATCCCAATGCGAAGAAAAAAGTAAAAGGCACTACTGTAAGGATAATGCCGAGATATGTATAAGCAAGATTGCCAAAGGGATCGGCGTATTTATTAAACAGTTCCTTAATCAGTATGGCGCATGAAGCCAGAGGGACCAGGAAAAGCAATGTATGCGATAACCTTGGGCTAATGGCCGCAGGAAATGAATTGCTATTGGCATAAATCAGTACTGCCATCCCCGCAAAAACCAATATGCCTGTAAGTATGCCCAGCGGCACGTTGGGTTGCGCCGTATTTTGCTTAACCAGTCTGTAAAATTCGAGCTGGCTAAAAACACTGAGTGCTAAAAAAAATGCGCCGAATACAAATTGGCCCAATAGCACGGAACCAACCATAACAACGACGAAGAGAGTGCCGGTAATGGCGCGTGTTTTCATATATTTATTTGATTGAGGATGATAACCTCAAGCGCGTTGCTGAAATCTTCCTGGTGAACATAAACTTCAATATCTCCAAAGGTGCGGTGCGATGAATCCTGTTTGTTTAATATAACACATTCGATATGGTTACCGGCAAGCGCCTGTTTTACCATTTCGGAGCGGTAATAATTTGCCGATGTAAAAATCTTAATCCAGTTCTTCTCCATCGTAATCGGGTTCAGGGACTTTTTTTAGCGCCCACCGGTGGTATAATACCATAAGCGCCAACGTGATCAGCAGGGCTACGGCGTATTGCCAGCCGTTAAATACGTGCTGATTATCCGGATCGGTCTTTATCGTTTTATTCTGAAACAGATAAGTTACCACTACTATGCTGCTGTTATTTATAAAATGCGCCCAAACACCTGTCCATATACTACCGCTCCAGGCCACAAAATAACCCATAAAAACGCCGAGCAGCACCCGTGGCAAAAAGCCAAAAAACTCCAGGTGAAATGCACTGAACATGATAGCTGTTATCCAAACGGCGGCGTGGGTGTTTTTTGTCCAACGGGTAAATATGGTTTGTATAACCCCTCTGAACATAAACTCTTCGACTACCGCGGTCAGCAAGCCTATGGCCACCACGTTTAATAATACATCCCAAACGCTTTTCATTTGCAGGAATGCATCCATCACCTTACGATCGTTCTCTTCGTTTTCCTTCATCCAGCTCAACCACTTTGGCAGCGGAATCTGCTGGTTTAAGTTCGATAAAAACTCAATTATCGGATTCGAAACAAACATGATGACGAAAATCAACAGCATCATTTGCCACGAAAAGCTAAAACGGGGCTTCAGATAATCTACGGGTTCGTTAACAATTACATAAGCATAAAAAACAGGCGCGGCAAATACCGCCAGCGTTGTGCCAATAAGCTGCATGAGCCATAAAGCCCGGATGACATGGGGGGCCGATAAATTCAACAGCTTTATCTGGTTAATGGTATCCATGCCGTACATGGCACTGGCTATTACAAAGGCTATTACGTTGAAAACAATAAATACCCCGATGAAAATACAGGTAAATATTAAAAATTGCAGGCCCGGGCTAAGTTGCCTGTCGCTCGCTCGCCTTTGTTTTACAGGTGTATTTATCATTCCGGCTTAAAATGCGTATTTTTGCAACGAAGATAAGGCATGTCTGTACAAATAGGAAATATTGATTTAGGGGAGTTCCCGCTGTTGCTGGCGCCGATGGAGGATGTAAGCGATCCGCCTTTCAGGTACGTGTGCAAGCAAAACGGCGCGGATATGATGTACACTGAGTTTATCTCGTCGGAAGGACTGATACGCGATGCAGCCAAAAGCCGGCAGAAACTCGATATTTTTGAGTACGAACGCCCCATCGGTATCCAGATATTTGGCAGCGATATCGACCACATGCGTGAAGCTACCGAGATTGCCACGCTTGCCAAACCCGACCTGATGGACATTAACTACGGCTGCCCGGTAAAACAGGTGGCCTGTCGGGGCGCTGGCGCAAGCTTATTACAGGATATTGATAAAATGGTAGCCATGACGAAAGCCGTGGTAAATGCTACCCATTTGCCGGTGACGGTGAAAACCCGCCTGGGCTGGGATGATAATACCAAAAATGTGTACGAAGTTGCCGAACGATTACAAGATGTGGGGATAAAAGCCCTCACCATCCACGGTCGTACCCGCTCGCAGATGTACAGAGGCGTTGCCGATTGGACTTTAATCAGGGAAATTAAAAAAAATCCGAGGATACAAATTCCCATTTTTGGAAACGGGGATATCGATTCGCCCGAAAAAGCAGCAGCATGGCGTATGGAATTTGGGGTGGATGGTATGATGATTGGCCGCGCAGCTATAGGTTATCCCTGGATTTTCAGGGAGATAAAGCATTATTTTAAAACCGGGGAATACCTGGATAAACCCACCATTGCCGAGCGTATTGCCGCCTGCAGCACTCACTTACATAAATCGATGGAGTGGAAAGGGCCAAAAACAGGCATTTTTGAGATGCGGAGGCACTATTCAAACTATTTTAAAGGCATCGAAAACTTTAAAGAATACCGCATGCGACTGGTTACAGCAGGCACATTAAGCGAGGTTGAGGAAATTTTGAACGAGGTTGCCCTGAACCCCAGATATGCTGTTGACGCAGAAGTGTTAAGCCTTCAATCGTAAACAGGGAGGATATCGCCGATCGCCTGCAGCCTTAGGAAAATTAGTTTTTCCTCATCGTAACAGTCACAAACCAAACCTCAAAAAAATTTACGCGCGAATGGCTTGATTTTTGACTGGATAATATATATTTGAATAATTGAAATGCACATGGTTACTACTATTACAGACGGTGTTAAAGTTTCTGTAGAGACAATCTATCAGCCTGAGTATTCGAACCCGGCGAATGACCATTTTATGTTCGCTTACAAAGTGAATATCGAAAACATGGGCAACTACGCGGTTCGTCTTTTAGGAAGGCATTGGTATATTTTTGATTCAAACGGCGCAAAACGCGAAGTTGAAGGCGAAGGTGTTGTTGGGCAGCAACCGGTAATTGAACCGGGAAGCTCGCATGAATATGTATCGGGCTGTAACCTGAAGACCGATATGGGCAGCATGAAAGGCGAATACCAGATGTCACGCTTGATCGACAATACCCTTTTTAATGTGCAGATCCCCGAATTTTACCTGATAGCGCCTTACAGGATGAACTAATCAAACAAAATATATATCAAAACAAAACCCCGGGCTGTGAAAACAGTCCGGGGTTTTGCTTTTTATTCGAAGTTTCTTTTTGACCCGATACATCAAACTCACAAAAAACTACCGGTTTTCGCGTGGCTTTTGGGGTTGTGGCCTTTGCGGTTGTGGTTTTGCACGCTGAGGTAATGGCCTGTTATTCCGCTGCGGCTGGATACGCGGCTGCGGCACTCTTGGTTGCGGATTACCGGCAGCATTATTTTGTGGCTTCACGCCGTTTGGCCTGGCAGCAGGATTATTTGGATTTGCTGTATTGGCCGGACGTGCGGGAACATTGCCCCTGTTTACGTTAGGATTGGCGCCTCCCAATTTTGAATTCGCCGCTACCTGCCCGTTTTCGTTAAGGGGGCGACCGCCAACTTTATTGAGCGCTGCTGCAGTGGGATGTCCTCCGTTAACTTTAGCAAATTGATTTTTGTCGCTATGCGCGGCCTGCTGATGCGATAATTGTTCGCTGGTTGGTTGTACATGCTGTTCTTTCATAGCAGCCATTTCCTCCGGGCGGGGCTTTGCCTCAACACCGCCTGGGCCATTAAAGCTGTTACGGTTGTTTACGTTAACGTTTACCACCGTGCGGTCAACATAAACGTTACGGACAACGGTGGTATTTACATTAACAACCGCCGTATTATAACGGAATGAGTTACCATACCATCCGCCGCCTACAAAACCTACACCACCATAACCAAAGCCGTAATTAATGCCCCCATAAAACCCTACGTGAGGCCCCCAATAGCCGGCGTGGAAGCCATATACTCCTCCTTCAAAACCCCAGTAAGCTGGTGTCCATAATAGTCCCGGGCTTGGCGGGGCAACCCACACACCGGGTACCCAGTAATAGCCATCCTCGTCATCATAAGCCCAATAACCGGGTTGCCACAGGTAACCGTCAACAGGGCAGGCCGGCTGCACATAAACCGGTAATGCGGGTGGCGCAATCCTGACAGACACACCTATACTTATTTGTGCATTTGCAATGTGTGCTGTAAAAATCATCACACAAATTACTATCAATAATTTTCCTAACTTTTTCATAGCCTGATTTACTTTAATATAATTTTGATTTTAATTGATTAGTAAAGTTTAACATACGCTCGTTAGAATTGGATTAGAATATTGTTTCGACTTAAAAAAAAGCTTCTTTTTCAAAGAAACCCTGCCAGTTTAGCTGGCGGGGCTCTTATATTTTATCTATTTAATAAATAACACAGCTACATCTTACCTGTTTCCGCCGTGAGGCCTTGCAGGTTGACGTTGCTGAGCCGGCTGGCGCTGCTGTTGTGCACGCTGCGCCTGGTTGCGTTGTTGCTGCATATTCTGACGTTGTTGCTGGTTACGTTGAGCCTGGTTACGTTGCATTTGCATATTCTGGCGTTGACCCTGGTTACGTTGAGCCTGTTGGTTGTTACGCTGTTGCATATTGCGCTGTGCCTGTGCGTTGCGCTGAAACTGCTGTGAACGGGCAGCCTGGCGGGCTGCTACCTGGCCACGCTCGTTAAAAGCACGACCACTCACACGGTTCATGGCCATTGCTCCCGGATGACCGTGATTTACGTTGGCGAATTGAGCCCTGTTGCGCATAGCATCCTGCTGATGTGCCATTTGACGTGAAGTAGCATTGAAATGGCGTTCGCGCATTGCAGCTTCTTCATTAGGATTTGGCCTCCTGTTTGCGCCACCGGGGCCATTAAAGCTGTAACGGTTTATAGTTACATTCCTGATTACCGTGCGATCCATATAGGTGTTGCGTACAAATCTGCGGTCTACATTAAATACAGCGGTGTTATACCTGAACCTGCCACCATCCCAGCGTCCGCCGAAGAAACCTTCGCCGCCATAACCAAAGCCGTAATTAATACCGCCATAAAAGCCTACATGAAGACCCCAGTAACCGCCATGAAAACCATAAGCGCCACCTGCAAAACCCCAGTAAGGCGGGGTCCATAAGTATCCGGGTCTTGGTGGGGCTACCCAAACACCGGGTACCCAGTAATAGCCACCATTAGGAGAATAAGCCCAGTAACCTGGCTGCCACAGATAGCCGTCAACAGGACAGGCTGGCTGTGTATACACCGGCATTTCCGGTGGTGCTATATTTGCGGAGATGCCTACTCCAACGGTCACCTGTGCAAAGGTTGCCGGTATCGCGGCGTACATTATAGATACTAAAAATAATACTTTGGCTAATTTTTTCATTGTTTTTGTTTGTTAACTATAATGCAGACAATTAAAAAGCAATAAAGTTTAATAATTATATTTCGCCGCTTTGCCAAAGTGCATTTTTAAACTCAATTTAAACGCCTGAAAAAAAGATATTTAATAAAAAAACGGGCCTGGCGATGCCTGAAACGGGTTATTATTATTTGAACTATAAAAAATATTATTTTTAAATAAAAACAGTATTAATGCTTAAAATACAAATGAAACCCCGCCTGAATGGTCAGGCGGGGTTTCATTTGTAAATTTTAATGATATTGTATTTAATTACCGTTGCCTTACAGGGCGGCGTTGCGGTTCGCGCTGTTGCTGCGCTCTTTGCTGATTAAAAGCACGTTGCTGCTGCATACGAACCTGTTGATTGGCACGTTGCTGCTGCATACGCTGTTGTTGCATACGAACCTGTTGATTGGCGCGTTGTTGCTGCATCCGCTGGTTTTGAGCAGCACGTTGTGCCTGCATGTTTTGGCGTTGCTGCATACGTGCGTTTTGGGCTGCCCGCTGTGCCTGCGCATTGTTACGCTGCTCGCGCATACGGTCCATCCGGGCAGTACGTTGTGCTTGCGCATTGTTGCGTTGTTCACGCATACGGTCCACCCGTGCGGTACGCTGGGCTTGCGCATTGTTACGCTGTTCGCGCATACGGTCGGCCCGGGCAGTACGCTGGGCAGTCGCATTAGCATTCTGCCTTGCCATCCTGTCCCTTTGTTGGGTATTCCTGGTGGCTGCGTTAGCATTCTGGCGTAGCATACGATCGCGTTGCAGGGTATTACGGGTCGCCATATTGACGGCTGCTACCCTTCCTCTTTCATTAAAGGCACGGCCATTAATCCTGTTCATAGCTACAGCCGCAGGGTGCCCATGGTTAAAGTTAGCAAACTGGGTGCGGTTGCGTCTTGCGGCATCCTGGTGAGCCAGTTGCCTGCTGGTTGCCTGAATATGGCGTTCGCGCATGGCAGCCTCTTCCCTTGGGGTAGGCCTTGCATTAACACCTCCGGGGCCGTTAAAACTATAATGATTGTAGTTTATGTTGCGAACGTAAGTCCTGTCGATATAGGTATTATGCACAAAGCGGCGGTTAACATTCCAAACTGCTGTGTTGTACATAAAACGACCACCGGCCCAGCGGCCGCCATAAAAACCTACGCCTCCGTAACCAAATCCGTAGTTAATACCACCGTAAAAGCCTACGCTTAAGCCCCAGTAACCAGGGTGAAAGCCGTAAACGCCGGCAGCAAAACCCCAGTATGGGGGTGTCCATAAATAACCGGTAACAGGAGGGGCAACCCAAACGCCCGGTACCCAATAGTAGCCATCGGTTGGGTCATAAGCCCAGTAACCTGGCTGCCAGATATCACCTTCGACCGGACAAACCGGTTGTTCATAAACCGGTAATGCGGGAGGTGCAATGTTAGCGGAGATTCCAACCCCAACACTAACTTGTGCGTATGTATTTGGCACTGCAAATGCTATCGCACATGATAAAATTAATATTCTTACTAAATTTTTCATAGCCTTAGATATTTGTTATAAATAAGACAAGTTGAAATTAAAAAAGTTTAAATAAATTTTCCAATGAGGCAATTTTATTGCTTTAGTCGATTCGCCACAGCAGGAAAAGCTTTCTTTCTTTAGCCGGCTGATTGCCAATTCTTTAAGCGCCGGCCGTTGTTGAGTCTGAAAAAAGGGGGAAATATTGTCTTGATGTTTTAAAATTCAAATATACCGGAGATCAAAATAAAAAAATCCCCGCTTAAATTAAACGGGGATTAATACTATGGATCGGTCGGCGGGTATTATCTGCCCCCGTTAGGCTGTTTTTCTGGCTGAGAAGGGCGTTTTTGCGGTGCCGGCCTTTGTTGCTGAACCGGGCGCTGTTGCTGCGCTTTTTGCTGTTGAATACGTTGTTGCTGAGCAGCGTTTTGACGTTGTTGCTGTCTTTGTTGCTGAATTTGCTGCTGCTGAGCGGCGTTCTGGCGTTGTTGCTGTCTTTGTTGCTGAATTTGCTGCTGCTGAGCGGCGTTCTGGCGTTGCTGCTGTTTTTGTTGCTGAATTTGCTGCTGCTGAGCGGCGTTCTGACGTTGCTGCTGTTTTTGTTGCTGAATTTGCTGCTGCTGAGCGGCGTTCTGACGTTGCTGTTGTTTTTGCTGCTGAATTTGCTGTTGCCGGGCAGCGTTCTGGCGTTGCTGTTGTTTTTGCTGTTGCTGAGCAGCGTTCTGACGTTGCTGCTGTTTTTGCTGCTGAATACGTTGTTGTTGAATACGTTGTTGTTGAGCAGCATTTTGCCCTTGTTGCACTTTTTGCTGTTGGATACGCTGCTGTTGAGCGGCGTTCTGGCGTTGTTGCTGCTGAATACGTTGCTGATTGGCCTGGCGTTGTTGATTTGCATTTTGGCGCTGGATTGCTGCGGCCTGTCCCCTTTCATTAAAAGCACGTCCGTTCACCCTGTCCATAGCAACGGCTCCGGGGTGGCCGTGGTTAACATTGTGGAATTGCGCACGGTTTTGCCTGGCAATCATCTGTACCTCCCTTTGCCTTGCTGTAGCCTGGATATGGCGTTCCCGCATGGCTGTTTCTTCAAAACGGGTTGGTCTCCTGTTTATACCACCCGGGCCATTAAAACTATAGCGGTTGTTGCGGATGTATGTGTTGTGGATATAGGTATTGTTGATATAGGTATTGCGAATTACCGTACGGTTAATATGCCATGCTGCAGAATTGTACATAAACCGTCTGCCTTCCCAGCGGCCGCCGTAAAAACCTTCTCCTACATAACCGTAACCGTAGTTAACGCCGCCGTAAAAGCCTACATGTGGCCCCCAATACCCTGCATGGAAACCGTAAGCGCCACCGGCATAACCCCAGTAAGGTGGTGTCCATAAGTATCCCGGGGTCGGTGGGGCAACCCATACACCAGGCACCCAGTAATAGCCACCATCCGGATCATAGGCCCAATAACCAGGCTGCCATAAATATCCCTCGCTCGGGCATTCAGGCTGCTCATAAACCGGTAATTCGGGCGGCGCAATATTTGCGGAAATTTGCACGCCTATGCTTATCTGCGCATATGTGTTTGGCATAAAAAAGGCCATAGCACATATTACTATAATTATTTTTGAAATATTTTTCATTTTTTTATTTGTTAAGTATATAAGAGACAACTAATCATCCGTAAAGTTTAAAATATATTTTCGACTGCTGCTGTTTGCTTTCCATTTTTAAAACCGCTTCACTATTAAGTATCTTTCGTTTGCAGCTCCCTGCTTAGCTTTTTTGGGGCCGAATCGACCTTTTTGAATTGCTTTTCATGATATTTTATTTGTTTTTTCTGTAACCGTTGCCGCGCCTTTCGGCCCTTAACCACTTTGCGTTTAGGCTGGTGTTGAATGTCGCGCACAGTATCCCGTTTTGCTTTAACCGGATGAACTTGTTGCGGAATTGCAAATACCGTCAAGTACATTAAAGAAAACATCGCAATAACAAAAGCTGTTTTTTTCATGGCAATTGTTTATCAGGACAACCAGAAATATACCGTTATCCTAAAACAATATAAAAGTACTAACGGCAGAAGGCGCCAACAATGACGCCGGGCATATTTATAATATCATTCTAAATAAAAAGCCCTCTTGCCTGCATAAGCAAACAAGAGGGCTTAAATGCTTTGTGAGTTATTAAAATGCTTTCACCATACAATTAGTCTCTCCTGTTAAAAAGGAATGAAGCATAATAAAGCAAAGTAGCCAATGCGCTTAGCGCCGCAACAACATATGTCATGGCTGCCCACCAAAGTGCATCTTTTGCCTGCTGGTGTTCCTGGTTAGTTTGCATTACATTATAATTATTATCCAGCCAGGCAATTGCCCTGTTGCTGGCATCAAATTCAACCGGCAGCGTTATAAAACTAAATAGCGTAACCAATGCAAGGGCACCTACGCCAACGGCAAGCACAAAAGGGTTATGCATAAAAAACAGCAGCATTACGCCAATAAACAAGGTCCATTGTGTTAGCGTTGATGCTACATTAATAACGGGCACCATTGCCGAGCGCAAACTTAACCAGGCATAGGCTTTGGCATGTTGCACAGCGTGCCCGCATTCATGTGCCGCAACGGCGGCCGAGGCCACACTTCGGCTGTAGTAAACATCCGGACTAAGGTTAACCGTTTTTGTTTCGGGGTTGTAATGATCGGTAAGCTGCCCTTCAACCGAAATTACTTTTACATCGTAAATGCCATGATCGCGCAGCATTCTTTCGGCCACTTCCTGGCCCGACAGGCCCGACATGAGCGGAATCTCCGAATACTCGTTAAACTTGCTTTTAAAACGCCATTGCACAATAAAACTTACTATGGCAATAACAATCATCAGCAACCACGCCGAGCCCATACTGATATATCCTAAAATTAATGACAGGTGATTCATTTTTTTATTATTTGATTAAATACACATCAACCGGGGCCAAATGCCTCAAATCAAAACATATATTTACCTTTGACGCAGCACTCCGGTTATTGATAAGTGCTAAATCAAAAAGCATTCCGTAAACATTACAAAACGTGGGAGCAAATACATTTTCGTACTGGGAACATACTGCATTTACTGATGATGCAGATGTGATCATCATCGGCAGCGGCCTGGTGGGACTGAGCGCAGCGCTTCATTTAAAAAAAACACAACCAGGCCTAAAAATACTTGTGCTCGAACGCGGTTTTTTACCTACCGGCGCCAGTACAAAAAATGCCGGATTTGCCTGCTTTGGCTCTGTATCTGAGCAACTTGCGATGCTTAAACGATCAACTGAAGACGAATTGGCCAGCCTGGTTTCTTATAAGTGGCGCGGTCTTCAGCGTTTACGTCAAAACCTGGGCGATGCCAATATTGATTTTCAGCAGCATGGCGGTTATGAGTTATTTATGGATACCGAAACGGCGTATGCTGATGACTGTATTGACCAGATACCCCGGCTGAATAATTTGTTTAAAGATGCTATCGGACAATCCGGCATTTATGCATCGGCAAATGCCAAAATTGCAGATTTTGGTTTCAAAGGCGTTAGCCGGATGATATATACCCCTTTTGAGGGCCAGCTACATACCGGCAAAATGATGCGGACGCTGCTAAACAAAGTTTACCAGCTTGATGTGATGGTTTTAAACGGATGCGAGATACAAAAAATTGAAAATGCCGGCAACGATATTGTCCTGGTAACCAGCCAGGGCAATTTTAAAAGCAGGAAAGTAATTTTAGCCACAAATGCCTTCGCCAATCAATTATTCCCCGAACTAAAGGTTATCCCCGGCCGCGGGCAGGTTTTGGTGACCAAACCAATTGACGGTTTAAAGCTCAAAGGCACCTATCATTTTGATGATGGTTATTATTATTTCCGCAATATTGATGGCAGGGTACTGTTTGGCGGCGGCCGTAACCTGGATTTAAAAGCCGAAGCAACCTGGGATTTTGGCCATACCGAAATTGTAAAAAACAAGCTGTTAAGCTACCTGCAGGAGGTAATTTTACCGGGACAAGATTTTGAAGTGGATTATTGGTGGAGCGGTATCATGGGCTTTGGCGAAGACATACACCCTATAGTTAAACAGGTTAAACCCAATGTTTTTTGCGCCGTGCGCTGCAACGGCATGGGCGTAGCCATGGGCAGCCTGGTTGGCGAAGAAGTTGCGGAACTGGCGCTGGGTAGCGGTAAAGGGAGATTTAAGGAGTGATGAAATTATTAACAGCGCCACCCACATGTCAAATCATAATCATTAAAATTTCATAAAAAATATGTACTTTCGGATATGGTAACAGTACAGGTTAAATTAAGCGTGGAAGATATCATATCTTCTTTGCCGGAATTAGACAGATTTGAACTGGAAAAGCTTCAAAATGCATTATTTGAACTTCAAAACGACCTTGATCTTCAGCAGGCCGTTAATGAAGGGCTTGAAGATGTAAAAAATGGCCGGGTAAGGCCTCACGAAGCCGTAATGAACGGAATAAAGGCAAAGTACAATTACAAAAATGCCTGATTTTGATGTTGTTTGGTCCGATAAAGCCGAACGGACTTATAATGAAATTATTGAATATCTAAATTCCAGGTGGACAGAAAAAGAAGTACATCATTTCATCTTCCGGACGGTTACCGTTATCGAAAAAATAACCAAAAACCCATTTCTTTTCAAACAATACAAAAATAACCCTCAAATAAGACAAGCAGTTTTACACGAAACAGTAATTTTGATTTACGAAGTATTGACTGATAATGAAAAAATAAATCTTTTAACGTTTTGGGGAACAAGGCAAAATCCACAAAAGTTGAAGCTAAGATAAAATTGGTGCTCATCTAATGTTCGTCATCTACGCATCGACTGGATAGTTTTTAACCTTTGGCAACAGTCATTTGCCCCCTAAAACCTCACTATCTCATAGATCATCACCGAATTTCCACCTTTATTCTTCTGGCCTTGTGCTGTAACCACCAGGTATTTATCGCTGCTGTCAATCACCATACCTACCGGGTAAGGGTCGGCTTTAATAAAACCGATGGTTTTCATGTCGGCTGTGCGTACAATACTGATCTTTGATTCATTGTTGGCGGTGGCAAATAAATATTTACCATCGGCGCTAAGGGTAATTGTTCGTGCACCCAGGCCGGTAAAGTCCGTCTTCCAGGTTTTATATTGCAGATTCTTTTTTGTTTCGTTGGCTAAAAAGTAATCCAGCATATTCTTCCATTTGGTTTTTTCAACCACACCATCCTTGTTCGAGCTTAAATAAAGATAATCGTCCTTAATCACCATGTGGCGGATATTGTTTTTGGTGCCGTAAATGGTGCCCAGGTATTTCTGCTGTTTAATATCAAATATAGCAATGCCTCCGCCGCCCATCCGGCCCACAAATAAGTAGCTGCTATCGGGCGTAAAGGCTGTGCCACGCAAACACAATCCGCATTGGGTATCGCGGTTAACTTTGCCGGTGAAATTCAGGGCAAGCCGATGATCGACCACAAAATGGGCACAATATTCAAATTTCGCCGGATCGCCCGAGCTGATGTCAATCAAATGGACGGTATTATCGCCCCAGTTGGTAACGGCAATATATTTATCATCCTGCGAACAGGCCACCATTTTTGGCAAGGGGGCAGTAGGGAAAACCCGCAGAATTTTGTTGCTGTCCACATCAATTACCGCAATGGCCGAGGGTTCGGTAGCCAGTTTATCATAATCGCGGTGGTAATAGGGCACCCATAGGTATTTGTTGTTGTTGGAGAGGCACATTTCCACAGGCTTACCAATAAATACGTTTACATTCCGGCGTCCCTGCTTAAATTTATAACCGGGAAAATTGGTTTCCCGGAACAAAGCAGAGTCATCGGTTGAAAAGGTATGATTAATAACGGCAACCTTTTTAAAGGTATCCAGCATATCGTAAACAGCGGTAACCCCACCTTCCAGACTATTAACATAAAGTCGTTTTACGCTTTTGCCGTCCACGGTCTTTTCCAGTATCAAAGCCGATTTTGGCGAGTTGATGGATCTGTCGAAAAAATCAAGCCGGTTGGTGGGTTTTGGATTATAACTCTGTATCCGGGCTACCAGTTTTAAGGTTAATTCGGAGCTGCCGGTTGATTTTGTGCCGATTTTAACTTTTACCCATTGCGGGTAAGCTGCAAGCCTGAAAACAAGCAGCAGACAGATAAGTAAGGTTTTCTTCATTTAATAAAAGGGGTATTTGCGGCGAATATAGAAAAAATACCGGGCCGGCATCTAAAACAATTCAACCAGCCGCTCCAGCGCCATCCCCCGCGAACCTTTTATTAAGACGGTTGCATTTTTTATGGGATGGGCCTTTAAAGCAGTCATCGCATCTTCGGCAGTGGGATAATAAGCCGTTTTTTTGTCCATGGACCATGGACCATGGACCATGGTCGCTTCAGCTTCATAAAATTCCTTCCCGATAAATATGCGTTCGTCGGCATCTGTTTCCATCGCTTTTTTTATAACTGATGCATGTTCTTCTGCTGACTCGTCGCCTAACTCAAACATATCACCCAGTATCAAAACCTTCCGGGCGGCATCCATTTTACCGATATTCTCGATAGCCACAGCCATGCTGCTGGGGTTGGCATTGTAGTAGTCGCAAATAAGCGTATTGGTTGCTGTTTGCACAATTTGCGAGCGGTTGTTTTTAGGCTGATAACCTTCGACGCCGTTTTTTATTTCGTCATCCGTCAACCCAAAATAAGCGCCGATACATATTGCCGCCAGTGCGTTGTAAAAATTATAAGCCCCGGTTACTTGTGTATGCAACTGTTGGCTTTCCGTGCTGTTGTATCTTCGCCATGATAACTCCAGGTAGGGTGAATTACCGGTAATGGCCCCGCTTACAAAATCGAAATTGTAATGACTACCGTAGCTGATCGCACCTTCAATGTCGCGTTCATTTTTCATTTGCTGTAGGTCAGCGTCGTCGCCGTTTATAAAGAGGATATCTCGGTTAGCCTTCAGATAATTGTACAATTCGCCTTTACCTTTTTTTACCCCTTCAAACCCGCCGAACCCTTCCAGGTGAGCCTTACCGACATTGGTGATTAATCCGTGTGAGGGCTGAGCAATAGTGCAAAGCAATTCAATCTCTTTCTTGTGATTGGCGCCCATCTCGATAACCGCCATCTCATGCGAATCGTTTATTGACAAAATAGTGAGCGGCACGCCGATATGGTTATTCAAGTTTCCCTGCGTAGCCAGTGTTTTAAACCGCTGCGATAAAACAGCATTGATGAGCTCCTTGGTGGTGGTTTTCCCGTTGGTGCCGGTAAGTCCAATAACCGGGATACCCAATTGGCTGCGATGATACCGCGCCAGGTCCTGCAGGGCCAATAAAACATCATCAACCAGGATACATTTTTCGCCCGATTGATACGTAGGGTTATCAATAACAGCGTATGCCGCTCCCGCCTCAATAGCTTGTTGTGCAAATGTATTGGCATCAAACTTATCGCCCTTCAAGGCAAAAAACAAGCTACTCGCTGTGATTTTGCGGGTATCGGTACTGATGAGCGGATGCTCAAGAAAAATTTCGTAAAGGGCTGGTGTTGTCATTCCAAATGCTTAATTTTTAAAGTTTGTCATTGCGATGAGCGAAGCGAAGAAGCAACCTCCTCATTATATATATATAGCGGCCATGCATTAGCGCTAATGCATAGCTGTTGCGCAATGGCGAAGAGGTTGCTTCGCTACGCTCGCAATGACATTTTTTTTCTTATCGTATTTATATCATCCCCACCTTCCGCATCCATGCAATTACGGCCCTGATTTCGCCATAACTGTATTCTTCTCCTAATACCTCTTTTAGCGGCGAAAGTTTTTCGGCGCCGTAACTTTCTACAATATCCTGTATTTTCAGCTTCTTTTCTTCACTTACAAATTCCGAAACATCAATTGAGCCGTTGTAAATATAATAACTCAAATGCCCTTCAATAGTTGTTGTTGCAAGGCTCCTTTCGGCAGCAATTTCGTCAATGGTTTTGCCGGCTTTGTAAAGGGTAAAGGTTTCATAGGCGGTGTTGCCTGATCTGTTTGCGCCGGCTTTCTTTTCTGTCCGGGCCTTTCTTTCCCTTTTGGCCGATTTTTGCTGAATCCTGGAGTTTAAATCCCGTTTTTGGCAATAGCTTTTTACCGGCTGTAAAAACTCCCGTCCATACCGCGCCAGTTTCACATCGCCAAAACCCGAGATAAGTCGCAACTCGTCCAAACTTTGCGGCAAATAGGTCGCCATTTCCAGCAAGGTAGCATCCGAAAGTATGATATACGCCGGCACATTTTCGTGCAACGCGATATCCCGGCGGATATTTTTCAACTCAGTCAGCAATTCCGCTTCAAAAGGTAATGCTGCAGCAGGCTGATGCTGTTCTTCCGTTATTTGCGATTCAACAAGTTCAACTTTTTCCAGTCCTTTTAATACCGCTTCGCTTTTGGGCGTTAGTTTTATTACAGAGTAGCCATCATCTGTTATTTGCAGGTAGCCCATTCCGGTAAGTTCGCGGAGGTAACGGAGCCAATCCGCTTTGCTGATATCGGTGCCGATGCCGTAGGTTTTTAACTGTTTATGCTCCTCCCAGATTTTTTCACTTTTTGATCCCCGCAAAAAGTCAACCACGTAGTTGGCGCCAAAGCGCTCTTTAAGTCGTGCTACTGCTGATAATGCCTTTTGGGCGATGAGCGTACCGTCGAACTTTTTAAACTCCGTTAAACAAAAATCGCAGGACCCGCAGCCCGGGGGGAAATCCTCATCAAAATAATGCAGCAAAAATTGTCGGCGACAGGCATGCAGCTGGCAGTAGCGCACCATATCGTCCAGCTTTTTCAGCATAATTTTGCTTTGCTCGGGGTTATCCTCCACCATCGCAAACTGTTTCAGCTTAATGGCATCGCCGGGCGAGTAAAGCATCATAGCATCCGACGGCAGGCCATCACGACCCGCGCGACCGGTCTCCTGGTAATAGCCCTCGATGTTCTTGGGCATATCCACATGCACCACGTAGCGTACGTTTGATTTATTAATACCCATGCCAAAGGCGATGGTTGCTACAATAATTTTTACATCATCGCGCAAAAACGCCTCCTGGGTTCGGGCCTTTACGGCATTGTCGAGCCCGGCATGATAGGGTTCGGCAGCAAAACCTTCGTCCTTTAAATCGGCCGCCAGCGCTTCTGTCGATTTACGCGACAGGCAATAAATAATACCCGAATCCTCTTTCCGTTCATCCAAAAAGGCAAGCAACTGGCTAAAGCTATTTTTTTTAGGAATAACGCGATAGGTAATATTCTCACGGTTAAAGGAGGAAACAAAAATGGCGGGGTTATCCAGGTTTAATTTCTCCAGGATATCTTTTTTAGTGAGTTTATCGGCGGTTGCTGTAAGGGCGATTACAGGAACGTTCGGGAACTCCAGCTTTAAACCTGCCAGGGCGAGGTATTCGGGCCTGAAATCGTGCCCCCAGTGCGATATACAATGCGCCTCGTCAATTGCGATGAGCGAAACCGGCAGTGTCTTTAAAAAAGCCATCAACTTGCTTTCGTTGCCGAACAATCGCTCGGGCGCCAGGTATAACAACCTGATTTGGTTATTGCGGAGTTTGGTAGTTAATTCAATCTGTTCCTGCGCCGACTGGCTCGAGTTAAAAAAAGCTGCAGGAATGCCGTTAACATTCAGGCTGTCGACCTGGTCCTTCATCAACGCAATCAGCGGGGATATGACGATGGTAAGTCCTTCCAGCAATACGGCGGGCAACTGGTAGCATAATGATTTGCCGCCCCCGGTAGGCATCAGGGTAAGCACATCCTTTTTATTTAAAACATGGCCGATGATAGCTTCCTGCGAATGCCTGAAGCTGCCATAGCCGAAATATTTTTGTAATGCCTGTACCGGTTCCATTTTGTTGATCTGCAGAATTGCTAAGGTGCAAATATGCAGATTGCAAATGTGCAGATTTTGGACGAAACCGTTTTGTTTGGGATTGATTATTTTGATCGCAAGTTTTAACGGATCAGGCAGATGACACAGATTAATAATGAGAAACACGTGCAATCCGTTGTGCAGAAGATGTCTATAGACGTAGCCTCTTATTCTATTTTTTCCCGCACCTTTATAATAATAATAATACCGGTTGTTCGGTTGAAAACAACTGTCGCTGATTGTTTACCTTTTTCGATCTTTTTACTCACTACACTATCCCCATCAGCAACCGCGCGGTCCTCACCGTCTTTAATATCCAGGTATCCCCGGCTGTTATCATTTGAAAATCCATTGCTCTTGTCCGCAAAATAAGTATACACTCTTTTTTCAAAACTGCGGTCGTACTTCAAAATATACACGTCGCTTGCTGTACCGCCCATCCAGCTAACGCCATTTATATTAACTTTTAAGCCCGGGCAGTATTCTTTTAGTGCTTTTGTGCCTTCGGTAAAAAACTTACAGCCCTGCAACAAGAAACAGGCCAATAAACATGCGGTTAGCCATAATGCTGCGCGCTTTAACGCATTCATTGCTGATTGGTTTAAATAAGTGATCAAGTTACCAAACATTTATCAAAATGTTATGGAAAACGTAATCAACTCAGCCAATTGCTATCATCATCTTAATCGGCTTTCTGTTTCGCCTCCGTAAAATAGGCGATGATGGTATAGATCAAGCCTATCAGCAGCAAGTCAAAAACAAAATTGATCATGGTATCGCTTACCGAATGCGACCGCCCATCGATATCGATAAACATATAAACGGCAAGAACTACGGCAATAGTAAATATCACCCAACCAACCACCGACGCCGGCCGGTAGATAATTCCTTTACGGATAAACCAGTTTAGTTTCATAAAATTTTATTCTTTATTAATATTAATTGATATTTTAAGATTGACCGTTTTTTCTTTCGGACTTCCGGACTTTCGGACTCACCCTCACCTCACCGAGATATTCTCCGTCATTACATACCCTATAAATATGCCCACAATAGCCAGGCTAAGCAGGATGAGCAGGATATTCCATATTTTAATTTTTATGGTGACGCTGAACTCGCGGACCTTACTTGTTTGCCCCGCCTTTTGAATGTTCACGTGAATTATCGCCAGAGAATTAATAATAATACAGATAATGGGCAGCACCACCATAATTACCGGCCCCAAAAAATCAATATACGGCGTTTTATCCAGGCTCGACATCAGCGTAAACATCGCCACAAACCAGCTTGAACCCACACGTATATGCGAGAAGTAGTACATAAACACGCACAGCAAAAAATAGCAGGGTACAACAACCAGCCATACCCCCAGTGCGGCCGAACGCTCGGCATTCATAATGGCCATTTTTACCATTTTGGGATGCTCCGTCGGGTTAATTTCGGGGACCTGTAAGTTTTCCATTGTTTTTAAAAATTCGTCCTTGTCTTTCATGTTAATTACCCTTATAATGCAAACCATGCGTTTGGTTGCAGTGTTACAACATATTTCTCAATTTCTCCAATCCCCGCGACAGCAGCGATTTTACAGTGCCCTCATTTTTATTCAATATCAGGCTTATTTCGACATTAGTTTTCTGTTCAAAATAGCGCAGCGCTATTACCTCCTGGTATTTAAGATCCAGCTTGAGTAAATTTTTGCGGATGAGGTTATAGTCTTCATGGGCTTTTAGTTCCCGTTCCATTATATCGCGCTCATCGTCGGCGCCACTATGCAGCAACTCCTCCATGCCGGGGTTTTCCAGTAATTGCTGCAGCGAAGCCGGTTTATATTTACTGCTGCGGTAATACATATTCAGCTCGTTGGTGGCAATGCGATACAACCAGGCCGAGAGGCTGATACCACGCCAGCGGAAGCCTCCTATTTTTAAAAAAGCTTTTAAAAAAGTTTCGGCAGCAACGTCTTTGGATAGGTCGTAATCAGCGGTTCGTCGCATGATATACCCGAATATAGGCTTATACCAATGGTCGAACACCTCCCCAAAAGCGGCGGGGTCGGTGCGGCATTGTTCAATAAGTTGGGCTTCTTTTTCGGGGCTCATGCGTTGCAACTACAATGCGGTAGTAGCCGTTTGGTTGCAAACTAATTTAGTGAATTGTGAGTGGTGAATAGTGAGTTGAAGAAACTTTTAAATCTGACCATTCACTACTGCCCACTCACGCTAATATTGGAAATATTTTGATGTCCTTTAATTACTGCTGACATAGGGTTGTCACCCCCGCGTTGTTTCTTTGAATATCAAAAAATCACAACATGAACCAGCAAGAATTAACCATCGAAACAGCAGAATCATCAATTGTTTACCTGATGAAAAACTATGCAGATTATAACCTTTGGGCCAATGCAACCCTTGTAAACTGGCTGCGTACTAAACCAGCGGATCTTTTAGAGCAGGAAATACCATCCAGTTTCAATACGATTAAAGCCACCATAGCGCACATTTGGTCGGCGCAATGTTATTGGCTTTCTGTTATCAAAAGGAGCAAAATGCCGCATTTCAGGCAGTTTACCGGAACGCTGGAAGAAGCGTGCCAGGCATTGGTTGAACAATCGGACGCGTTTGCAGATTATATTAAGGAAATGACCGACCGGGAACTGGAGCAAAACAACCTGGTAATAAGCCCGTGGTTTCAGTGCGACTTTCAAAACTTCGAATACATTATGCAGGTTGTAAACCACGGCACTTATCACCGCGGGCAAATTGTAACCATGGGCCGCAACCTGGGCTTTACCGACGCCCCCATGACCGATTATAATTTTTACAATATTCATGGCAAATAAGAGCTGATTCCATGCCGCTTATTTCAAACTCGCTCACATAACCTCCGCATAATAAAAGACGGAGGTTATATGTTTTTGTTAAAATAGCGCCAAAAAATTCCGCTGTTCCGCTGGAACGGAAGGAACAGGGTGGAACAAAACACGGTAAGTAAAGTGAGGCAAAAAGGCTATTTCCAGCGCGTGGGGGCAGTTTTTTACCAACAAACCACGCTAAAAAATGCGAAAAATGGTGACAAAATAATGGCACCAAATCCTTCATTTTTATTGCCGAAATTTGCAGTCTCACAAACATCGTCGTGATAGACTGCAATGAGGGCTTATTCCAATAAATCCGGCCTTCTTTTCCTCGTCCGTTCCACTGCCTGTTCAAAACGCCATTTCTCTACCTCAGGAGTATTACCGCTCAATAGTATATCAGGCACCTTATGGCCGTTCCAATCAGCCGGGCGGGTATAAACGGGCGCATCCAGCAAGCCATCCTGGAAGGAATCGGACAGGGCAGAGGTTTCATCAGATAAAACCCCGGGTATCAGCCTTACAACGGCGTCAACCAGTACCGCTGCCGGCAGTTCGCCGCCAGAAAGCACATAGTCGCCAATGGAAATTTCGCGGGTAACAAAAATATCCCTTATCCGCTGATCAATCCCTTTATAGTGGCCGCATAAAATAATAATGTTTGTTTTGATGGAAAGCTGGTTGGCGATGGATTGATTAAGCGTTTCGCCGTCCGGCGACATAAAGATCACCTCATCATAATCGCGCTCGCTTTTCAGTTTTTCAATAATACGGGCAAAGGGTTCAATGGTCATCACCATGCCGCTGCCGCCACCATAAGGGTAGTCGTCAACACTTTTTTGTTTTTGGGTTGAATAGTCGCGCAGGTTATGCACATGTATTTCGGCAATACCTTTTTTTTGTGCGCGCTGCAAAATAGAGTGGGCAAAAGGGCTATCCAGCAAGCCGGGCAAAACGGTGACGATATCGAAGCGCATGGCGCAAAGATAGTTTTATTGAGGGGAAAGGTAAAAGGTTAAAGGCGAAGGTAGCCGAATTCAAGGATACGGGCATGCAGAAGTTACCAAATTGGCTCCCTTGATGTATGAAGCACACGAAGAACAATGATTTGACTTTTGGCGTCGTCAATAATGTAATGAACCAGATATTGAAAAATGTGGGTTGAGATACACCTTACATTGTCATAACGGACACTCCCAATTGCGGGAGTGTTTGCAACAACTGATAATATTTGATCAAGGTCTGCCAGGAAGCGTTTGGCCAGACCGGGCTTCCGTTTATTTTCCCAATCGATGGCTTGCTGAACATCCCGCCGGGCATTGGTGGTGGTTACAATCAGGTAGGGCACAAGGGTTACAAATTAAAATGCTTTTTAGCTTCTTCCCAATCCATTAACTCAGTTGTACCGTCGGCGACATTTTTCAATTCCTTTCTGCCCAATTCTTTCTGCCATTCAGGTATCGTTGTTGTCGCTTCCGATAGTTCATCAACGCCAGGTATCCGCATCAGTTCATACCAGTCTTCGATGGGTAAAAATACGCCCACTTTGTTGCCCGTGTTGTCGTAAGTAAACTGTGGTGTTATCATAATCAAAAAACTAATCCAATCAATACGTTTTACAATTATAAAGTTACGTTAAAAAATCACTTCTTGCTTAAAACAGGTGAAAAGCAGTTAAGTTTTCGTAAGGCCTTTCACTGCCGCTACAATTTCCTGCAAATTTCCCAATGGTGGCCAAAGGGGTCTTTTATCCGGCCAAGCCTATACCCGTAATCCTGGTCGGCAACGGGATAAATTTCGGTAGCGCCGGCGGCAATAGCCTGCTTAGCCACAGCATCCGGATCACCAACAACCAGGCCCATCCGGATGGTGCTGCCGCCCAATGTTTCTGGGCTGAAATTTTCGTATTGCGGCGCCTCATCGGCCACCAGAAAATCTACACCATCAACTGATAGTTGCGCAACTACCGCGCCATCCGGGTCGGCAATGCAAAACAGTACTTCGGCGCCGAATGCTTTTTTATAAAATTCAACCGCCCGGGCGCCCCGCCGTACCGATAGGGTAGGTAAAAAAGCTGTTTTAATATTTTCCATGTTTGTGCGGCTTAAATAACTTTTTGTATTTGCCAGCGGTGTCCGTGCGGGTCAACAATTTGTCCCTGCCGGTAGCCGTATTCATAGTCCTGGGCGGCCGATTTCAACGTTGCGCCGGCCGCTATGGCGCTTGCTATTACCGCATCAACATCGTCCACAAAAAGCCCGATGGTAACGGTAGTGCCGGCCAGTTTAAGCGGGCTCGAACTAAACAGTGAAGTTACCTCGTGCAGGTGAAACAGCGCGCCGTCTATTTCCAATTCCGATACATGTATACTTCCGTCATCATTACTAAAACGGCGCAGCTCCACGGCGCCAAATGCTTTTTTATAAAAATCAACATCGGTAATGCCGTTATCTACCGTTAGCTCCGGCGCAAAAAATGTTTTTTGTCTCATGGTATCTCTATTTTTTATCTTGATTCCTGATTCTTTTTGTATACCTTTTAGCATATCCGCTATCTGGCGGGTCTTAATTGCAGCTTCTTTCGGACTTTACTGACTTCCGGACTTTCCGACTTTCCCACTAATCCCCCTCCTCCAGCATAAATACCTCTTCCAGTGGTTTGCCGAAAACCCTTGCTATTTTTAATGCCAGCACGGTTGAAGGTACATATTTTTGGCTTTCGATGGTATTGATGGTTTGGCGCGATACCCCCACCTGTTCGGCCAGTTCGCCCTGGGTAATATTTTTTATAGCGCGTTCCACGCGGATATTATTTTTCATGGCTAGCCCTCCTTACTTGTTGAAAGGTTAAGTCGAAAAATAATCCACCTGAAACGAAGAATAAAAAACACCAGGGGCACATAAAGATTCAGATCAAGCATATGGCCTACATCTTCTATAAATACCAGACTGACAATAAGGGCAAGGTAGTTAACAAAAATTGCCCAGCGCAGTGAATCCAGGCGGATCTGCCAGATCTGTTCATCTTCCACTTTTTCTTTGGCGAACGCCACTAAAAACAAACCGGATACCATCACCAGGGAGGTGCATATAAAAAATAAGTGTTCGCCTGTAAAAAGGCCGGTGCTGGGTTTGTCCAGTACATTTACCATTCCCCGCGCCCGCCCCAGCATGGTCAGCGGAACATGCAGTAAAACAAGACCCCAACCCAGGTAGCGGCACCAATAGGGAAATAAAAATCGTGATTTCATGATCAATTATATTTTAGTGAACGATTTAGCCGATAGATCTTCCACTGAAAACGAATGATGAAAAAGACCAACGGGCTAATAATATTAAATATAAGCACAGGAATAAAATGTACGCCGTAAACAAAAAGGACACAAACAATAAACAGTGCGTAATTAAAATAAACAGCCCATTGCAACGAGTCTAAGCGAAGCTGTGATATTTGTTCATCTTCAATTTTCTCTTTGGAAAACGCTATAAATAACAAGCCAAAAACAATAAGCAGGATGATGATGTCATGATGTAGTCTCATTGAAGTGACCCCGGTATGGATGTCGTGCTGTGGGTTTTGGGAAGACCCTGGCGCCGGGTGTAAATCCACCGACGCATAGCCTTCAGGGTGCAGCAGTTTTAAAAAAATTGTAAAGACTATTACCGCAGCGATGCAGCAATATCCAACCAACCGCCATTTGTTTGAAAATAAGAAGCGAGATTTCATCTATGTAAAGTTTGATTTACCAAATGTAAAACAAACTTTACAAAAGTGCAAATGTATTTGACAAAACGTTTTTTACGGTAGAGACGCAATATTTTGCGTCTCCGAACGGATGATTGATTTTCAAGAAATTGTCATATTTGTTGCACGGCGGGAGACGCAAAGTATTGCGTCTCTACGAGACCTTGTGCCGAAAGAAACTAGTCCAGGTAAACATCCAGCAAACCTTCCGGCAAATCAACAGTAACAATTTCCTTTACCGGGTCAATCCCTTTAATGATCGCTTCGTTTAGCGGGAAAAGGATCTCTTTATTTCGGAAATCTACGGCAGCTATTATTTGCCTTGGGTATTCGTGTACGGCAGTTATAACGCCTAGGAGGCCTTCATTTACGTCGACAGCGGTAAAACCTTCCAGGTCGAACAGGGTAAATTCCTGCTTTTTCTTTTTGGGTTTTATTTTATTGGGGAGGTAGATATCCTTACGGGCCAGTACTGCCGCTTTTTCAATCGAATCAACATCTTCCAGGTTTAGGTAGGCTGCATTTTTTTGCAGGTATTTAATCGAGCTTACAAAATAGGGCACCAGCTTGCCGGCAATTTCAATAAAAACCGCGTCGAATTTTATTTTATCCAGGCCCTCAAAATCCACGTACATGTTCATTTCGCCTTTTAAGCCCTTGGTCTTTAAAATGCTGCCTATCCTGAAACAATCGTTCTTTTCCATAGCGTTACTAATTTCATTTATCAATAGCGATGAGTTTATAAACTAACCGTGTTCGAAACTCCTTTCATCCGGCCAAAAACGCGGGGCTCCCCTCTTGAGAGGGGCAGGGGTGTGTCCGGCGTGCGACCTTTCTGGCGGCGAACACACCCCGCCACAACACCAGCCAGCGCGCCCCCTCCTCTCAAGAGGGGAATAGAAAATGTTTCGCACACTCCAGGTTTATAAACCCATCGCTATTGGTAAAACCCTTAAAAAACAACAATGGCGAAGAACCTATAGGTGCTTCGCCATTGTAAGTATGTCTAAATAAACCTTATTCAGCGCTTTCAGCTTCCGGTTCAGCAGCTGCTTCTTCAGCAGGAGCTTCAACTTCTTCAACAGCCGGGGTGTTTTTAGCTACAATAGCAGCTGCCCTGTCTTCTTTCTTCTTAGCTTCTGCGGCTAAAGCAGCTTTGCGGGCTTCATCTTTTGCAGAAACCAAATTGGTTTTCTTACCTGTGATCTTGCCATCTTTCTGGTCAAGCCATTCCTGGAATTTTGTTTCAACCTGCTCTTCGGTCAAAGCGCCTTTTTTAAGGCCGCCTTGTAAGTGTTTTTTGTATAACACGCCTTTGTAGCTCAGGATTGCGCGGCAGGTATCGGTTGGCTGAGCGCCATTGTTTACCCAATCAAGGGTTTTATCAAAATTAATATCGATGGTTGCAGGGTTGGTATTAGGATTGTATGAACCTAAACGCTCAATAAAACGTCCGTCCCTTGGTGCGCGTGCATCCGCCACCACGATGTAGTAAAAAGGTTTTCCTTTTTTACCGTGTCTTTGCAGTCTGATCTTAGTTGCCATTTTTTATTTTTATGTATTCAACATTGTCCCCGGTGTCCTTTCAGCGGGGATGCAAAGGTAGGTAAATTATTTTTATTATAAAATGTTTTTTGCATTAGTAATCAGCGCTTAAAGGGCAGTGGCGGCTTAGCCGGTCAACACTGTAAAACAAAGTCGATACAAAATGCATTTTAGTATCTATAAATATGTAAAATATTTTTTTTAACCACGGGATATGATTACTATCGCAAAAGAATATGTTGATAGCTTATTATTTGCAACTCCGGCGGTTAAAGGAGCAATCGGGCACATTGTCTCTGTCAGCCCGGTCATGGATCACGTATTTCCAAAATATTATAGTTAACTTTATACCGATGGCCAAGGTACCCAACTTCAATTATGCCTGATCTTTCCCTAACAACTTTACATCATTGCGCATATGCTTTTGATCTCACTGATCAAAAATTACTTTTCATAACGCCCACTGCCGCGCAAATTTTAGGCTATACCAGCGCTGAGTTTTTTGAAAACCCTTCGTTACTGTTCGAAATTATTGAACCCGGGTACCGCGACGAGGTGAAGGAAAAGAGCCAAAACCTGCAGGATAACAGCCTGCTGAGCTTGCATTACAAGATCAGGACTGCTGCGGGCGAAAAAAAATGGATCTACGACAAGCGGGCCCTGGCACAGGGAGCACAGCCCGGCCACCAGGTTTTATTGAGCATAATTGACGAACAAAGCCCCGAAACCACCCGGCAGAAAGAAGATGCAAAGCTGCGCGAACAGTTTTTGAATTCGATTATCGACTCACAAACCAATTTCCTTATCCGTTTTGATATTAATGGCTATTTCAGCTTTGCCAATAAACAATTCCTCAAGACATTAGGCTATAAAAAATCCGAGATCGTTGGAAAGCATTTTTCGGTAGTGACCGTTCCCGACGAACTGGATATGTGCCAAAAGGCATTTGTAAACTGTGTTAACCAGCCGGGTAAAGTAACTAAACTGGCCCATAAAAAACGCGACAAGTCAGGTCAGCTAAGGGACACCGAGTGGGAGTTTGTGTCGGTAACCAACGACGATGGCACGGTCATCGCCATACAGGGCATAGGGCATGATGTTACACAAAAGCTGATCATTGAAAAGGAAATAAAAGCCACCGAGCAAAAGCTGGATACCTTTATCGATAGTATTAACGATTATTTTTTTATACTGGATGCCGAATGGCGGTTTACCCGGGTGAATGCGGCGTTTGAAAAAGTTACGCAAAAAACGCGGAATGAAATGATGGGACATACCATTTGGGAAGTATTTCCGATAGTGGTTGGTACCATTTTCGAGAAAACTTACCGGGAGGCGGTTGCCGAAAATCAAAACAGGCATTTGATTGCCTGTGTGGAAATCGCGAATATGTGGTTTGATTTGTCCGCTTATCCTTCGGAGGAAGGCCTGACAGTGTTCATGAAGGATATTACCGAAGAAAAGCGCGCCCAGCAGGAAGTATCATGGACAAAAAACAACCTCGAAGCCCTCATCAACAATACCGAAGACCAGATTTGGTCGGTTGACCTGGAAACCAGATATGTTTATATGAATAAGGCCTATCGCAGACAGATTGCCCATTTAACCGGGGTAGAACCCGAAAAGGGCAATCACTCCTACCTGCATCCCTATTCGCCCGAAATGGTGGAGCAATGGAACCACTACTACGCCCGGGCCCTCGCAGGCGAGCGGTATTCGATCATTAGCGAAAGTATTGACCCGGTGAGCGGTAAATTGCTGAGTTTTGAGATAAGTTTTAACCCTATTTATAAAACCAAAGGCGACATTACCGGTGTAGGCTGCTTTGCCCGCAACATAACCGAATGGCTGGAGACAGAAAAGGCAATAGTTGACCAGAACGAACGCTTACGCCATATTGCCTCGTTAACCTCGCACGAACTGAGGCGGCCTGTAGCCAGTATGCTGGGGCTGATTAATTTGATGGACAAGCACAACTTTTTTAACCCTGATAACAAAGAGATCATCGAACACCTGTTAACCGTAGGCAACGAAATTGACGAGGTGATACGCCTGATAGTGGATAAAACATTTATTGGTGATCCCTCTAAAAACAAATACCAGGCGCCATAAAAGCATTGCTTATAAATCAGTTTGCATGAGGTACCTAAAAGGGTTTACACAAAGTTTCCGCTTTTCAAAAATCAACCAGTTATATTGCTGATAATAAACAGTTTAAAAAACAGCTGAGTTTGCACAATTAACCTCATTTTCACTATAGGGCACCCGCCAAACCTGACTCAAGACTCACGACTTCCGACTCAGGACTCAAGCCGTCAGGCTATATCTCAGCTTTAAACGTCTTACCCAGTTCGGCGCCCAACCCATAGTAATGGCGGAAATTATAGATCAGCGGATTCCACTTTGCCGGGTCGATATGTTTGCCGTCGACGATCATACTTTCATCGGCATGTACCTTAATTACCCTAACCTCTACCGCAGCAACGTTTGAAGCCTCCACCGGGTCGTCATTAATTTTCAAAACATTTTTTAGCACAGCCTCCAGTTGCAATCGGCATTCCGCTATTCGCGGTGGCTTCACCGACGACGATTCCATGCGGGTGAACCCACCGGCCGAAAATTTATCCGGCTCATAAATATAACGTCCTTTCTTGTATTCGGGCACCGGGTTTACGCCCGTCAGGTTAGCTATCTTTTCAACGTTTTGAAACAATGATGAAGGCGGAAAATTCACCATGCATTCCTTTTGTTCCATTAAGTTCAGCCAGGTTTTCGATCCCATTTCCAAACCCAGCATCAGCGTATAGCCCAATGCCCAAACCGACGACATCGGGCCGATATTGGCATTTCCATCCTTGTCAACGGTTGTAATAAGGGCCACAGGGGTGCCAAAATAAAGTATTTTCGGTGTTATCTCTTTAAAATTCACGGTGTTCATCATTGGTTTGTTAACCGGTCAGCATCCAGGCCAATTATTTCATGCAATTCTTTTTTCCCGCCGGGGGTAATGGCTATGGTGCGTGATGCATCTTTTCGTATTATCCATTTTCTCTCAAAAAACTCCCTGCATAGCGCAGCGCCCAACGCTCCGCCCAGGTGCGGGGTACGTTCGGTCCAATCGAGGCAACCAAAGGCCAGCTGGCGGCGGCCGTGGCTAACAGCAGCCACATCGACCCCTAAATTCCTGAAAATAATTTCGGCGTTAGGGCCGGGGATTACCTCCTGCCTGCTCAATTTTGTATGGGTTGAATCCGGTTTGATTGAGCAAACGATGGCGCCGTTAGTTACCAGTGCGCCAAAAATGCCCACGCCAAGTTTACCTGCAATATGATCATAGCAGGTTCGCGCAAACTGGATGGGCTTTATAATTTGTTCGCGCCTGGGCGAAGGCGGCTGCAGGTTCAGCATCAGTTCAATCAGCTGGGCTACTTCGGCATTGGCCAGCTCATAAATTTTTTGGCGGCCATTGGCGGTGCTCTTAATCAAGCCTGCTTTTTTAAGCACCGCGAGGTGATTGGATAAATTACTTTGCGATACTTCAAGGTGATTCACCATTTCGGTTACCGATGCCGGCTGCCTGATGAGGTACATCACCGCCGACAGCCGCAGCGGATCAGCAAGCGCGGCTGTAATTAAGTATATGTTGTTTTCTTCCATCTACCACAAAGGTAAAGCATGCATTGATGTTATATATCAGCAATAAATGATATGTGGATTGATGTAGCCTGATTCATTTCCTGCAGGGCGTCGTTATTTATGATCACCCAAAAACTTTTTCAAAAACTATTGCGTAAGTAAATACTTACATATATATTTGTAAGCGTTTACTTACATAATGTAAAAAGATTTAGATGAGACGAGATGTTTTCCAGGCTATAGCCGACCCAAACAGGCGGATGATATTAAGCATGCTGGCAAGCGGCCGGTTGAATGTTAACCAGGTGGCCGATAATTTTGACATCACACGGTCGGCGGTATCGCAGCACATGAAAATACTAAACGAATGCGGGCTGGTAACCATTAAAAAAAGTGGCCGCGAGCGGTATTGTGAGGCTAAACTGGATAAACTGGGCGAAATTTGGGACTGGCTTAACCAGTACAAAAAATTCTGGGAAAACAAATTTGATGCAATGGAAATTGCTTTAAAAGAGATACAATCAAAAAACAAACAAGATGGCAACAAAAAATGAGCTTGCTGACGCCCCTGCAAAGCAGGAGGTTAACATTACCCGCATCTTTGATGCGCCGCGCGAACTGGTTTTTAAAATGTGGACCGATCCCGAACTGGTTGAAAAATGGTGGGGACCAAAGGATTTTACCAACCCGGTGTGCCTGCTGGAACCGTGGGTTGGTGGCAGCATGAGGATAGTCATGCAGGGGCCCGATGGGGCAAGGTACCCAACCCGTGGTGTATTCACAAAAATTGTTGAGCCGGAGCTGATCGTTTTTCATAACATTAAAGAAGGCGACGATGGCAGCGCCCAATTGGAAGTGGTAAATACGGTTAGGTTTACCGAGGAAAATGGCAAAACAACCATGGTTTTTAACGCCACCGTCATCATGTCAACTCCTGACGCCTGTAAGTCTCTCGAAGGTATGAACACCGGCTGGAACCAAAGCATCGACCGTTTGGCCGCAACTTTGAATTCAATAGCGCAGTAAAACATTCGTTAACTCAAACATTCGCCAATTCAATAACTCAATAATTCACTAACTCACCAATTCAAACCTAATATGTTTGTAACTTCAAAAGATGGCACTTCCATTGCCTATGATAAATCGGGAATCGGTTTCCCGGTTATTTTGGTTGACGGCGCCTTATGCAGCCGGGCATTTGGCCCCATGCCGGAGCTCGCTAAATTATTGGCCCCGCACTTCACCGTAATTAATTACGACCGCCGTGGCCGCAACGAAAGCGGTGATAACCAACCCTACACCCCAGAACGCGAGGTAGAAGATATTGCAGCGCTGATTGACGCAGCCGGCGGAAAAGCTTACCTGGTGGGCATTTCGTCGGGAGCGGCACTGTCGCTGGCTGCTGCAGCCGCCGGGCTTAATGTAAAAAAACTGGCCCTGTATGAAGCGCCTTTTATGGTTGATAAAACGGGACATTTGCCGCCTGCAGATTCCGAAACACAACTGAAAGCGTTGATAGCAGCCGGTCGCCGGGGCGATGCGGTGAAATTTTTTATGAAAGACATGGTAAACGTTCCCGCTTTTGTTGTGTTTATGATGGGGCTGTTCCCTATATTTAAAAAGTTAAAATCGGTTGCGCATACTTTGCCTTACGACGCTGCCGTTATGGGCGATTTTTCGTTACCCACTAAAAAGGCTGCATTGGTTAAAGTACCTACGCTGGTTGGTGGCGGCGAAAAAAGCCCGGCATCTATGAAAATGTCGGTTAAACAACTTACCGATGCTATTCCGGGTGCGAGGCTGCAAATGTTTAAGGGGCAAACCCACAATATCAGCATGAAAGTATTTGCCCCGGCAGTGATTGATTTCTTTAATAAGTAATTTTAACAAAAAAATTTATGTCATTCCAGGCTTATCTTGATAATATCCAGGCAAAAACCGGCAAATCGCCCGATGATTTTAAGGCGATGGCAGCCGAAAAAAACCTCACCACCACCGGCCAGATCATGAACTGGTGCAAAACAGAATTTGGTTTAGGGCATGGGCACGCCATGGCCATAGCTCACCTGGTGCTGGATGGCCGCGACCCGGCCGCCAACCCGGAAGAAAAGATCAGCAACCTGTTCGCCGGGAAAAAAGCGCATTGGCAAAAAGTTTATGATGACTTAGTGACTAAAGTAAAAACCTTTGGCGCTGATGTTGCCGTAGCGCCCGGCAAAACTTATATCAACCTGCAACGGGGCGGCAAAAAATTTGCGATTGTGCAGCCTTCCGCCGCCGATCGATTGGATCTCGGCATCAAACTAAAAGGTGTTGATGCCACCGGCCGTTTCGAACCTGCCGGTAGCTGGAACGAAATGGTGACGCATAGAGTACGTATTAGCGATGCCGGCCAAATTGATGGCGAAGTGATTGATTGGTTGAAAAAGGCGTATGACGCGGCCTGAAAAACCTCAGCATTATGAAAAGTCGTCCGATTAAAGCGACCTGGCCATAAGTCGGTGTGTAAGTGCCGATATTAATAACCAAATACAATAGATCGGCGTAAATTATCGTTCTATAATTACATATTGATAGCAATTTCCGTTTCCCCGGCGATTTAAACCCGTTAAAAAATGTTAATTATTTACTAAAACAGTAAATGAATGTTTTAGCGTTGATACCTTTGTAAAATTCACTGATTAATTTAACCGCCATTAATATGCAACGTTTGCTGCTGATAATATTATGCTGCTTTGCTTTTGTCCGTTTATCGTATGCGCAGACCGAGCTAACCGGTCGCGTTTTCGAAAATAAAACCAACGTTTTTTTACAGGGTGTTAAAGTGGAGGACCTTAAATCGCACGCCGTCACCATGACCCGTGTGGATGGCAGTTTTGTTATCAAGGCGGCGGTGGGCGATGTGGTTACCTTTTCAAACAGCAGTTACCTGCCCGACACGGTTTATATTGCCAACTTAAATTACCTGCAGGTTTTCCTGGACCTTAAACGAAACATGCTGCAGGAGGTAAAAGTTACCAACCAGCAAATTAAAGGGAATGCCGGTTTTAGCGCACAGCCCGATGTCGGCCCGCTGGGGAGCCATGCCGTCACCTACCAAAGAGACGACACCGGTGGATTGAAAGGCGGGGTTAATTTTAACATACCCGATGGCCAATACACCAAACGAAAGCACGAGAACGCGGTTACGGAAAGTGAAAAGCAAAAAGAGCAAATAGCTAAGATATTCAGCGCTGCCAACCTGAAAAAGTACCTGCCCATCAGCGGGCAGGAGATGGACAACTTTATCATCATGTATATGCCGGATATAAAAACCTATTACAGCGTTGATTTTAACCTGGTGGCATACCTGAATGCCAGTTACGAGGAATTTAACAAAATACCGGTTGAGCAACGGCAGTCCAAAGAGCTAACGCAACTGAAGAGGAAGGAGTGAGGGTGATTGATTGAGTTAGATTAGGTTGATTGAGTTAATTTGCTTGAAACTTAATCAACCACCCACTTAATCCAACTCAAATACCTAAATCGCCAATATCTCCACAATCTTTAAAAAATCGGGATTTATATCGGTATTGTGCTTAATAGCCATTTCAAACGGCGTATAGGCAATTTCGTTATGGATAAGGCCGATCATTTCGTTACGACGACCCGCCATTAAGGCCTCAACGGCTGCTACACCTACACGGCTCGCCAATACCCTGTCCATGCAGCTCGGCGCGCCGCCACGTTGAATGTGTCCCAGGATGGATACGCGGGTATCGTAGTGGGGAAAACGTTCTTTTATCTGGCGGCCAACTTCAAAGGCATCGCCCGCTATACCGTTTTCGGCCAGCATAATTATTTTTGATGTTTTATCTTTCCGGCCATTTTCCAATCGTTCAAATACAGCGTTGATATCCGTTTTACTTTCCGGTATCAGTATCGTTTCGGCGCCGGCGGCAATACCGGTACGCAAAGCAATCAGGCCCGAATCGCGGCCCATCACTTCCACAATAAACAAACGGTTATGCGACTCTGCCGTGTCTCTTATCTTATCAACCGCATCAATTACGGTGTTGATAGCTGTATCGTAACCAATGGTAAAATCAGTTCCGCAAAGGTCATTATCTATAGTGCCGGGTAAACCTACAATCGGGAAGTCGAACTCCTCAGCAAAAATACGGGCGCCTGTAAAAGTGCCGTCGCCGCCAATAGCTACCAGCGCATCAATATTATGTTTCTTTAAATTTTCGTAAGCTGTTTTACGCCCTGCCGGGGTCCTGAACTGCTCGCAACGCGCTGTTTTTAATATAGTGCCACCACGCTGGATGATGTTAGATACCGATTTTATATTCATGGCGAATATATCGCCGGTTATCATCCCTTCGTAGCCTCTTCTTATCCCGGT
>Ga0207667_10000355_pt1 | contig 62384 bp, 61 predicted proteins | sample KBSCornC52_FD_184301 | JGI IMG/M metagenome (GOLD analysis project Ga0207667, IMG submission 184301) | Corn rhizosphere microbial communities from Kellogg Biological Station, Michigan, USA - KBS Corn C5-2 (SPAdes) (version 2) | ecosystem: Host-associated > Plants > Roots > Rhizosphere > Soil ... | reverse complement strand
TTTTGGCAAGATTACTTAAGCCGCTATGTTTAGCTAAAGGCACGCCTGTTAAAAAACTTATATGACAGGATGCATAACTAACGGGATAACTATACCATTTTCCGTGATATCCGGCAGCATGAAAAAGAGACATTTCGGGTTGTCGAATCAATGGAATATATTTATACTGTTAAAGATGAACATACCACCATGTTCTTAAAAAAATCTACATATTATTTACTCTTTTTTGTTGCGTATATCGGGGCCCTGGTCATCGAGAAACCTGTCTATTCGGTAAATACCGTGCAGGCCTGTTTTTCGTACATGTTTACCGTTATAGTTCACTTTTCCATTTTTACCCTTATGATAGTGGTAAATAACTCGTTTTTAATTCCATTCCTGCTCGAAAAGAAACGCTTCAGCGTTTATGTTACCGGGCTTTTTGGCCTTGTCTTAGGGTATACCATCTTTGTCGGCCATTATAACCATTTTATTCACGGTGTGCTTTTGCATGATAAACCGATCGACACGAGCTCGGGCTTTTGGGATAATTTTGTTTACGGGCTTTGCTGCAGCGTGATTACCGCCATGCTGTATATCACCCAAAAATGGGCGGAACAGCAGGAGCAGGTAAAAAACATCCAGATAAACCAGTTGCAGACTGAATTAAAATACTTGCGTTCGCAAATCAATCCGCATTTCCTGTTTAATGGCCTCAATACCGTTTATGGTTATATTGATATGAGCAACAGCCAGGCGCGCGATATGATGGTTCAATTTTCGGACCTGCTGCGCTATAACCTGTATGAGGCTGATGTAGACCTCATCGGGCTGGAGAAGGAGGTTAAATACCTGCAAAACTATGTGGCCCTGCAAAAAGCACGCAGCAACGATAATATGCAGGTTTCTTTAAAAGTAAACTATCAAAATGGGGCCGTTAAAATTGCACCGCTTATCTTTATGGCCTTCGTGGAGAATGCTTTTAAATATGTGTCACGGGGCGATACCGGCATCAATACCATTAATATTACCCTGAACGAAGAGGCGGGCAAAGTAGATTTCACCTGCGAAAACTCGTACGATGAAGCAGAGGCCCCGGCGGGTGGCATCGGCCTCAACAACGCTGCCCGGAGACTGGAACTGTTGTATAAGGACCGCTACCGGCTGGATATTAAAAAAGAGCAAAATATTTACCATGTGCACTTAACACTCACCCTATGAAAAAGCTAAGCTGCATCATCGTAGACGATGAGCCCGTTGCCCGTAAAATACTGCACGAATTTGTGGAACAGGTTCCTTTTATGGACCTGCACGGCAAATTTGAAAATGCGATGAAAGCCGAAGCCTTTTTGAAGACCAACGTTGTTGACCTGATCTTCCTTGATATTGAAATGCCCAAAGTTTCGGGGCTGCAGTTTTTACAACGGATGCACATCGAATCGATGGTTATACTGACAACCGCTTTCCCCCAATACGCATTGGAAGGATATGAGCTGGACATTATCGACTATCTTTTAAAACCCTTCGCCCTCAGCCGCTTCCTTAAGGCAGTGCAAAAGGCAAAGGACTTCTATCAAATGAAGAACCGAACCGCCGGCGCTCTGCCCTCGACTTACATCTTCATTAAAAGCGAAAAACGCATCGAAAAAATTGAGCTGAGCGATATTCTTTATGCCGAAAGCGTGGGGAATTATGTGAGCGTTTATACCGAAAATAAAAGGATTGTAGCCTACCTCACCATGAAAAGCCTGGAATCGCAGCTGCCGGCCGACGAATTCATCAAGATCCATCAATCGTACCTGGTAAACTGCTCAAAAATTGAAGCGATTGAAGGCAACGAAATTAAAATCGGGTGTAAATCATTGCCCATGAGCCGTAATTACCGGGACACGGTGATGAAGATTGTACACCAGCGATTGTTAAAGCGGTGAAAGTTGGCTAATACGTGTGTTTAAGATGATCGCCGCCTTTGTTAGTGGTATCACCATGGGGTTCGGGACGCCAAAAACCTCGGGAACGTGCGGTTCCCCTCTTGAGGGTAACTATATATCAGTTGGGACAAAATATTAAAAAATGAAAAAGAGTAAAAAAACTATCACAATAAATCACGAAACTTTTTTAACGCATCTTGTTGCATCTTTTCGAGGTATTCTGATTTCATCGGAGAATTCAAAATCTGCTCTTCGTGATATTTTGGCAGCCACTCGTCAAAAAAATTCCTAAGTGCATTTGCTTTTGCTTCGCTTTCGGCTGCTACGTACCCTATAAACATGTCTTTCAATAGCCGTATAGTTGCCGAATGTGATAAACTATCAGCGTATAGCTGATTTATAAGTTCTTCTTGGTTAAATTCCATAATAACAGGTTTTGGTTATAGCCTGTCAATATCGTAAAAAATTAATAGATTAAATAAGGGTCATAATCATCATCTACCACGTCTGTAATTGAATCACTGCCAAAAACACTGCAAATACCATTCAGCAATGGGTCTCCATCCTCCGGCGCACAGGAACCAGAACGTATCAAAGGTGTAAGTAAAAGTTGCGTAACCTCGTCGTCGGAATGTAATTTACCATCGACAAATGACACATGATGCCCTTGGAATTTAAACGTCATTCTTTTGGATTTTTAGGCTCTTCTTTAGGCTTTCCCAAAAACGAGGCGGCAATAACCTGTTCAAAAGTACCCTTAATTGCAAGGGTGCTTTTTTCGTATTTATCAGGTCTTTTCTTTGTTTCTTTTTTCTTTGCCATTATTTAGCGGTTAAGTTAGCGTAAGTTAAACGAATATTATTAACTCTTGAAAATGAATCTTCAAAACGTGCTATGTCAGTAGCTTTACGGGTATTGTATTTGTAACCAAACTCATGGCAATACCGATGTAAGTGCTTTGGGCTTACGTTGTGATAAATACCTATGATGCCTCTTTTCAATTGTGACCAAAAGCCCTCAATTGAATTAGTATGAATATTGCCGGGGCGTACATATTCGTTTTCTGAATGCATAACAACCTCATGGGTATAGGTTTTATCTAATCCCTTGTAAGCACCGAACCCGTCAGTTATAACAGTAGCACCCGGAGCAACGTTAGCATAAATAAAAGGCTTAATAGCTTCGCCATTTGCAAGCGGTGTAACAATCGTTACGATGTTTCCATCACGTTGTAACATAGCCACCACAGGGGTTTTGTTAATAGCGCCTGTACCTTTTTCATTTAATAATTTGCGTTCCCTTGAATGCTTATTACGGTGTTTGCCGCCAATGTAAGTTTCGTCAACCTCAACAGTCCCGTCTAACATTTCGGGTGCGTTGTTAGCCAGCATTAAACGAACACGGTGTAATAAAAACCATGCTGTTTTTTGAGTGATATTTAAGTCGCGGCTTAACTGTAAAGACGAAATTCCTTTTTTGTGAGCGGTTGCCAAATAGATAGTAGCAAACCATAATCGCAATGAAATTTTAGTGTTTTCAAAAATGGTGCCTGTAGTAACGGTAAATTTCTTGTGGCACTCTTTTGCTTTGCATTTAAAACCCCTGTTAGTTACGTAAGCACCAACATTACCACAGTGAGGGCATGAAGGAGTTTCACCCCAGCGGCTTACTGATAAGTAATTGATACAAGTCTCTTCATTTTTGAAGTGATCTAATACTTGTAACAGGGATTTAAATTGAGTTGTCATTGCTTTACCGTTTTGTTATACAAATATAATCATTTGTCCCAATATATTCCAAATTTATTTGAAAATAAAACTCAATTATTAGAGTAATTTTAGAAAAATAATTACCTTTATTTCGACGGGGACTGGGGCAATGATTAAAGTTAGTAATTGCGCAAAAGTTAACTTTATAGCCCCGCGCCTTCCGGCTTTATAAGCCCTAAAATATCATTTGTTGCCTTTACAATTCTATTTACTAAATCATCAAAATCAGCCTGCGTATATTCGAATAATTTAGTGCTGTCCCTGAATTGGAGTAATACAATTACAGTATCTTTTCTATGACTTACGACCGATAAATAATGTGCAAAGAAATTTCTTATTTCTATAAGTTGCCTAACTTCATCAAAAAGTTTCCCGTTTGGATAGGAATTGTTTTTGGTCTTAATAAATCCTTCTGAAACGGATTTGTTATCTAATATTCCTTTCACTGCCGTCCGTTTACCGTCAAATGTCATCCTATCTAATAATACTTCGTGCATTCGATAACAAACGCGGCTATTAACATCATCATTAGGAAAAAAATGGAACAAAAGGTGTTTGTCTAACGCTCTTTCAAGTTTGGTAAATTCATTGATTAAATATCCTCGATATTCGTGTTCGCTGTTTAGGATTATACTCATAGCGGTTTAGTTTTTAGAGCACTAAACCTACGGATCCCAACTGATATATAGTTACCCTCTTGAGAGGGGCGGAGGGGAGTGTCCGCTGCGCCAGGACTAAAGCCTCCCGACACAGAACTTTTTTAAATACCCTCAAAACACGCAGCTTTTCAGCAAATTCCAATGTTCCAGTGTTCCATGTTCCACACACCACTATTTTTGGAGCATCTCATTATGAGCTGTTTACAATGCCAATTTTACCAAAAACCCGTACCTGTACTGACAAAATAGCGCCACCACATAATAGGTGATACGTCTTTATCTTTGCGCGCCGAAAATCTACGCGTTTAAAACGCTGCCAGCCGACTAAAGACTACTGACTCCGCACTCCGGACTTGAAAACAAGGGCGTTTCCCCGGTTGGTAGAAACCGGGGCCGGGCCAGGAGGCCTGTCCCGATGAATATCGAGATCATACGCCTGCCTTTGGTTAAATTTTAATGATAATCTTAAGATTGTTGTTATTGTTGAAATGGGGGGGCTGGGGGGTGTTAAAAACCAAAAACTTTGTGAATAAGTTAACATAAAAGGCAGGGTGAACTAAATACGCCTGTAGTTTTCGAGAACTTGGCGCCTGTATAGAAGTCCCTGCCTTTTATGATTGCCCAAGGCCCAACTAGAATACTTCCTTTGCGTCAACAAAGGTGATTGGCAAAAGGCAATTTATTAGAATACTTAATTTACCAACGTATGAAAAGCTGGAATGTTATTTTGGGTGTTGACGTGTCTAAGCTTACCCTCGACATCTGTTGCGCAGATCGGAATTTGTATTTAAAAACCGATAACTCGTCCAAAGGGTTTGCCGTTTTTAAAAAGTGGTGTAAAGCCCAGAGGATCGATCTGAAAGAGTGTTTGGTTGTCATGGAACATACGGGAGGGTATGAGTATCGCTTTATGCAGTTTTGTGAATCGTACTCCATCTCCTATTGCAGAGTCCCGGGTTTAGAAATTAAACAATCTTCAGGCATGGTAAGAGGCAAAAGCGACCGTGCTGATGCTTTTAGAATAGGGCAATATGGTGAAGAAAAGATAAAAAAGCTGACGCCTTCAAAGCCGCTGGACAATGACATATTGATAATCAGGCGGTTAATGTCACTCAGAAAAAGACTAGTCCGGGAAAGAGCAGGTTGGAAAAGTACCTTAAAAGAGCACAAACACATGTATTTGGGGAAGAAACTGGCTACGGTTATTCGAATAGCTAATGCTCAAATAAAAGAAAAAACGAAATATATTAACCAGGTAGAACAGGAGATCATGGAGTTGATCCGAAGCAATACGGCATTAATGCAAACCTACCGGATAATAACCAGCATTAAAGGAATAGGGAATATAAATGCCTGGATGACCATTGCATATACTGAAAACTTCAGCAGCTTCCCAAATGCGCGGAAATATGCGGTGTATGTGGGCGTCATACCCTACGAGCACACCTCCGGGACCAGTATAAAAGGCCGAAAAAGAGTGAGCCAATTTGCTCATAAGGAAATAAAGCAGGAATTGAATCAAGCAGCTAAAACCGCGATAAGACACGATCCGGAACTTCGGGCATATGCGGAACGAAAGTTAAAAAACAAATGCTATCCCCTGGTATTAAACAACGTGAAATTCAAGCTCATTCTACGGATGTTTGCTTTGGTAAAAAGAGGTGAACAGTTCGTGGAAAATTATAAAAGAGCTGCATAAGAACAACTGTTTTAAATAAAATTTGGAAATATGGTTAACCTAGAATACAAGCTTTAGCCCCGGCCGACGCTAAGCCCCGCGCCTGGCCGGTATCCACTACTGTCCCATAACGCGAAAGGCGGTGCGATTTGCAAACTTTCGCACTAGCATGAGGAGGCCAGAACCGGAGAGTTTAATATCGTTTAATATTAATGTTGCGTTGCTGCGGGTTGGCTGCTGCTGCCATTCATCTTAACCGGCCTTATCAGCGTTGAGAAGGTAAGCGATCCCATTTTCCACTTGCCGTCTTCTTTAATATAAACCTCGGTAACCATAAAAGCGTGGACCACTTCGTTTCCGCCAACTACTGCCAGTAAATCGATGTCATTTAGCAGAATAGCCGTGTTACCAAAAATATTTACCGATGCCCCGTACACTGCGGCTTTTTTGTACCAGATAAACCCGCCTTTAATGGTATTCAGCTCCTGTGTTTTGCCCCAGCTTCCGCCCATATGAACAAAAACACATTTTTCATCAAACAGGTTGTTTAAAGTGTCTACGCTTTTGTTCGCCATCCATTGCCATTTGGCTTTTGAAAGGTCGAGGAGTTCCTGTTCGTCTTTTGACGGATTCGCTGGCGGCGCCGAAGGCAAATTTGCCTGGGCATGCGATACCTGCACACCTGCTATACATAATAAGATTGCGATAATTGCTTTTTTCATAATTTTAAGTTTTGAATGTTAACTATTGGTTTAATTTTTATAAGACTTTTTATTCCTTCTTAATCGTTCATTTTCCTTTCGCCCAACCACTTTACCATCTTCGGATCGCGGTGATCAAAAAAGCTGCTCGCGCTGGTGTCAAGTGTTTTGATGGATTCCATATCTCCGGCACTCAGGTTAAAATCGAAAATATTGAGGTTCTCAGCCATGCGTTCTTTGCGAACAGACTTCGGAATGGCCACCACGCCGCGCTGGGTAAGCCAGCGAATAACCACCTGTGCAATTGATTTATTATACTTGTCGCCGATGGACTGCAGCAATTCGTTATGAAATAGGTTGTTCCTGCCTTCTGCAAACGGGCCCCACGATTCCATCTGCACATTATTGTCGATCATAAACTGCTGAGCTTCGTTTTGCTGATGGAAAGGATGCGTTTCCACCTGGTTAACTGCCGGAACTATCTCGTTATTAACAATCAGGTCCATCAACCGGTCAGTGTGAAAATTGCTCACGCCTATTGCCCTTATTTTTCCTTCCTTATACAGCTCTTCCATTGCCCGCCATTCGCCATACACATCGCCATAAGGCTGATGGATCAGGTAAAGGTCCAGGTAATCGAGCTGTAATTTCCTCAATGAATTTTCAAAGGCCTTTTTTGCGCCTTCGTAACCTTTTGCGTTTATCCATAGCTTCGTGGTAATAAATAATTCTTCCCTTGCTATCCCGCTTGCTTTTATGGCTTTTCCAACCGCTTCTTCATTCATATAGGATTGCGCGGTGTCTATCAACCTATAGCCGGTTTCAATAGCATCAATCACACCTCTTTCACAATCTGCCAGGTCGGTCACCTGGAACACGCCAAACCCTAAAATTGGCATTTCAACACCGTTATTTAATTGTACGTTTTGCATAGCTATTTTTTTACGTCACAAAGGTCAGGCGTTTTGTTCAGCCCGATAGGATACAGATTACGGATGTTTGTACCACTTTTACTGATTATCAAAAGATCGGTAACCGACCTACGGATAAAATAATAATTTTGAGTAAGTTATTTGATGGATATGGACAAGATGCTTAGATTCAACACGATCAGCGAATACAACGCTTTTAACAATACAGTCACCAAACACCCGCTGGTTAGCGTTATCGATTTCTCGAAGGCCGCGCCAAGGAGCGGGTCGCGGATGTATTTTGGCTTTTATACCATATTTCTGAAAGATGTGAAATGCGGCGACCTGGTTTACGGCAGAAATACCTACGATTACCAGGAAGGAACGCTGGTATTTATGGCGCCGGGACAGGTAGTGGGCGCTAAGGGCACCGGCGAAGTCTACCAGCCTAAAGGATTTGGCGTAGTATTTCACCCTGACTTAATACACGGCACATCCCTGGGCAGGCATATACAGGAATATAGCTTCTTTGATTACCGGTCAAACGAAGCCCTGCATATATCAGACCGGGAAAGGGAGATTGTGCTGGATTGCTTCGCAAAAATCGACTACGAGCTTGATCAAACCATCGACAAACACAGCAAAAGGCTCATCACAACCAATATCGAATTGCTTTTGGGGAATTGCATCCGTTTTTACGATCGTCAGTTTATAACACGTGATCATGTAAATTCCGGAATTCTGGAAAAATTTGAGCACCTGTTAAATGATTTTTTTGCCTCCGAAAAACCGCAACTGGTTGGTTTACCATCAGTAGCATATTGTGCTGATGAATTACACACCTGTCTCCAAATTATTTTGGCGACCTGGTAAAAAAAGAAACAGGCAAAACTGCACTGGAATATATACAGGGCAAACTGATAGACGCCGCTAAGGAGAGGATATTTGATACAGACAAAACGGTAAGCCAGGTTGCGTATGAACTGGGTTTTAAATATCCGCAGCATTTTGCGCGGCTTTTTAAACAGCAGGTAGGCCACACGCCGCTGGAATATCGTTCCATGAACTAAATTATTTGTAATTAACCGGGTAACAAAGTCAAAAAACTATCTTATGACTACCATCACTATTAACGGAACACCACACCAGGTTGATGCCGAGCCCAATATGCCACTGTTGTGGGTAATCAGGGATATTATCGGGTTAACCGGAACCAAGTATGGCTGCGGGGTGGCACAATGCGGCGCCTGTACTATTCACCTTAACGGCGAAGCAGTGCGGTCTTGCGTTACCAAATTAAGCCGCGCCGAAGGGCAGCAGATTGTCACTATCGAAGGTTTGTCGAAAAACAATGACCATCCCGCTCAGCTTGCCTGGGTTGAAGAGAATGTACCGCAATGCGGCTATTGCCATTCGGGGCAGATCATGTCGGCGGCGGTGCTGCTACGGGAAAATTCAAATCCCACTGACCAGGATATCGATGATGCTATGGCAGGTAATATTTGCCGTTGCGGTACGTACCAGCGTATCCGCGCTGCTATTCATAAGGCTGCAGAACTGCAGCAGAAAGGAGCCAAATCATGAAAAGACTAATTATCATGAGCATAGTGGTAGCTATGGCAATCGTTATCAGTTCTTCTTTTAAACCGGCGCCGGTAAAAAATAGCGGACCTGTGCCTGTTGTAAAAGACAGTGCTGCATCTGTTAAGGCATTTATGCAGGTTTATAAAGTGTTGATGAGCGCGCGTTGCATGAATTGCCATCCTTCCGGAAATGTCCCGCTGCAGGGGGATGACAACCACTTACACACCATGTCGCCCAAAAGAGGCATCGACGGCAAGGGCGTTTACGCCATGAAATGTTCCAACTGTCACCAGCCAACCAATACACCTGGTTTGCATACGCCGCCCGGTAATCCTAACTGGCATTTGCCACCGGCCGATATGAAAATGGTTTTCCAGGGAAGAACACCTCATCAATTGGCCAAACAACTCATCGACCCTAAACAAAACGGCCATAAGGACTTAAAAAAGCTGATTGCGCATGCCGACGATGGTCTTGTACTATCAGGCTGGAACCCTGGCGAAGGTCGTACATTGCCGCCAATGAGCCACGCAGCGTTTAAAAAAGCATGGATCACCTGGCTTACAACAGGGGCGTACGCCCCCAAAGGAAAATAAAAAATAAAACACTTAACTCGTTTTTTATGAGCACAAGTAACATTTCCAGAAGAAACTTTTTAAGGGCCGCAGGACTTACCGGCACGGCTCTTTTTGTCGGCATATATTTTAAGGCTGATGCGGAAGCGGCCGGTTTGGTTACCGAGCATACTGCCGACGTCGCAGATATTGAGCTGAACGCCTGGGTTCACATTGCGACAGACGGCAAGGTTACCATATTTAGTCACCGCGCCGAAATGGGCCAGGGTGTTTACCAGAGTATCCCGCAAATTGTTGCGGAAGAACTCGAAGTAAATCTCGATGATATTAATATTCGTTTTGCCCAGGGCGACCGCCAAAAATACGGCAACCAGGTTACCGGTGGCAGTTCCACTATCCGCGGCTCCTACAAAAATCTGCTTAAGCTGGGCGCCACCGCCCGCGAGATGCTGATTGCCGCGGCGGCGGCAAAATGGGCCGTACCCGCAACAGATTGTTATGCCGAAGCCGGGCACGTTATTCATCGCCCATCAGGCAAAAAATTTCATTACGGGGAATTGGTGGAAGCAGCATCTAAACTGCCGGCGCCAAAAGATATTGTACTCAAAAAACGATCGGATTATAAACTGATAGGCAAAGCGCTCAAAAGGCAGGACATTCCATTAAAAACCAATGGTTCCGCCGTATTTGGTTTGGATTTCCGGTTGCCGGGAATGCTCTATGCTGTGGTTGAACGCAATCCGCGTTTAAGGGGTAAACTAAAGAGTTTTGATGCCTCCGCCGCGCTGAAAGTGCCGGGCGTGAAGAAAGTTTTTAAAATACAAACGGGCGTGTTCCAAACCTTCAGGGATGGTGTTGCCGTGGTGGCCGATAGCACCTGGGCAGCTATGCAGGGCCGGAAAGCGCTTAGCATTGAATGGGATGACAGCGGCTTTGACCATGTAAGCACCGCCGATATTTACCAGCAGCAAAATGATTTAATAAAGAATAAAGAAGGACTTTCTGCACGAAAGCAGGGCGATCCTGACAGCATTTTAGCTGCTGCAACACAAAAGCTCGACTTGGTTTACGAAACGCCTTACCAGTCGCACAGCGCAATGGAACCCTTGAATTGTGTCGCCTGGTACCAACCTGATAAATTGGAGATCTGGGGGCCGATACAAGCGCCCGAATGGGTGCAGGATTTTATCTGCCCGCAGTTTAAACTGCCCCGGGAAAAAGTGATTGTAAATATGACTTTCTTAGGCGGTGGTTTTGGCCGGAAGGCCTTTATGGATTACCCGCACGAAGCTTGTTTAATCTCGAAAGAGATGGGTGTTCCGGTGATGGTGGTTTGGTCGAGGGAGGACGACATGACCCAGGGCCCCTACCGTGCCGGCATATCTTACCGTTGCCAGGGCGCCCTTACCGATGGTAAACTCAGCGCGCTGAAATTTAAAGCCGCAGGACAGAACATTTTTCATTGGATGGGAGCACCGAAAGACAGGGCAAATGGCAGTATTTCCGAAGGCTTTTTGGCGCCGTATTATAAAAGTATAGCCAACATCAGCTTTTGGGATGTGCCGTTTGAAACGCCCATTCCTAATGTTTGGTGGCGTTCGGTTTGTGCCTCAACAAATGGCTTTGCCTATGAAAGTTTTATGGACGAAATGGCCCATCTTGCCGGTAAAGATCCGCTGGATTTCAGGCGGGAATATTTGAAGGAAGAGCGCGAGCAAAAGCTGATCGATAAAATGGAAGAGGTTTCCGGCTGGAAGTCAAGAAAGAAGGGCGACGGTTTTGGGGCAGCCATTACAGAGTGCTTTGGAACTACCGTGGGGCAAATAGTAAAGGTTTCCCGTAAAGCAGATGGAAAAGTAAGCATAGATAAAGTTTGGGCGGTGGTTGATTGTGGCTGGTATGTAAACCCCGACATTGTTCATGCGCAGGTAGAAGGTGCAATCGTAATGGCTTTAGGCGCGGCAACCAAACACGAGATCACTTTTAAAGACGGATTGGTGGAGCAGCGGAACTTTTATAATTACATTATGCCCAGGATAAATGATATGCCTAAAGTAGAAGTGCACATTATGGAAAACGATGCCAACGCCGGCGGTGTTGGTGAACCCGGACTTCCGCCATTTGCCCCTGCACTGACAGCAGCCATTTTCGACCTTACGGGAAAAAGGATCAGGAAGTTGCCGTTTGATATGACCAGTATTTAATTATCGGGACGATAGCCCGGCAGGGTCATTTTTAAATTGCCCCCTCTAGCGAAAGAATCCGCGTTAAGGCCCACAGCGTTGGGCTTCCCGTGCGCCCCTGGCATGTAACTGATTTTCAGCCATTTATTGGTGTTAATAACAAATGCAGTGCAGTATCGTGCGCACACCTGGCATATCGGCAATTAATCAATAAACGTGTTAATTAAATCGATATTTTAAAAGCATTACACCTGTTCAATGCCTTCTAATCGGCATGGCTTTATTTTCGCTCTTTATAAAACTTTTTAATTTTTTTGTTGGCAAGAAATAGATACATTTAATCATGATTGGTCGGCCTTTTAAGTTTCAATTCCGAACTGAAACCATTGCACTATTTTTTTTAATCACTCCTTTACTCCTGTTTGCCCAAAATAGTGCCGATTTTAAGCCTTTGATTGCGGATAATATAAAGGTTACCTCTAAAGTTCTTGGCGAAGACCGTAAAGTTTATATCTATGTTCCGCCTGTGGATTCTGCAAATCTTGCGAAACGTTACCCCGTATTGTATTTAATGGATGGAGAGAGCCATTTCAGTATGATCGCCGAACTTTGCAGATACCTTAGCCGATGGGATGTAAACGTGATACCTGAAATGATTATTGTAGGAATACCAAATACCAATCGCACCAGGGACCTTACCCCAACCCATAGTATTATTGATTATTATGGAAAACCCGATACCAGTTCAACATCATGGCTGAAACCAAGCGGTGGCAACGCAAAGTTTCTGCAATTTATTAAGGAAGAATTAGTGCCATATGTCGACTTACACTACAAAACCGAACCTTTTAAAATATTTGCCGGGCACTCGTTCGGCGGGATCACCGCTATCGATTGTCTACTGAACAATCCGGATATGTTTAGTGCCTTTGTTGCCATAAGTCCTTCGTTTTGGTGGGATAGGGGGTATTTATTAAAACTTGCAGATGAAAAACTAAAAAAGGGATCAACCCTTAATAAAATACTGTTTTACAGCGATGCCAGCGAGGGCGTTGCAGATAAAAGCTCATTTCATACCAATCTGCTGAAATTTGATTCGCTTATTTTCAAAAGGCAGCTCACAGGTTTAAATTATAAATATGTTTATTATCCTGATGAGATACATATGACAGAGCCTGTGAAGGCGTATTATGATGCGCTGCGTTTTATCTACCAGCAATGGAACTTGCCTCCTATCGACCCCAAAATGGTTAACGCTGCGGTCATCATGAAGCATTACCGCCAGCTATCCTTACGATATGGTTACACCATTTTACCAAATGAGATAAATATTAACGACTGGGCCTCTTATTTAATGAAGAGTGGCGAAACGCTGGATAATGCTTTAAGTCTTTTTGAAATGAACACAGTAAATTTCCCTTCTTCTTACAAGGCGTTCACCAGCCTGGGCGATGCCTATATAAAAAAAGGAGAAAAACAAAAAGCTATTGCCTGCTACCAAAGAGCGCTCGAACTAAACCCCTCCGCTACAGCTGTTAAAGACAAGTTGAAAGGGCTTTAAGTAATTATCATGTCTTCCATTGCAGGTAGTCGGAACAAAAAGTGCAACTATGGCGCATTGCGAATATCGACCAAAAGTGATCACCAAACCCTATTTCAATCCCTCACGCTCCACTTTTTCTAAATACCTGAGCACCCATTTGCGTTGTTTATCGTCGCTAAGCATCTGCTTAAGCTGTTTGTAGTACGCGTTGATAAATAAATATTCGTTATTGGCCAAATAATACGACATGATTTGTGCTTTGCTCAGCTTCGATTGAGCATAGTTTCCTTTCAGCGTTTTGCTTTGTTCATCCCAGGCATAACGTACTGCCGTCGAATCATTTATAAAATCGGGCGACGATTCAAAATAAGTCGTATCGGGCAAACTTACCGTTTGATTGAAACTCTGGTTATAGACCATTTTTATAGTTAAGGGATGGGTGCTCAGGATAGTAGATTCGAGCCAGCGCGCCCGAAATGCCGGTGGCTGTAAATTCCCGATTTCAAGTTCGTTGAGTATCGGGATCAGTTTGTTATTATCGTACTTATAAAAGAAAAAGTTATCCCAGGATACCCCCGATCCCCGGTTGAACTCCTTCCCATAGTAAACAACAGTTTTATCGTCAGCATCCTTGTAATAACTTACATCCGGTCCACCGTGGTTATAGCCATCGTGCATGGCAATTATCCGGTTGCCCGAAAAGAAATATAAATAGGCATTGATGCAACTAAAACTATCACCGATAGATAAAGCAAATTCATTAAAATCATGTTTGTTTGAACTGAAAGGATAATACTTAACGGGGATGAGGCCCACCTTGTAAGTCTTTAATACACTTTCCACATTGCAGGAGTCGCTGATATCGCTATTATGAAAAACCCGCCGCGCAACCCTGGCCGGCATCACCCCTTTCAAAGCCGCTTGTTTTATTATGTCGAAATCGGGCTGCGACAGGAGTGTATCCATCTGTTTTTGCGACTTAAAGATCGAATCGGGTTCAAAGGCAACTTTATCCTCCAGTGCTTGCTGTGGCAAATGACCAATGCTATCCAAAAACACTTCAAGTTGTGCTGACCGCCCGGTACTATTTTGGCTGCTAATTTCAGTTTTCGCGGTTTTTGTTGGATGCGTACAGCTTATCAGTAAAGCAAGCCACACGAGGCCGCCGGATTTGTTCATGGCAAGGATTTATATCGTGAAATTAACTACAAAAATGTCCTGCGCGTATGCTCAAACGCAAATATATTTTTCATATCACCATGCCTTAAAGCCCAAGGGAAATCGCGTTTAAGAAATAACGAACGCAATTACCGGATAGCGACGGGTTTGAAACCCGCCGCTATGGAAAAAGCCCTCATCAATTCCAAAACTAGTGTCAATGAACGAATCAAAATCAAACAATTAAGGGCGTCAGTGTAGTGTTACGATAGCATAGCGACGGGTTTCAAAACCCGTCGCTATGCTATCGTAAATGTCGCTTTGGTTTTAAAAGCGATTGCCCCTGCCATCCAACCCTTTTTTATTTGAATATGTTAAATAAAATACCATTTAGCGGTGTAAGTTCTCCTTGCAACATCACTTAAAAATTGAGCGTGACCCAATTTTCAGCCAAATAAGCGCAATAAATTTTGTAAGTTAGTGGTTCGTCAGGCTGCTCGGGTGCTTATTGGATATCTCCATTCATTCCGAAGTAGTGTTAAATTGGTATTTGACACACCATGGTTGCCCATTTTTTAAAAAAGTTAAGAAATGTTATTTTAGGCTTTTTGACGAATTGGATATATCGGGATTCCAACCGGACAATATTGATTTAAATTAATTAGGAATAACGATTATGGAAAATGCAAGGCTTTCCAAGCCGAACAGCGAAAGAAATTGGAAGGCTTGGGGACCATATCTTTCTGAACGCCAGTGGGGTACTGTCAGGGAGGATTATAGTCCTTCCGGAAATACCTGGAGCTATATCAACCACGATTTGGCCAGGAGCTATGCCTATAGATGGGGCGAGGATGGCATTGCGGGATTTTGCGACGTTGAACAAGTTTTGTGCCTGGCGCCTGTTTTTTGGAACGGAAAGGATACCATTTTAAAAGAAAGGCTTTTTGGCTTGACTAACCAGGAAGGAAACCATGGCGAAGATGTCAAAGAATTGTATTTTCATTTGGATTCGTCGCCTACACACTCGTATTGTAAATTTTTATACAAATATCCCCAGGCAGCTTTTCCGTATATGGAGTTGCTGCAAAAAAATCAAAAAGATCGCTTAAGCCCTGAATTTGAAATTCTTGACACGGGCATTTTTAACGACAACCGGTATTTTGATTGCTTTGTTGAATACGCAAAAGCGGAGACGAAGGATATTTTGATGAAAATTACCGTGCACAACAGGGGGCCCGAAGAAGCTCCTATTCACGTGTTGCCGCACGTTTGGTTTCGTAACTTCTGGCGGCATAACCCGAGGTTTACCAGTCCCGAAATTACATCGCTATCAGACAATTGTTTGCAAACCTATTCAAGCCGCAACGGTACTTATTATTTTTACCATGATGATGGCGAACAACTGTTTTGCGAAAATGAAACGAACAGCAAACGTATTTTTCATAAAGCCAACGAAACTGCTTTTGTAAAAGACGGTATAAACAACTACGTCGTAAACAATCAAAATACCATAAACCCCGAAAAAGAAGGTACCAAAGCTGCCATTTGGTTACAGGGAAACATTGCCCCCGGATCATTTAAAGTATTTAAGGTGAGGTTAACCATGGACCAGATGGAAAACCCCTGGGCAGATTTTGACGATATATTTGCAACACGCCTGGCCGAAACAGGCAGTTATTACAACAAGTTAACGCCGGCTGCTTTATCAAAAAAACAAAAAGGTTTATTGAGGAGCACCGTAAGCGGATTGTTGTGGGGCAAGCAATTTTATTACTTCGATGTATTTAAATGGCTGTTTGGCGAGCCACACGAAAAGCAATTACCACGGAACTTTCAGCGTAATTATGATTGGCAGCATCTTACCTGCCGCAATATCATATCGATGCCGGACAAGTGGGAATACCCCTGGTTTGCGGCCTGGGATCTGGCTTTCCATGCGGCTACCTTTGTACATATTGACCCGGAATTTGCAAAGCAGCAATTGCTGGTGATACTCAGGGAATATTATATGCATCCTAATGGGCAAATACCGGCTTATGAATGGAATTTTAGCGATGTAAATCCACCCGTTCATGCCTGGAGCGTTTGGTATGTGTACGAGGCCGACAAAAAGAAAACGGGCAAATCCGACTGGGATTTCCTGGAGCGCTCGTTCCAAAAGCTGCTCATGAATTTTACCTGGTGGGTAAATCAAAAAGATGCCAATGGTACCGATATATTTGAAGGCGGCTTCCTGGGCCTGGATAATATTGGCGTTTTCGACAGAAACCAAATGCCGCCCGGTATTAAAAAGCTTCAGCAAGCCGATGCAACCAGCTGGATGGCCATGTATGCCATCAATATGCTGCGCATTTCGCTGGAGTTGGCACAACACAACCTGGCCTATGAGGAATCGGCGGCGAAATTTTTCCGCCACTTTTTGAATATTGGTTGGGCCATGCACCATATTGGCAAAAGAGACATAGCGTTATGGGACGAAGAAGATGGGTTTTATTACGATGCCATACAATTTGAAAACGGTACCAGCCAGCGGTTAAAAGTTCGTTCGCTTGTGGGGATTATTCCCTTGCTGGCTGTAGAAATAATGCACGCCGACTTATTTAAGAAACTGAAGGAATTTAATACCCGGCTTGACAGCATTAGACGCACCCGGCCCGATTTAACCAAAGTAATTTCGGACATTGAGAAGAAAAACAAAGACGGCAACTATTTATTCGCCATTATGGTGGGCGACCGCCTCGAACATTTGCTGAAAAGACTTTTGGATGAGGCTGAGTTTTTATCAGATTACGGTATTCGCTCCTTATCAAAATGTTACCAGGACAAGCCTTTTGTATTTGGCTATAAAGGAAGCGAATACAGCATAAGTTACGAGCCCGGTGAAAGCTTGAGCTCCATGTTTGGCGGCAATTCAAACTGGCGCGGACCGATATGGCTGCCCATTAATTATCTGATCATAAACGCGTTAAGGAAATATTACGAATATTATGGCGATGCGTACAAGCGCGAATTCCCGGCACGGTCAGGAAACCAATTGACCCTTAAACAAATTGCCAATGAATTAACCAAAAGGCTTTTAAAAATATTCGAAAAGAATGACGCGGGGGTATATCAGTACCATTCAACGGATCAGGACCAATGGGCAAATGAACATTTTAAGGACCATCATTTATTTTATGAATTTTTTCATGGCGATACCGGCCAGGGCCTCGGCGCATCCCATCAAACCGGCTGGACGGCATTGATAGCTAATTTATTGCTGGAGATGGATGAAAATTAATGTGAAAGCCCTTACGCCAAAAAAACTTGCGACATTATTCGACCGTCTGACCCATTTTTAGCCACCTTAATTTGTCGTCTTTAAAAATATATACGCTTTCGAATGTCGACTCCTCGTCTGCTACAATAAGCGTGTCACAGGCGATGTTTTTTACCGCGAGTAATTTCAAAAAGGCCTCTTTTTTCATACCAATGGAGATCTTTTTGTTTAAGCGAACTTTATCGTTTTTTACATCGGCATCTTCTATGTAAAAGCCCTCTTTGGGATTTCGGAATAAGCTAATTTTATTTATGCCATCGCTGAAATCATACAGATCATAGGACTCACCCTGGTCATTTTTTTGTTTTTCCATTTTTAAAACGACCGGATTGAGGAACAGCGATTTGATTTTATTGATATCTGCTTTAAAAACATCAAAAGCCAGTGCGTGATAACTAAGTTCATTGTTGATCACTGCTGAATCACAATCAGCACCCGGAATGGATTTTTGGGGCATCGCATCTTTTGAAGCTTTTATGGTATCCAAGTGCGCCGGAGGTTTTGTACGCGTGCTGCTGCTTTGGCATCCGGCAATAGCGACTGATATTAACAAAACAAAACACCTGTTTCCTGATAGTTTCACTTTCATATCATTTGCCTGATAAGTACCTTACCTATACGAGCCATCAACATTTTTATGCGCCCTTAGGGTAAACATATGAGGTAGATTCTTCCTTCATTTTTATTGGGCGCACCTCTACCCTGGCAGTGGTGGTGTAAGCAAACTCAGGGTTGCCTTTTGCTATGGCAATGGCTTCATCAAGGTCATTGGCCATGATATGGTAGTAGCCTACAATCACTTCAGTGGTCTCGCTATAAGCGCCCTCGTGCCAGGAGCCGTTGTCGCCCGAAATCATTGTCCCTTCGCGAACCAGTGGTTGTGCGCTCACCAGGTTGCCATTGCTTTTCAATCCCTCTAAATACACCTGGCAGGCTTTCAAAAAGGCCAGGTCCTGTTCCGGCGAAAACGTTGTTTTGCTATCCGCTTCGTTGCGGATGAGTAACATAAATTCTTTCATATTTTGAGTTTTTAGGTTTTGATGTTGTGTAAGCACACTGACAGGAACAAGGCGACCGGAATGCTAAATCAAATTTAAAAGATTGAGGCGAATCAAATTCCCTTTAATCAAAATAAACATCAACTAAAACTCCATCACGCTATTTATCTATTTGGCCTGAATTGTATAATTTATGTCCTTTGAGACAATCGCATTAAGGTTTAAATTTGTTAGGTGAATGAATCTGTTATAGTTAATAACCAGCAACGGAAACAAGTGGTGATTGTAGCCATGTCCGGCAATATACTGCTCAACTTTGCCGGACCGGCTGATGTTTTTACCAATGCTGATAAATGCCTGGGCGCCTCGGGTTCAAAAGCGGGTTACGATGTTTTGATTGCATCGCCAACGATGGACAAAAAAATCGCCACCACAACCGGGATGGACATCGTGTGCCAATACTGCGCAATGGAAATTACAAGGCCTATTGATACGCTGATCGTAGCCGGCAACGACTTCCAGGCCTTAAACAAACCGGAATACGCTGATTTTTATAATTGGCTATCCATCATCAACCAAAACAATACCCGGCGAATAGGATCAGTTTGTGGCGGCGCATTTGCGCTGGCCGAGGCTGGTTTATTAAACGGCAAAAAGGCAACAACACATTGGCAGTTGAGCGACCGGCTAAAAAACGACTATCCGCTTGTTGAAGTTAATAACACGGCTTTTTATACTACCGACGGGCATATTTATACATCAGGGGGTGTGTCATCCGGAATTGACCTTGCGCTGGCTTTGGTGGAGGAAGACCACGGAAAAGAAATTGCCCTCCAGGTGGCCCGCAAAATAGTTTTTTATTTAAGCCGTCCCGGCTTCCAGGTTCAGTTTGGCAATTTATTGCCGGTTTATAAAAGCCCCGGCATTGCCGAAAAGCTGCATGGCTGGTTGCTTGAAAACCTGCACGAACCATTGGATGTTGCGCGGATAGCCGACCATTTGAATATGAGCCCCAGGAATTTTACGCGCGTATTCCATAAACAAACCGGTTTGCCTCCAGCTAAATTTATTGAAAAAATAAGGGTTGAAGCAGCCCGAAAATACCTGGAAAACACGGATGTAACGCTTGAAAATATCGCCGAAAAATGCGGCCTGGGCGGCCTGGTTTCCATGCGGCGAACATTTTTGAGGCATTTAATGACAACCCCATCCGATTATCGCCGGGCATTCCGGACGTCGCTCAGGGGACAAGTCAATACACTTGAGTCTGTTTGATTCTGTTCCCGACTTATGACTCATGACTTTCGACTCAGGACTCAGGACTTAACACAATATCTAACTTAAAATAAATAAAAATGAAAATTGCAATTAATGGTTTCGGCCGCATAGGCAGGATGACCCTCCGGGCATTACAAAACAAGCCGGGGGTAGAAGTTGTCGCCGTAAACGATCTCACAGATATCAAAACATTAACCCACCTGCTTAAATATGATACCGCCCACGGGCGATTCCCGGGAGAGGTTACTGCCGAGGGGGATACGATGATTGTAAATGGGAAACGAATCCAACTGTTAAGCGAACGGGATCCCGAAAAACTACCATGGAAAAATTTAGGTATTGATGTAGTGATAGAGTCAACCGGCAGGTTTACCGATAAAACTGCTGCAACGTCACACATTAACGCCGGTGCAAAAAAGGTACTGATCACCGCGCCGGCTTCCGGTGGCATAAAAACCATCGTCCATGGTGTAAATAACGAATTGATAGCTAATGATTTAATTTATTCAACCGCATCCTGCACCACGGGTGCCATTGCCCCGGTTTTATATATCCTGGACAAGGAATTTGGGATCGAATCCGGTTACATGGTTACCGTGCATGCATTTACGGCCGACCAAAACTTACAGGATGCGCCGCATAAAGATTTACGACGGGCCCGTGCAGCATCCTATTCTATCATCCCTGCAAGCACAGGCGCAGCCAAAGCCATAGGCGATGTATTGCCAAATTTAAAAGGGAAGTTAGATGGCTACTCTTATCGCGTACCGGTAATTGATGCGTCGATAGTGGATCTGTCGATTAACCTGAAGAAAGAGGTATCCGTTGCCGAACTGAATGACTTATTTAAACACTATGCCGAAAACTCCCTCAAAGGCATCCTGGAATATACCGAAGAACCGCTGGTATCCTCAGATATCCTTGGCAATACCCATTCATCAATCCTCGACGGCAGCCTCACCAAAACCATAAACAAATTGGTGAAGGTAGTAGCCTGGTACGATAACGAAGTAGGCATTTCAAACAGGATAGCTGAGTTGGTGAGTGTGTTGTAAAGGAAAGCTGAACGAGCTGCATCTGCGTTTAACAGGAAACAGCCTTCCCTCCCGGCAGCGTCATCTGTATAAGTGACCTGCCGGGAAAAAAAGCCGCATCCTGGATTACCTGACATCCTCGTTAAAGGAGTGGGTTAAAAATGCTTGAATATTAGTATCAGTAAAATCAAAATTAATAACAGGAAGATGAAAAGATAGATGAGTTTTTGCTCTCTGCATGAAATGCACTTTTCATCTCCGGGTTGATTAACAATACCCCCTGTTTTTCCATCCCCGGTACCTGACGGTTCAACCAGGGAAGGATCTCCGCCCATGTAAGTAACACGGTCGGCAATTTGATCAACATACCTGCGGAACACCAGGTACCAGCGGCTTTCAACAGGGATGGCCTGCTCTATAAAACGCAATATAGAAAGCCGCCGAATTTCGGGTTGAAGCAACAGTTCTTTGGTACTTACCGGAATAGTCAGGTGAAACACCCCTAACACTTTCCTGTAAATATATTTTGGCGTTCCGCCGGCGGCCGCGCCGTCAACAAAAGTAACATTATCGAAACTCTTGATATTGCCGCTGCCTGCTATCGTAATCTGTTTTATGGTTACATTAAATTCCTGGCCCTTTATTATGCCCAAAGGTAAATCTACGGTAAGCAGCCCTGCAAAATTAATTGTTTGTCCTTTTGCTATCGGGATATATGTGATTCCCTCGGCCGGGCATTGAATAGTGTACGAATCGGCCTTTGCCAAACGATGCGTGGTGTATAATTGAGCGGCAAGGTCAAGTATATGATCTGCAGTTACAGCGGGCAAGTAAATAGAGGCCACGCTGCCTGCCGGGATGTTCCCCCATTCTATCATTAACTCATCATGCGGAAATTCGACAGGTAAATAATACGGTGTTGGCCGTATTTCAAATGTTTGGGGTGCGCGGCGCGATTCAAGCGCCCCGGGATTAGGTACATTTACAAACGTGAGGTTTCTTTGGGCCAGTTTATCCGAAGTAGACGGATCGGCAGACCCAGGTATCGTAGCAAGGTCAAAAGAAATTTCTGTCAGCAGGCATTGATGTTCACTTCTGACCAATTGCTGAATTGGAAATTTCTGACCCGGGCCATTGAACGGCCCATCGGGCATTGTACCTACGTTTGGTCCGGTCATTCGCGATGGAAAGAGGAATTCTGTCGGTTGATTAATATCTATCCAGCAGCCAAAATAAGCATGCACTTCGCCGCCAAGCCCATCGGGCATTATATGCGCCCGTATATTTGGCGAATCCGTTTGGGTAGCCATGCTGGCAATGTTACTATCGATACGCTGGCTGGCAAAGAAAGGTATAGTTATAATCTCATCGCCCTGGATACCAAGTAACGGGATCTGTTCGCCCGCGCCATTTGCCGTGCGGCGATAAGTGGTGCTGGTATCATATGTTGCGTTGGTTTGCTGGGCGGGCCACATCCTAAAGAAAACCCTCACATCATCGGCCTGAACAATATCCCGGAAGCGCACCCGGGCAACGGCAAAGTTATAAACGGGGACGCCGTTAACATCTGCCGGGGCAAGGGCAAGCTCTGAGGCATCTTCGCCCTGGGGCAACAAATCAAATTCAGTATCGGCCGACCCGGGGCTTGCGTTGAGGTTGGTTATTACCTGGGAAATAAAATTGGTTGCTACTACCCGTGGGGCTCCGGTTGCAGCCACCTGAACGGCAAATTTGGTTTGACTGGCTTTCATCTGAAAAACCCTTACATCCGTACTTAAATACCAATCAAATCCGGCTGATATATCGCCGTGAAGGATAAAAGGATTGGGGTTCTTCAGCAGGGTAATAACTGCATTTGCCGTAACATTAGTACCACTTATACTGGTAATTGATGTTGAAATCGGCATATCATCACTTAGTCCGCTAAAATTAAACATCGATGCGTCCTGGAAAATAATTTTGAAGGGGAATGTAAAACGCTGCGGGATTGCCGGTAGCGTTGGGTCTTCCGGAACGACAGGGCCCTGAAACTGAAATGAAACCCCTGCACGCGGGTCCGGGATAGCAGGAATCCTGGGCGGGGCGTTTAAATTAGCCGCCGTAATACCCAGGTCGGCAGGTGTAAACCCCTCCACCACCACGTACAGCGTATGGTCGATATGAGCGGGGGTACCGCTTTCATTGATAAGCGCCTGTACTTCACCGGCGCCAATGCTGCTGCGGTCAACAATAATAAAGCAATCCTGTTTGGCTATGGTAATATTTACAGCATCCGACGCTATACCGTTGGCAACCACAACCATGGTGTATGGCCCCGAAGGTAGATCTGAAGGGATATGCACAGTAGTACTAACCACGGTGGCCCCGGTAGCAACACCCATGCTTGAGTGATGAGATGTACGGAGATAAACTATTTTTCCGGATAAGGTATTTGTTACCCGTACAATGGGATAATTGGTAGCCATTTGCGCATCATCGCCATAACTGCAGGCTTGCGAAAGGCCGTTAAACTGTGTACCCGACAATGTATAGTGATGCCCTGTGGTCATAATTGCAGTAAATGCAGTAATGGCCGGCTTCCAGGTTGCCTGGGGGCTGCCGTCCGGTGTGTATATCTGCACGTTAGAAGTGCCGTTTGAAAAAAGTACCTGGCCTGTTGGCAACAGCAGCATCCTCCCTGTATAGGCCGCACCGCCCGCATTGCCCGAAGCTGTAATAACCGATGCCAGGTTTGTAGCCGGATCGTATTCAAAAAAAGTAGTTGGCCCCGGATAGTTGCACGGCGGGTTTGGACTGCCCACCAGCAGTACTTTGCCGTTGGGCAGCAAAACACCAGGAGCATCCATCGGGAAACTTGTATTGCCGCCGCTGTCTACCAACGTTGGGCCCGCCGTCCAGGTACCAGGATTGGCTGCAACCGCAGGCGGCGTATAAATGGCTGTAACACCAGTAGCGCCCACTGCAAAAACGTTGCCGTTTGGTAAAAGCAGCGCAGGGCCAATCTCGGCCACAAACCCGGGGCAGGCCTGCGGCAGGGTGCCAGGGGTGCTGCCGGCGCTTACCCATTGGTCGGTGGCTATTATATATTTTTCGGCATTGGTGCCGTTAGAGCATTGTACGGTAAGTATAGTTCCGTCAGGCAATAATGTAAGCGTTTCCTCCGAGCCTGAGTCTCCTTTATTTGCGGCAAAAGTCCATAAATCCAGCAGGGGATCATATAGCGCTACTGCGGTTGAATTAAACTGGGCTATCATCAGCCTGCCGTCGGGAAGCATACAGGATGCAGAATCCCCAATATTGGTCCATCCCGGGGGCGGATTTATAATTTGCCAGCTATCGGCCACCGGGTCGTATACCTGGCAAGCAACTACATCTACACCCGTTGCAGCACCATTATCTTCGCCCCCACCAACAAAAACACGTCCGTCGGCAAATACGGCTGATGCAAAATACAAGGGCTTATAAGAGGGACCGCCCTGCGCAGCCGTAATTACCGGGTTATCCGGCATTGATTGCAACGCCGTCCATACGCCTGTTTCATACTTTCCGTCGGATCCGGGAGTAAGTTTGTGCCATTTTTCGGTACTGGTTTCATGAGCCATTACCGAACCGTCTGTAAGCAGCAGCATTGTATCAACATTAAATGTTGCGCCGCTGGTTAAGCCATTCCATGTGCCTGCCATAATATTAAAATTTAGTGTTCGTGATAAATTTATGCGGCCACAGTGGGGGTTTATGGCTTTTTATTTTTTTGTTATTTTACTATTGTAAAAGTTTAAGCAATTGAGGTTTAGATTTCTATGAATAAAATTAATAGTATAAAAGGCTAAACAGTTGAGTATTTTTACGTGATTATACGCAGTATTTTTACGTGTTTTTTTGTATGTTCTCGGCTCCTGCAGGTAGATGTTTCAAACAGGATAACTGAGTTGGTGAGTGTGTTGTAAAAGAAGTTAAGCGGCCTGCATCTGCATTTAACAACAAAAGCCTTTGGCAAAGCGCCAAAGGCTTTTTTATTTCCCATCGCTGCCGCGGCAAACGGTCACTAAAATTGTTTTCTAAACTTAAGCCACTGAAGCGTTTCCTCTTTAACTTCCGGGCTAAAATCATCTATTTCAGAGATGTCATACAGATCATCGGCTAATTGTGCAATTACGGTTTCCAAATATCTTGAACCGCCAATACCGTCATATCTGCGGGCAATATGCTTGTCAAAATCTGTAACGGCGCTGAAAATTTTATAGTAGGCATCCTTAATTTCAAGATTGCCTGCTTTCCAATCCTGTAAAATAGCATCGAAACTCTTGAGTCCCTGGGTAAACTCTACCAGCAGTCCCTTATCCATCAATTGCCGGGCAATCTTCTTATCTTTTTTCGGTAGATCGTAATACATAATTGTTCAAACTAAAATTACTTAGACAAATATCGTGAAAGTATAGGTTTTAAGATACAGCAAAGTTCGCGCGGCAAGGCCAGGTGCTTCCTAAGCCACTGTATTCGGAAGCTACTCCCCCAATTTATTCAACATTTTGCACAGGTGTCAAATAAAAAATGGTATCGATAAAATAAAATACACCATTATAGCAAAGAACATTTTCGTCATGAATATCCTCGAAAATCAAACCTAAATCCGGATTGAAATAATCGTTGTTTCTTTTGTGGCGAAATCCATTATAAGCCAGAAACTCCCTGACAAGCCCCAGGTCTGTGTGTTGGTTAGCAAGGATAAACTCTTGTTTAACCACAGCATGTAATTCGCCGTCGATTATTTGAAAACCCATAAAGCTATATGCCGTGGGCGGGAAGAAATAATTGTGAACGAGAAGGCTATTGAAATAATCAAACCAGGTTTCATAAAAGATGCTCTGATTTGTTTTTAAAACGTGAGTATCATCAAATCTATAAACCTTTTGCTCAGCGCCCTCGCTGATAAAATCATTGATAGAAATGGGATGTGGGTAGAAAAGCTGCTCTTTTTCTGAAAAAGTTATGAGTGCTGCTGTTTCTTTGTCTTTGAAATGCTGTTGTTTTTTAGCAACGCCGCTTGTTTCCGCATATCTTCTAAGGAAAGTTTGGGCTTTTTTGAGGAGGCCGCCTGGGCCAGTTTGTTCATCTCCATGAATGATATTCTGTAATTCATCTTTGATGTGTTTCATTTAAACAATATTCAAATATACGATTTCCGGCGAAGTTGTTTTTACCTCTCCCCGCAGATCTTTCGCGGACGGCTCTACGAAAGTATGCCGGTTGAAAATAACGAATCCATTAAGTAAAATATTTATTTCATTTTCCCGCCATTCTCAAAACCAAACCACCCTTTTCAGGCAAAACCCTAAAAACAACATTACCATCCACCTTTCCAAACGAACCTTTTAACGCCTTCATAAAATAATCCATTCCCTCAAAATTGCAGGCCATTTGTTTGAGAGATATTTTTGTAAAAGGCAGTTTTGCTTTATCAGCAACCTGCATATCCAGGTACCAGTTGATTGTTTTGTCGCTTTTGATGTTCATTTTAATTTGGCGCTCGTCCATATCCATCAAAAGTGTCCCTTCAACTGATTTTAACGGCCAGGCGATGTGCAGCCTGCCTTTGGCCGGACTGGTAATTATCGGGTCGCCGCCTTCCAATAGTGTTTCTTTGCCATCAATGGTGGCTTTAAATTGCAGACCGGCCGCTTGCTGCGCATTGCTCCACAAGTAACCATCCACTATAGGCAGGGTGAAAAACGAGCATTCGTTTGCGGTAGCTTTTTGTTTTTCATAAACCGACGGAAACTTTTCATCAAATAAATGAATGTCCCTCACCCGCAGGCTGCCGTGTTCCCACAATAAATTAATGCGGTAAAACCGGCTGTTAAACCAAACAGTTTTCCGGTCGCTGCCGGGGATATCGTTATTGATGGTGACCGATGTTGCCGGCGTTACTTTATAATGATCTGCAAACCATTTGCCCGATGCGGCAAGTGTTTCAACCTTTATTTTGTGCTCGTCGCGCAGGCGGGCAATCAGCGGCATTTGTAAGGCAAAGCCTTTGGCCATGGCATCCCAGGTAAAGGAGTTTTCCTGCCCTGCCTGCGTATAAGCAAATTCCATAGCCTCGCCTTTAACAAATTCTTTAAAATACCAGTTCACCCAGGTGGAGTCGCCGCCGCCAAATTTATAAACCGGCTCCAGCGTCACCACCTCCTGGCGGGTGGTGCCCAAACCGTTATCATACTGCCGCACCGGGTCGCTCCCCAGCATCCTGAATATGGGCACCGGGATTTGATTTCCGGCATGCTGCGCCGGCATGTACGAGTTAATTTTGCTGGGATAATAAGCCTGGTTCCAATAACCGCCCCAAAGGGTATAACCATCGGTGCCGTACTGGTCCTTGCAATTGGCTGATGCTACAATATGATATTTTTGGTAGAGGTAATTGAGCGTATGGGCATCAATAAACCAGGAAGCAACCGACTTTGGATAATAACCGAAAATCTTTTTAAAATCCTTCATGTAAACATCGGCTAATTTTTCGCGCTCTTTTGGCGTATAGCCGGTGGCGAAACCGATATTGGCGCGCCAGTCCCAGGGATAGCGCCCGCGCCATTTTAGTCCGGCCCGTTCCACCAGCGGCTGGGGTATTTCCCACCAGGCGCCTATCTCAAAAGTGTCGCGCGGCAGGCTTTTTAATAGTTTTTGATAACGAGGATCCATCAGGGCATCGTATTGCAATAAAAACGAGCCGCCCAGTTTGTATTGCCTCATCATTTCAACCTGCTTGACCACGGTTTGATAAAGCACATCTTCGGTAATGGCCGGATCGCGCGGCTCCAGCAGGCGGATAAAATTGACAATGTTGACTATTTTAGGATGATCGTTACCCTTTTTATGCGGCGGCTTTACGTTGGCAAAAGAGCCCAGCAAACAGATAGCTGCGATACAGAATAAATTTACGCCGATGAATATTTTACGCTTTGCTTCCTTCATTTTCAGTTTTTTATTTAGCTTGCTTGTCCCCGATAAAAATAGACTATTTGTTGTATAAACAAGTTTACATTATCTGTTATCATTAATAAAGACTACCAACTGACCTATGTTTTTAAAATCGATTTATACCGCCCTGATTTATTGCTGCCTTATTTTTTCGCCCTTTGCCGGCGTGGCTAAAGTGTACACCATCAGCAACTCCAAAATCACCATGCAATTGGATTACGGCGACAAAGCCAGCATCACCTCGCTAACGGTTAACGGGCAAAAAGTGATCAGTAGTGCCGACGGCATATTCACATCGCTAACCATAGGGGGTGTTACTTATTCCTCGCTTCACCTGCAATCGGCACCTGTGTTGGTAAAAAACGGCAATATCATTAAGCTGATGGGGATAATTTATGGCGATAAAAACATCAGCATTAAGGAAAACTGGGTATTTACCATCAGCGGAAAATCCATTAAATGGACACTGGAACGAAGCCTCTCCAAACCGGTAACTATTGACGAGGGCGCTTTGCCCATATTCAATTTCGACAGTATTAATACATGGGAAGGCGCTTACCAGGGCTATGGCGGCCTCGCATGGTTTTACCTGTTCAACGAAAAATTATGCACTTATGGCGTGCATACTACCTCGTCGGATTTTTGGAACAGCAAAACCGGCAATGGCCTAAATGTTACGGTGAACGCACCGGGCAATAACGTTGCCATGAAATACACCCGCACCAACGGCGACAAGCTGGCCTATACGGTTACCGTATCGGGCAAGGAGTTGATCCCCAAATCGGACAGCGGCACAAACCGCAGAAGGTTTATCAGGCAGCGTACCGATGTATGGGCGCCCTTTGCCCTGGCGGCCGGAAACAGCAGCGAGAGCATCACCTTAAGCTATTTCGATTTTAATGAAAAATACGGACGCGGGAAATTTAAAGGGATTGATGGCGAAAAGGTAAGCGCCGTATTAAACACTATTGCCCGCATTGGTGTGATCGATTCCCTGCATTTCGGCGGCAACAGCTGGCATACACCTTATGGCCCCATCTGTTTGCACGAACAATATATTGCGCAGTTGGGCCTCGCCATAAATGATCCCAAATACTTAAAAGGAGATCAAACCTGTCTTGATTTTTACCGCGACCATGCCATAAAACCCGATGGCCGGGTTTACCCGCGCTGGGCCTATACCAACGAAGATGCCATGCCGGGGAAATTTAATAAATATGGTTTTTACGAGGCCCAATGGGGCATCCTGATGGATTCGAACCCCGACCTGGTGACCAATATTGCCGAGCTATACGATATGAATGGCAATAAACAATGGGTTAAAAGTCACCAGCTAAGCTGCGAAAAAGCTTTGGACTGGATATTAAAGCGGGACAGTAACGGTAACGGACTGGTTGAAATGACCAACGACAACATGGCCGAAAAAAAGAGCAGCGATTGGATTGATATCATTTGGGCATCGTACGAAAATGCTTTTGTAAACGCAAAGCTGTATCATGCCCTGGTTAAATGGTCGGCAATAGAACACCAGTTAAATAACGAACCTAAAGCAAAGTATTATGCTGATTTTGCAGCGAGGCTCAAAACAAGTTTCAATAAATCAACCAAAGATGGTGGTTTTTGGGATGACGAAAATGGTTGCTATATCCATTGGCGCGATAAGGACCAAAGCATCCACGGCCGTAACATGGTTACCCCGGTAAACTTTATGGCCATTGCCTATGGCATTTGCGATAACGATGCCCGCCGGAAAACTATCCTGGATAAAATTGAAGCACAAATGGAGAAGGAAAAACTTTTCTTCTGGCCATTATGCATGACCACCTATGCGCCCGGCGAAGGTAATGGTTGGCAGTTCCCCTTCCCCGGTTACGAAAACGGCGACCTGTTTTTGTCGTGGGGCTCGGTTGGTGTGGCAGCTTATGCCGATTATAAGCCTGCCCTCGCCCTTAAATATGTAAAAAATGTGCTGGAACAATACAGCAAGGATGGCCTGGCATTTCAGCGTTATGGCAGGGTAAAACAGGATGGCCTCGGCGATGATATTTTATCGGGCAACAGTCTGTCCATTGTGGGCTTATACCAGGCTGTTTATGGCATCAACCCTTTATACAATCGCTTTTACCTTAACCCGCACCTTACATCCGACCTGAACGGCACTGTTTTAAAATACAATTTCAGGAATAAGCCACTAACGATAAAACTCGATAGCGGCACTTATTCCGTAGCTGATAAAATGTTTAAAGTGACCGCCAACACCGGCTTTGGCTTTAATACCGCCAAAAACCAGCTCTCTTATTTTAACCAAAACAGCCAGGATGCCTCGCTGCAGGCCACCGCAACGCAACGCTTAACCATCAACATTAAAAACTGGACAACCGCTAAAATGGAATGGAAACAAACACCTGTTGGTCCGGTTAGCTATGTTGTTCATCAATTAAAGCCCAATGCTAGTTATGCTGTAACGATAAATGGGGAGGCTACCGTAAAAATGAAAAGTAATTTAAAGGGAGAGTTGATATTGAATAGTGATGCAAAAGCCGGGAATGGGAGGATTGTAGTGAGCAGGATTTGATTGTAGTACTGATGCTTAGCTATCTGTAGCCAAAAGGCTACGGAAGTAAAATTCAAAATTATTGATCGCACAAAATCCGAAAGTCAATCAAGTTTCCCTTGCTAAGCGTCAGCATCAAACTTCCGTTTCCTGAACAAATGCATCAAGGGAAGCCAGGTTTTTCACCGCGTCGCCCATGGTGTTGTTAAAATATACGTACACTGTTTTTCCTTCGTCCAGCCATTCCTTTATGTATGTGCTGTATTCCATTAGTATATCATTTTGGTAACTTCCCCGGTATTTTCCACCTGGGCCGTGGAAGCGAAGGTATACAGTATTGCCTTCAGCATAATTCATAGGCGTAGCCGAAACCGGGATATCCTGCAGAACGATACTAAGGTTGAACTCCCCGGCAAACTGCAGTATGTTGCTGTTGTACCATGACTGATGGCGAAATTCCATTGCTATTTTCCAGCTTTGCTGTGGATCATTTTCGCGGATATAAGCGATCAACTGTTGCAATTGCGGGAACAGGCCTGCTTTGGCGCCCGGCGGTAACTGTACCAGCAAACAGCCTTTTTTGGAGCCGGCGGGGTTAATAGCCTGCATAAATGCTGCTATATGCTGCGGATCGAAGGCTAATTCTTTTGCATGCGTTATCCCCTTCCACAATTTAAACGTAAACTTAAAATCATCGGGCACCATCGCCGCCCAATTTTCAATGGTTTTAGCCCGGGGGATTTTGTAAAATGATGAGTTAACTTCGATGCTGGTAAAGAGCGAAGCGTAATAGGATAACCGGCTTTTATCGCGGTATTCTTCCGGATAATGTGTTTTATTGGGTACCGGCAAAACCAAGCCGCTGGTGCCCGAATAATAATTAGCTGTTGACAATTTTGCCTCCCTTTAGTTGAAATATATGCCGGGCCGTAAAAGAGGTGTACATGGTGTGTTGTTTTACAGGATTAACTATTGAGGCTATTATTGGTTTTACTAATTTTAAAACAAGGACCTCATTTTGATGTTATCATATCACCTGCATGAAAGACTTTCGCCCAACGCTTCCCCGAAACCCGCTTTCATTTAATGAAAAATTTATAATTACCTTAAATTATTATTTAAAATAATTTATTAATATGATAGCTATTGCCTACCTTGCCATCTTAGTTCAAATCTCAAAGTTTGAATATGGTTTAAAAAAATAACCTGTATTCTTTCGCAACATCCCACTAAACATAAATACATTGCTACAAAAAAAGAAAAAGAACATCCTGGAACTCTGGATGAAGAACCAACTGGCAGACGATGGCTTACGCGAAGATCTGATCAGTAACGATGAACTCCGCGGCCAATCCGAAGAATTGGTGTTCGCTTTAGTGGGCAATCTGACAGATGAAAATTTCACCGATCTGAACTCCGATCAATGGAGCCCGGTGATCGAAATATTGGGCGGCATAGCCATAACGCGTGCCCGCCAGGGTTTTAGCCCCCGCGAGACGGGGAATTTCGTTTTCTCGTTAAAAGATGCCCTGCTGGAAGTATTACAGGAAGAAATACAAAACGATCCTCAAAAACTATTCGACGAAAGCCTCAAGATTAACCGGATGATGGATAATTTGAGCGTGGTAACGTTTGAAACCTTTATTAAGGGCCGCGAGGAAGTTATCCTCCGCCAGACAGATGAAATCGCCGAAATTTCCACCCCCGTGATCCGCGTGTGGGATGGAATTTTAGCCTTGCCTATTATAGGCACACTGGATAGCGCGCGCACCCAGATAGTAATGGAAAACTTGTTACAGGAAATAGTGGAGACCGGCTCGAGCATTGCCATATTGGATATCTCGGGCGTGCCGGCGGTAGATTCGCTGGTAGCACAGCACCTCATAAAAACCGTTAGCGCTACGCGGCTTATGGGAGCCGAGTGCATCATAAGCGGCATCCGGCCCGAAATTGCCCAAACAGTGGTGCATTTAGGTATCGATCTTTCAAATATCATAACCAAAGCCAGCCTGGCCAGTGCGTTGGCATATGCTTTTAAAGTAATGCAGCTTGAAGTAAGAAAAGTTCAAACCATCAAAAAAACAAGTTAAAAAATGGATAAGATCCCTATTCTAAGGATGGGTGCTTTTTTGCTGGTCACGATTCAGGTTGATTTGTATGACCGCCTGGCTCTTACTTTAGAGGCAGACCTGGTACAGATGGTTAACAAAACCAGCGCCAAGGGCGTATTGATTGATATTTCTGCAGTTTCCATAGTGGACTCGTTCATGGGCCGTATAATTGGCAATATTGCAGGCATGTGTAAAATATTAGATGCGGAAACCGTGGTTGTAGGTATGCAGCCTGCCGTGGCCATAACGCTTATTGAACTGGGTTTGCCGCTTAAGGGTGTGCATACCGCGCTTGATGTAGAGAAAGGCATGAATTTGCTAAAATCGATGATAGATTTTGACGAAGACGAACAAGATCAAGATTCAAGCGAAAATGACTTTATCATTGAGTAAAGATACCGTTGAAGTTGTTAAAGAACAGGACGTCGTTTTCTTAAAAAACCGGGTTAAGGAAGTTGCAGTTAAAATTAAAATGGGCTTGGTAAACCAAACCCGGCTTATAACTGCTGCCAGCGAACTTGTGCGAAACATGATGCGCTATGCCAATGGGGGCCGTTGTCTTATTGAAATAGTTTCCAGCGGCCGCATTAATGGTGTAAGGCTTACTTTCATTGATAAAGGGCCCGGCATACCCGATATACAGGCGGCAATGCGCGATGGTTTTTCTACAGGTAAGAGTTTAGGACTTGGTTTGCCGGGCACAAAACGCCTGGTAAATGAATTCGATATAAAAAGCAAAGTGGGCGAGGGTACTACCGTCACGATTATAAAATGGGCCAATGGTTGATGCAACACATACCAGTTTCGCAGCCGGCGACCGCAGTTATTTCTCCTTAATTAAGAAAGAGATTCACCGTGCTGCCACAGAAGCCGGCATGTCTGCATCGAGGATCAGTGAACTTGACCTCGTTGTGGCGGAGATGACTTCCAATCTATTTAAATACAGCGACGACGGCGAAATACTCATGGGCGTATTCCACAATGAAGGATCACCTTATATTGAACTAATCAGCATTGACAACGGCCCCGGAATGGCTAATCCTGCGCGCATGATGCAGGACGGCGTTTCAACAACCAATACGCTGGGGCACGGCCTGGGCAGTATGAAACGACTTTCGGATGATTTTGATCTGTACTCGCAGCCCGGTTGGGGCACCATAGTGCTTAGCCGCGTTTATAGCGACCCTGAAAAAGCTAAAGTGAAATATCCGGTGGTGATTCGTCCAATCGTAGTTTTTAAACCTGGCGAAACCACCAGCGGCGATGGATTTGTTTTCAAAAAAACAGATCAATATGTTAAAATGATGCTGGCTGATGGTTTGGGCCACGGACCTGAAGCTAATAAGGCAGTAAAAGAAGCAGCAGCAGTTTTTAAAGTTTTCCCGGACTACAGCCCTACGGAAACTTTACGCTTTATACACAACTCCATAAAAAAAACCCGTGGAGCGGTAATTAATATAACTGGCTACGAAGCCGGCAAAAAAATGTGGACTACAGCAGGCGTCGGCAATATTGCGCTTAGGCTGATAGGCCCCGGAACAATGCGCAATCACATGTCATACAATGGCATTGTGGGACATAACATTCCCGGTTCTATGAATGACCAGCAGTATCCGGCTGACCAATTTAACCAGGTAATGATATGCTCCGACGGTATTAAGACCCGTATTGAACTTACTAAATATCCGCAAATAGCCAAGCATGACCAGGCGGTGTTAGCGGCCGCCATTTATAAAGACCATGCCCGTAAAAACGACGATATGTCGGTAATAATGGCCAAAATAAAATGACATGTTAGAAATCGTCGCGCTATCGCTGGAAAATGAAATGGACCTCGTGCTAGCCCACAAACGGACCATGAAAGTTGCCGAGAAACTTGGGCTGACTGTTGCCACGCAAACCACATTTGCCACCGCGGTTTCGGAGATAGCAAGGGTTGTTATTGAGCAAACGGACAGTGGCTTGTTAATGATTGGCCTTGAGCAAAATAAGCTGCGTTTTTCGCTTGTGGCAGCCGTTACCTTTGATGCTGCTGTGCGGTTCACGAATGCTGATGAAGGATTTTATTATGCACAAAAATTGGTCCCCTCTTTCGCGCTGACTGAATCTGGCGGAGCGAATCTTATTGAAATGAAATTAGGGATACCCAGGTCATTAAGGGTTGATCCGGTAAAGATTAACCTGCTGAAAGAATATTTTTTAAACGAGCCTCCCCTAAACGCCTACGAAGAGATAAAAAAACGAAACGTTAGTTTGAACAGGCTTGCTGAGGAAAAGGATGAGGAACTGCGCCGCTCTAAAATTATTGATGAGCAAAAGACCGAATTTATTTCAATAGCCAGTCATGAACTAAAAACGCCCATCACGATCCTGAAAGCTTACACGCAAATGGCCAGGAAGCTAAAGGACCAGCCCAACGAACAACTGAGAGGCATGCTGGAAAAAATTGACTCGCAGTCGGGCAAATTACTATCGCTCGTGCGACAGTTGCTGGATATCTCCAAGGTGGAACATGGCCACCTCCAGTATAACAAAGAGCGGGTGGAGCTAAATGAATTTTTGAGTGAAATGGTTGAAGTTACCCGCCAGATCCTGCCCAATCACGAGGTACTTTTGGAATTAGGCGATACCGCCTGGGTTGAAATAGACCGATTAAGAATGGAACAGGTGGTATCTAATCTTTTAGGCAATGCTGCCAAATATTCGGCAAAAGGCACTTCCATCCACGTTATTTGTACCGAGGCTCCTGATGGGTTTTTCAAAATTGCTATTAAGGACCAGGGTATTGGCCTTTCGCAGGAATCCATTCTTTCGGTTTTTAATAAGTTTTACCGGGACAAGGATGTTGTAAAAACGCATGCAGGGCTTGGAATGGGCTTGTATATTACCTCAAAAATTATTTTGGGGCATGGCGGTAAAATTTGGGTAGAGAGCGAAGAAGGAATTGGCTCAACATTCTCATTCACCATACCACACGATTAAAGACAGCCAATCGGCACCGGGATAGCAGCCGTTCATCCGAAAAGAAAAAGCGGGCCTGCTAAAAAAAGAAAAGCCGCTTAAAATAAGCGGCCCTCTTAAACAAACTATTCACATAATTAAATTTTATTTCATGCTGTCGTGGATCTTTTGAATGGCATCCAAGTGCATTTTAAGGGTCGGTAAAGTTTTAGCAGCAAAAGCTTTCAGATCGGCATCCTTGCAATTATTGGAAGCGTCTTCAAATTCCTTAATGTCTTTCTTATGATCATCTATCATATTGCTAACGTAGGCCTTATCAAAATCTGCACCTGTTTTTGATGACAAATCATCCTTTACCTTTTGCTCGTCGGTGTCGATGGCGGTAGGCAAAGTAATGCCTTTGGCTTTCGCCAATGCTTTCAATTCTTCATTTGCCTTGCTGTGGTCCGAAACCATCATCGCGCCAAAATCCTTCACTTTAGGGTTCGTTGCCTTTTGCTGTGCTAATGTACCCAGCTCAACTTCGGCCATACCGCCATTAGCAGCTGTTACGGCAAATTTGGCATCATCCTTATTAACTGCCGATGCGGTTGAGTCTTTTTTTGCGGTATCCGCTTTTGCGGTGTTTGCGCTGTCGGCGCTCTCCTTACTATCTTTCGGGCCGTTGCAAGCCTGCATAAAGCAAGCCGATATCGCCACCATGGCGACTAATGTTATCTTTTTCATAGGTTTTAATTGTTTGGTATTAACGTGTACGTGATGTGTTAATTTTTAAATAACATAAACCGCCGTCGCCGGCGGTTTATGTTATAAGTTTAATCGTCGGCACGTTCTCTGCCGGCGTCGTAATTCACATGATTTTCCGCAATCTGGGTTAACAATGCATCGGCAGATTTCTCTTCGTCGATGGTCAGCACCAGTATTTCGGCGATGTCATAATACCCGAGCGTTTTTGCCAGGCTGATTAGCCCGCCATAGGAGGCTATCTCGTAATGCTCAGCCTTTTGGCCGGCAAATATTAAACCTACATCGCGCTGGGCGGTGCCCTCTTCGGTATCACTAATTATGCCGTCGCCTTCATCAACAATGCCCGACATGGCATCGCATTTTGTGGTCTCAGGCTCCAGGCCCAACATGCCAAATATCTGTTCCAAACGGGTTACGTGTGTTTCAGTTTCCGTAAGGTGACTGGTGAAGGCGTTCTTCAGTTCCTGGGAAGTAGCCGCTTCGGCTAAGTTCGGCAAGGTGTCAACCAATTCCCTTTCGGCCCAAAGTAAATCCTTCAACTCGTTAATAAAAAATTCCTGCAATTTCGAGTTACCTGTGCCGGTTTCTTCATCAACATATTCGGTTTCCGGCGCAAAAGCAGTATGTGCCTGGTATTCACCTACAGTACCATGGTATTGTGGCTCTTCGGTAAATTGCTCCTGTTGTTCCTGGTATACGGGTTCGCCGGCATTTACAGCATCGTCGTCATTACGGTTATCGTGCCTTTTTTCAACGTCCAATTGGTCACGCAGAGACCTGATTAAATCATGACCCTCAATAATGCCTTGCTGTTGCTTTTGTAAAACCTGCGCCAATTCAGGGCTTAAATTGTTTTCCGGCTGCAGGGCATCACGATAAGCCGCTTTTGCGGCGTCTTCGCCACGTTCACATTCATTCAGAATGGCTAATGCATCATTGCCGGTGAAGGTCGCCTTAATGTCAATCCATGCACGGTGCAAATCGCCGGAAGTGCTGGTGCCATCAGTTGGGTCGCCGCCGTATTGCTGTGCAATGGCGGTAAGTTCGGCAACGTATTGCTGGCTTTCGCCGGCAAATCTGTTAAATACGGCAATTAGTCCGTTCTCGTCATGTTCCAGGTGGGTGCCTGCTTTTTCAAAACCGGCAACACGGTCGTTGTTGATCTTGATGAGATCGTTGATCACATCCATTGCTTTTTCAGAGATTTCCATAGGTGTTTGATTTGTGTTATTTATTTTATTATTGTTATTAATTCAACCCGGTAGTGCCCCGGACTTGCAGATGTTTAATCACTTTAATCTTTGGCCGGTTTCCCTGCTCACAAGGTTCTTTAACTTTTTCCCGGCAGGTTGTTCCTAAGGTCAACCAATAGGTCACCATTGGATTTAATAAAGGACGCCCTGCATTCACTCGCCCTCACCGGTTATGGCCCCAGAGCACAGCCCGACGCGCGGCGGTTTATAGTTCGCTACGCAGGCTTTGCGCTGTAAATATCTTGCATGGTAAAACATATTATCTGGTTTTAATGGGTACATGCAAATCCATGCAATTATCGGCCCAAACTATTGTTATAATTAATATTATTTTTAATTAAGAAATATTAAAACAATAGACTCCCTAATGAGTTAATGTCTTACGTTTTTTTTATAACGCTATATCAGCAGCGTTCACTGAGTAATTAAGTTTTTTTTAACCATTAATTTTTTTACAATGAATGCACTTTCACCCTGGGCCGCAGCTGCCAAAAATATTTTCGACGATGGAGACCTGCCCGTCATTTTTAAACAGGCCGTTAAAGCATACGAAATAACCGTTCATACCCTGGGTAATGCTTTATGGATTGTAGTTACATGCCCCAGCGGAGTGCAATTGGTTTTGCATGCAGCATACGCGCCCATTGACCATTTACAAACAAGGCGGGTTACCAAACACGACAATGGTGTAACGATACACTTATCGGCTTATATAGGGCACTTTGAAGTGACGCTGACGCTGCCCGAAAACGAATATGCGCTGATACGGTATACAACAACATTTACCGCCTCAGCGCCTTTGCTTGTTCCGTATTGGCCGCGCGACCTGGTGGTACTCAATTCCGCAAAAAATAAAATACCGGAGGGCACGGTTCATGTTAGCCAGGTTGGTGCACGCTCCGGGTTGCAATATGTTAGTCTGGATGAACCGGCAGCGGGTGCATTCCTGTATTTTCAAAACCTTACAGCGCTGAACGATTACGCCGAAGCCACCGAAACTTCTTTGGGAAATACGGTTGGCGGTGCCTGGCCCGAGTTGGGCTTTGCTTTACCTCCAACTACTAAAGGCAAACCCATACCCGCCAACCGGGAGATCGTTTTGTCGGACGCTTTTATAGCTTTTACCCCCGAACATCCTAAGGACGAGGTAGCGCAGGCTAAGCAATTTTTAAATTTACTGGCTGCCGTTTATCCCCATTTACCCAAACCGGATACCAAATACCATAATTGGCTGCACATTGTAGGTGAGGGATTGCATGACCTGGAGTTTAGCCACGCTTGCTGGTCGCACGGTGGCGAACAGGATTATCTTAACGCTTACGTTTCCGACTATGCTACACCGCCCGAGATTATGGTGCAACTTGCGGTACTAATGCCGCTTACCGATTATTACGACTGGTGTAAAACCGACTTACCGGCGATAGAAAAGATAAAGAACGGCCTCGACGCATTTTACAACAAAGAACTTGGCACTATAACCCGCTTTTTACCTGCGCTGGCTGACGAGCTTGACGGCTCGGAAGAACAGCTACACCAAGATGTGATGGACAGCTGGTATCTGCACCACCCGCTGCTTAACCTGGGGCGGCTGGCTCTGCGTGGCGATCTGCAGGGCAAAAAACTATTTTTAGGGTCGATTGATTTCGCCGTTAAGGTTGCCCGGCATTTTAACTATGAATGGCCCGTGCTATATAATATGAAAACGATGGATGTTGTTAAGGCTGAAACAGCGCCCGGCAAGGGTGGCGAAAAAGACGTTGCCGGTCTTTATTCGCTGGTGATGCTGCACGCCTGGGAATTGACTAAGGACAAAAAGTATTTAAACGAAGCAAAAAAGGCGGCTAAAACCCTTCAGGGAAAAGGCTTTCAATTATTTTACCAGGCCAATAATACCGCATTTTCGGCAAATGCCCTGCTTTGGCTTTATAAGGAAACAAGAGAAGACGTATATATCGATCTCGCCTACGTTTGTATTGCCAACATATTTAAAAACCTGCAGTTATGGGAGTGCGAATATGGCTATGCTAAGGACTATGCTACCTTTTTCGCTGTATTTCCGCTAAACGATGCGCCCTATACGGCCGCCTATGAAGAGCAGGAGGTATTTGCTGCTTTTCACAATTTCCTTTTATATGCAGAGGGCGAGAAGTTGTTACCAGCCGTCGACATGTTGCTGCCTGAATTTGTGCGCTATATCGTCAACAGGGTGGCCTATTATTACCCGCCTAATCTTCCTGCAGCCATGCTGGCCGAAAAAACCACCAAGGGCCATGTTGACCGTAAACTCTGGATCGCTATTGAAGACATTCACGATGGCTGGGAGCAATCGGGCGGTGTAGGCCAGGAGGTTTATGGCGCCGGTGTTGCATTCGGCGTTGTACCAAGGCATTTTTACAGGGTACCGGGCGAAGATTTTTTCGTTTTTTGTGACTATCCGACAGCAGGTTTTAAAAAACGGAAAAATACGATCTGTTTTCATGTCAAAGGCGATCCTCGTTTGAGTTGCCGGATGTTGATTGTAAAAACTAAAGGACACACATTGCCGCAATTGGTGGTCAGCGCAGGCAGTGAGTTGGAATCTCATCATCGCCAGGATGGTCATCTTGAGTATATAGTCGCCGGCCGTTCTGAAATAAAAATCAGCTGGAAATGATGCGCCGCCCATTTGGAATAGCAATTGCTTTAAATAACACATCTGTATATAAACAATAAAAATCAATTTAAAATGACTACAAAAACAAACAAGAGGGCGACTGCAGCAGCTGCAGAGCGCACACCCGAAGCAGAAAGTGCTTTAAAAGAATTATTTATTGACGAGATTAAGGACATTTATTGGGCCGAGAAGCACCTGGCTTCGGCATTACCAAAAATGATCAAAGGCGCAACGTCTCAGGATTTAAAACAAACCATTACCAATCACCTGGAAGAAACCAAAAACCATGTGACACGTTTGGAAAGCGCATTTGAATCGATTGGTGAAAAAGCGGTGGCTAAAAAATGCCTGGCCATGGAAGGCTTGCTGAAAGAAGCTGAAGAGCTGCTTTCGGATACCGAAAAGGGAACCGAAGTTAGGGATGTAGCGATTATTTCGGCCGCGCAAAAAGTGGAGCATTACGAGATGGCCTCGTATGGTACACTGCGTACTTTAGCCGGTACATTAGGCTATACCGAAGCGCAAAACCTGTTTGAAGAAACCTTAGCCGAAGAAAAAAATGCCGATTCCCTGTTAACTCAAGTAGCCGAAAATTATGTGAATGAAGCCGCTGCCGCCGAAGTTGAATAAATTGAAAAGCAAATTTTGATTAATCAGGGATGCCGAAAGGTATCCCTTTTTATTTTGTTTGGGTATAAATTTTCTTGTTAACGCCCCACCTGGTGGCCTTGTTTAAATAAAAGTATTTTTTTCTATCTTGGATTAAAAATCTGTTACAAAAAGATGGTATGAAAATAAAACTGATTCCAATATTCATGGGCGTAATTATCCTCCTGTCAGCAGTTAACGTTATCGCCCAGCCCAATTCGTCCCAATCGGCCAATGGCCCGGCAATTAAAAAAGGCATGATAAAAGTAACCGTACTTTATGCCAGCGGAGAAGGAAAAAAATTCGATATGGATTACTACACCAGCAAACACATCCCGATGGTGAAGAGTTTGTTTGCGGACGCTTTAAAACTTACCGCTATTGATAAAGGGATAGCAGGCGGCGCGGCTGGCGCACCGGCGCCTTTTGTGGTAATATGCTACTTATATTTTGATAGCGTGTCGGCTTTTCAAAACGCGATGGCCATTAACGGAAGCAAAATCCGGGGCGATATTCCAAACTTTACGAATATTGTGCCTGTGATTCAAATAAGTGAAGTGGTTGAATAATATTATCAAGGTTACGAAGTCCCCTCCTACTGTCCGGGTTTGCAACTTCGTACCGATATGTTTGTAGATTTCATCCACAGTCGCGAAAATCCGATCGGCGTCAAAAGATCACTGACATGAGATAAATCAAACCTTCCTGAATTTAATTTTATTGTCCTGCTCCCATACGCAAAGAAATTTATCATCCGGCAATACAACAGATTTCAGGAAACCGCCGTTACCTATTGCAATCGCGTTTTTATTTTTCAGGTTTACTAATTTAACGGCACCGTTATCCTGAAAGGTTAATACCATATTAGATTCACCACCTGATATGGCACAGTTTCTTCCATTTCCAATATTGATTTCAGCCTGACCGGGTTGACAGAAATATACTATGCCCTTACGTTGCCAGGTGGTACTGATTACATTTGCAGCATCTATAGCAAGTCCCCCGCCATCCATCGGGCACCCGTTCAGCTTCCAGGTATCCAAGCCTATTTTTTGGGCCGCAGTAAATGTTTTACCTGCATCCAACGATTTTGTGAGGTACATATCTCTTGAACCATTTAACCAGTTCCTGAACATAATGGCAACTTCCGATCCCCGTACAGCAATATTAGGTTTACAGCAGCCGCAAACCAATTTATCGGGCGAACGATAAACCAGGCGGTTTTTTGACCAACCGGCAGCTTTATTTGCCAGGGATGAGAAATAGATATTATTTCCTCCGCCGGCCCGGGTATCCAGCCAAACAGCATAAAAATCGTCCTTTTTATCGGCTGTAAGGCCCATAAGTCCCTCGGGGGCCGATGCTTTAAGGTCATTTACCACACCCATGTTTTTCCATTTATTTGATGAATGATCAAGCCGGTACCAATGGATAGTACCGAGCTGGTCCTGAGCGGTAATCACCGAATAATTAGCAGAACTTGCCAATTGCGGCCCCCTCGACATCCCCAAATGCATTTTGGGAACGATGGCTACCAATATTGGTTTACTGAAGGTGACTCCCTGATCAAGGGATGTTACGCAAAAGATCTTGTCGTCGCTTCCGAAAACTACCCGAACAATTCCCCTGCTGTCTGTGCTGATCTGCGGTTGGCTGCCTGCTCCAATAGTTTTTTCATCGCCCGATGCGGGACGGGCCAATACCGGCACAAATAGCAAAGTATATAAAACGATTAAAATTGTATTTCTCATCATGTAAATATAGGCAATTAGCTGCTCCGAATTTTCCTGATAAAAACCGTCGATTGGTCGTGTTAAATTGTTATAACTGCTATTAAACGGGCACATTCAATGTGTATTGAATCAACGTCAGCTTTCGAATTTCGTTAACGCAACAGATGCGACACGTACGTCATCTGCACCAATATCGTCCGGCATGCGCAGGGTTTAGGTAGAATTACCAAAAATAATATACATTTAGGAATGACTTTCGATTTTGTAGTACAACCCGGCTTCAATTTTGTAAAAAGCTTTGGCGAGCGGTTTAATATTCCTGTTTTTAATGATGGCCTGAAAATTCCAGCACATATGGGCGAGGGCCACATCAAAATGGTCGACGTAGAGCCCGGCTTTAAATTTGTTTTGCATCATTATACACTGAAGGAGGATTTTCATTTAAAACGTAAATCGCCCGCTGAGAACAGTGAACTGATATCCATTGTATTTAACAGCAATGAAATACCCATGGCCTTTACCGAAGACCGGAAAAGCGCGGAACAATTTTTAAAAGCAAATGGGCCCTCCATTCAAATCGCGTCGACCGCTTTGGCTACCGAAACGTTTTTTCCGGCTGGTACCGAAGTGTATTTTGGAGTGATCGGCATCAGGCGGCAGGTGCTTTCTTCGCTGTTGCGCATCCGCGATAAAATGAACGGTCCGTTGGAAACCATTCTTAATAGCAATGCGATGTTCTTTTATCACGAAAAGATGCAGCCTGAGGTGATGCGGGTTTTGAAGCAGATGTCGGAAATAAATGAACAAAAAAAATTGAGTGACCTGTTTTACAGCATAAAAGCGCATGAAATAATATACCTGCTATTTGATAAGCTACTGGACCGCGACGCCGAAAAACAAAGGCCTGTAAACAAATCGGACGTAGATAAACTATACATCATCAGAACAGCCATCCTGGCCGATATGAGCCAGCCCCCAAAGCTGAGCGCCCTGGCAAAAATGGCCGGCATGAGCGAAACAAAAATGAAGCTGTTATTTAAACAAATTTTTGGCGATACTATTTATAACTATTATCAGAACGCAAGGATGCAGGAGGCCGGTTTTCTGTTAAAAAATGCAGGTTATTCCGTTTCCGAAGCGGGCTACCGGCTCGGTTTCTCAAACCTCAGCCATTTTTCACGACTTTTTGAAAAGCATTACGGCGTTACGCCAAAGAAATACACATTGTCGGATAGGACTATTTTATAGTCCTTAAGCGTTATTTTAAGCTTAGTAAGGTATCTAGATTTGTTATGTCAAAACAATTTGGCATAAACAATATGAAAAAGATATTAACCGCATATACCAAAAACGGCTTCGGCTTAAAAAACCACATCGTGATGGCTCCCATGACAAGGAGCCGGGCCATAGGCAACATTCCTAATGACCTGATGACAACCTATTACGGGCAGCGCACCGGCGCAGGTTTAATTATTACCGAAGGTACAGCGCCAACCCCCGAAGCGCTGGGCTATCCGCGCATACCCGGTATTTTTAACGCCGCGCAAATTGCAGGCTGGAAAAAAATAACCACCAGGGTACACCAGGATGGCAGCAAAATATTTTTACAATTAATGCATACCGGGCGTATTGGCCATACCGATAATTTACCGGAAGGGGCTGTATTGCTTGGCGCATCATCCATAAAAGCCGCCGGGCAAATTTATACCGATACCGCCGGCATGCAGGATCATTCCGACCCGGTAGCACTGACTACCGAAGGGGTGAAAAACATAATCAATGGCTATGTTTCGGCAGCAAAAAACGCTATAGAAGCAGGCTTTGATGGTGTAGAACTGCACGCAGCAAACGGCTATTTGCTGGAACAGTTTTTAAACCCGAATGTAAACAACCGCACCGACGAATACGGCGGCAGCATTGCAAACAGGGCCAGCTTAACTCTTGAAGTTGCCGAAAAGGTTGCAGCCGCTATCGGTAAAGAAAAAGTAGGTATCCGTTTTTCACCTTTTTCAACGCTTGGCGATCTGCAGCCATACGGCGAAGATGATGTTCATGAAACTTATGCTTACCTGGCGAAGGCCATGAATAAACTGGACATCCGGTATATCCATATTTCCGCAAACCCAGCCATCCCTCAAAAAACACTTGATGCGATAAGGACAGGTTTTTCAAATACTATTATTTTATGTAACGGATTGACCGCCGAAACCGCAGAAGAGCAGTTAAATAAAGGCTTTGCTGATCTGGTTGCTTTCGGCAGAAGTTTTTTATCGACCCCAGATTTTGTAAACCGCATTGAAAAAAATGTGTTGTTAAACCAGGTAGATTTCGCCACGCTGTATACGCCGGGCGAAAAAGGCTATACCGATTACCCTGCACTTTAATAAAATTTTTAATCCACTTCACTTAATAATCATAAAATCCATTTATCATGATAGACAATATAATAGCCATAAACGAAGACCAGGGCGAACACCTTTCGGTGGTTGGCGATACCTACCGCATAGTAATTTCGGGCAAACAAACCCAGGGCGCCTACGCCGTAATTGACATGCTTATTCCGCCGGGCGGTGGCCCTGGTCCGCATGCCCATGCAAACATACAGGAGATGTTTTATGTGGTATCCGGAGAGATAGACTTTAAAACCGAGGCCGGAAAATACGCTGCAAAGCAAGGCTCTTTCGTAAATATTCCCCAGGGAGGCGAGGTGCATTGTTTTAAGAATAACAGTACCCAAACAGCGCACATGTTATGTACAGTGATCCCGGCCGGTCTGGATAGTTTTTTTGAGGAAATAGGCACCCCGGTTGAAGCAGGCGCATTTTTGCCAGTGCCGGTTTGGAACGAAGAAGACCTGACCAGGGTAAGGCAGCTTGCCGAAAAATACGGCCAGGAACTGTACCCGCCCAACTATCTTGACTAATCAATTTTTTACCGCTTAAATAGAAACAACATGGCACTTTCAGAAGAAGTATTGCAAACTATTGCCTATGCCCAGGCGCATGGCTACGATAAATTAAACCTTTTTCCACCACAACAAACCAGGGACATGATGAAACTGGCACCACCCAATCCAAACCCGGTACCGGTTGGCAAAGTGATTAATACGATCATCGAAAAAGATCAGATACCGGTGAGGATTTATATTCCCGAAGGCGACGGTCCCTTCCCGGTTATTAGTTATTTTCATGGCGGCGGCTTTGTACTGCTGAGTTTAGATACACACGATGACATCTGCCGCCAGCTGTGCGCAAATACCGGTGCGGTAGTAATGTCGGTAGATTACAAACTTGCGCCGGAGCATCCGTACCCGGCAGGCCCCGAAAGCTGTATTGCAGCTACGCGCTGGATGATAGAAAACGCGAAAAATTATAATGGGATAGGTGAAAAAATGGCCGTAGCCGGTGACAGCGCGGGTGGCTACATGGCACTCTATACAGCTCAAAAACTGGCAGCGGCCGGTATTCAGTTAAAAGCCCAGTTCGCAACTTATCCCGTAACCGATCATTACTCATCACATCATGCTTCCTGGGAAGAAAATAAGGAAGGCTATGTTTTGACTGCCGAAATGATGAAGTGGTTTTTGGACAGTTACCTGACCGATCCGTCAAAATTCGATGAGGCCTCACCACTGAGAACGGCAGATCTTTCGGGCCTGCCACCGGCACTGATCATGACGGCCAATTACGACCCCTTGAGAGATGAAGGAAAAGCCTATGCCGAAAAATTGCAAAAAGCGGGCGTCCCTGTCATTTATCAGAATTATGAGAATATCCATGGATTTTTCGGAACGGGCACCCTGGGGCAAAAAGCGATGCAGGAAGCAAGCGACTTTCTGAGAGATCAACTAAACAAATAATCACATTGTCTGGAAACGCGGCGGCTTTGGCGCCGGGACCCTTTTTTCTGGAAAAGGGTTTCGGTGAGCCGCTTTTCCATTTTGCAAACGCCGGGACAGTATTTTATCTACACGCAGCAAAACCTCAGCTCTTTAAAAAATACTGCTCACAATTTACGCCCTCAACGAGGAGATCGCCACCGCCGGAATTATTTTTTCTTGCGGTTTTCGAGCATCGTGGCAATACTGATAGATGCACAGTCGCCAATCAATGCTGCTAATACCGCGGCCGGAAAAGCTTCTCCATCTGTAAAATTGATACAGCCTTTTTGAAACTTGGCATCGGGTAACAGGCCGCCATATTTGTCGTGCAGGCGCGGATTCATATAAATAGGCATACAATGCAGCGACATATACTGTTTGGTGCTGGCCAGCCCGTATTTCATGTAGCAGCGCTCTTCGTACAGGATCATTTCTTTACCCATCATCGGTTTAATAACCGGCACCACGGAGGGGTCGTTGGCCACTATTACCTCATGGAACGCAGCCATGGTAGCCTGCCTTTCGGGCGGTAAGGTGCTGATAAATGCTGATACGGTCATGATTATGGCTATTTTATAGGTTTATTTTTGTGTAGTCGTTTTGCTAATGCATGCCAGTTTGGCCTTAAACAACAATCCCATTTACCCCGCTGAATAGTTACTACTTAAAATCTTCAAACTGTTTATTGCTCAATTCGGCAAGGTTTACTGTTGGCGCAATATATTTTTCTTTAGGAGTTGATAGCAGTTGCTTTTCCTGCCCCATGGCAAATCCCAATTTGTAGCCGATATTGTCGTTGGTCGTTAAAAACACGTTGTCATATTCTTTATCGTCATCAGCCAAAAAAAGCATTACCGGTTTATTCGCGCTTTTGTCCGTTATCCAATCATCTCCCGCTTTTGCTGTTGCCCAGGCCCGCACCATTGCATTCCACTTAATATCTACAGGATATTTCATAAAATTTATTGCGAAACAGTAGGTAACAAAGTCAACGTCGTAAGGAAATGTAATTACAAACGTTTCCGGCGAAAGTTGCCAAAGCCTTGGGAGGGCGGCAAAATCTTTCTGGTTGTATATGTTGCAAAACTTAATCAACGCGTTTTTTATATCCTCATGTTTTACATTTTTTACTAATATAATCTTGTCATTGTCTTGCGGGACTGATGGTAGTTGGCTATCGGGCGGACGGGAACTATTCTCAGCCGTTTTATCGCTGAACAACTGGTTTCGAAAGACAAAACATACTAATAAGATAGCGGCGACTATAAGGATAATTTGCATTTTCATTCGTTTTCAACAATCTAAAATTAAAACATTTTCTACCAATCTGGATTTTTATTTATCCAATCAATAAATACCTGCCCGAACAAGGCTGGGGCTGATGCGTTGTCCGGGATACCTAAGGGTATATAAGATTGTTCTATATGTCCGGCATCTGCGTGATATGCTGCCTTAATCGCATTGCCACATACCCATCACCGGTTTGTCGTCGCTTGTTGCTTACAACACCAACAACGGCTTAAAAAAAGAGGTTAACAGGGTTAACACAATTCAAATGTTAACCCTATTAAATTACTGTAAATGAATCTGTTAAAAAAATATTGATGTTAACCCGGGTTAACATAGGTTAACGCTTTTGCGTGTTGGTGCAGCTTTTCCGCCCTTGTTGGCGTTATCTCCAACAACCATAGGTGCCTCCCGACGTTTCCGCCGTAGTTGGAGTTCTCCGCCGTTGTTGGAGTTATCTCCAACAACCATAGGTGCTTCCGCCGTCGTTGGAGTTGTCTTCCAACAACCCCGGGTGCTTTGAAGTAATCACGCCAGGCGTATCGTACTGATCAATACCTTTTCCGCCGTTGTTAAAGTTGTCTCCAACAACCCTACGTGCTGTAAGGTAATCACGCCGGGCGTATCGTACCGATAAATACTTTTTAACCTGCTCCCCAAAATACGCAGCTTTTCGACCAAACACGATGTTCGAGTGTTCCATGTTCCACACATCGCGATTTTTGGAACACCTCATTATGAACCGTTTACAACACCCATTTTGCCAAAATCCGTACCTGTACTGACAAAACGGCGCCACCATATCATAAGTGGCAACCTTTTATCTTTGCACGCCGAAAATTTGCCTGTTTAAAAAATTTGGGCGTTGCCCCGGTTGGTAGAAACCGCGGCCGGGCTTTCCACTCATACGGCTTCAGGCATTAGGCGCGGCCTGCGCCGAGGCCCCCTCCGGGCCGGTATCCGTTTCAATCCCATAACGCGAAGGGCGGTAATAACAACCTTTCTCATTGACAGGATTTGTGACCATTTCCGGCGGCACTATCAGCGCAATTGTTCCTCCTTTATTTTTCCGTTTTGCAAATTCAAAGTAAGAAAGTCGAAATGGTTCCAGGCTTGTTTTATTTGTCCGTTTTCCATAAGCGTTATTGCTGTCCCGGTAAAGTTAACGGGGTTGCCGCTTTCTTTGTGGACAGCTTTTACAGTACATAATGAAATAACATATTCGCCATCGGTAAAAAGCCGGTCTGCGGTTACGTTAATATCCTTGTATGCATCGTTAAAAGCCTTGTAGAAAGGTTTAAATCCATCGGGTCCAATAAGCGGTTCGGCACCCAGGCCAAAAGCATTTCCTTCGGGGTGCATCATTTCGTCTATGGCGTTTTCATCGCTATTGTTCCATACTTCATCATACCAGCGAAGTACTAACTTTTTATTTTGCTCGGACATAACAATTGTGGAATTAAGGTATTAGGATTAACAGTACAACTAATGTACACAGTAATTTAGTTTTTATCAATATAAACTATAAACTTATTTTGCGGATTATGCGATGCCTAAGGGCGCGATTGCTCAATGCTTTGCGCTAGCCCGGCACGTAGGTGCATGAAAAACTTCGGGCAGTTGGGAAACATACCGTATACCTGTCAGCGGGGCTCTGGCCCTCCCTCTCGCGGTAGTATGCAGCACAACGGCCAAAAAAGGTGGCTTCTCGTGCGCCCCCGGCATGTAATGGATTTCATGCCTTAGTTGGCATTATTGATTAACAAACTGTAGCGTTCATCCACACCTGGCGTATCGGTACATGTTGGTAACAACACCAATATGGGCGGAATGCGGTATCGTTTTCACACCTGCCACATCCCCACCCCCCCCAATCAACCAAATCAAGGTTCAGACAATTACCGCAAAATCTCCCTGATACAGGCCAAATGATGATCATCATGTTCGGCAACAAAATAGGCCAGGTCGATGATGCGCATGGGGGTTTTAAGGCGGGGGTGTAAAGCGGTGTGGGTTAATTGTTCGTCGTTTAAGCCACATAGCTGGTTTACAAACAGCTCCCTTTGCATGCGGAACTGCTGCTGCAATGTTGTTAACGCTGTAGCATTATGGTTGGCAGCATGCGTTTTTTGATTGGTTAAATCGGTAACGCGTAGTTCGGCTGCGCCGTTTAGCAGGTCGTTGAGCCGGCCCAGCCAAAGGGGCTCCAGGTCATCCAGGTGCCCAATTTCTTCCTTAATGCTCCATTTTTCGTTCTGCCTTAAGGTTAGCAAATCCTCATCAATGTTGGCGGTTATTTCTTCAATGCGTGCCGGCGTGCCGGCAAGGCGTTCAATAATGGAGGGTAAAATCCCATTGTCATCAATCACCGGGAATTTCCGGTTAAACCATTCAGTTTTTTGCATGATCATCGGTTGCCGGTAAGTGGCAACCGAGCAAATTTAGTTTATCGTGCGTCTGTTTAAAGTCAAATAAAAATACCGGGGGATTATAAGGTAAAGAGAAATGATTGTGGGCGTTTTTGCGGAGTGGTGTTTTAACGTCCTCGTATCCGGCATATTATCACATGTTGGTGACAACACCAACATGGGCGAAAAAATCATGTAGCAGCATATCCCTCATCTGTGGCATATCGGCACGTGTTGGCTATAACACCAAAATAGGCAAAAATCGTTGTAGGCAACCAAGGGCTAAGGAAGAAACGCCTTTTCGGTTTTGGGAGCCTCTTTTTTAATTTTCGCCTTTATAAAGTCGCTGCTAAATGCGGATGTAATCAGTATTGCCGATAGGGCTAATTGTACAATCCAAATAATGATGCTTATTTTTAAATAAGGCCTTTCTTCGTTTTTTTTCGCAAAGTGCTTTTCCCACCCAAAACCATTGGGATTACCAGGCAAAACATGATGTTCGATTTTAAAAAGATATTCGCGTATCCAGTTAATATTTGTCGACAAAAACTTTACGCTTAACCCGTAAAGAATGGTGGTGACGAGTGGAATAAAACTAATCGGGATTAGTAAACTCTTGTCGACAGTGCCGATATGATCAAAAAACCAGACGGCAACGACTGCAACAATAGTAAGCGAATACCTCTCCCTCGACCTGATTTCTTTCAAAATACTTTCCAGCTCTTTATTGAGCTTATCGTATTCGGCCATAATGTAAGCACTAATAGGATCAAAGGATTCTTTTGCCATGATTCAAAAAGGTTTTTTACGGTTACAGATTGTAAAATACGGAGAAATTAGTAAAAAGCAATAAATCAAAAGCGTTCTGTCCGGTAACTAAAAAATTGTGTTCGATACATCTTAGCGACATGGGCAGAAAGTCAAATAAAAATACCGGGGGATTATAACGCAAAGAGAGATGATTGCTGTGCGGTAATTTTGGTTGAGGGGGGCGATATCGTACTTAATTTGGACATATCGTTACATGTTGGAGACAACTCCAACATGGGCGGAAATTAAATTATTCCCCCACATTTTTATTTTCGTTTTGTGCTATATTGTAGCTCATTAAATACAGCTTATGGCAGACGATGACGACCCTATAAACAACCGCGACAACTTTAAAGCCGGCATTTTTTACTACAACCCCGACGACGAGCGCCTCCTCCAGCGTGTACCCGGTACCCTTAACCGGTATATCGTCAACTACGGCCGCCGGGAAGTTTACCTGGTTATTGTGCCCGTGCTGGCTATTATTGGCTATGCCTTATTTTTTTCGGGGCGCTGATACCTCAATGATCCCGAAAAACTTCATGAGTACCGTATCTTTGTTTTTGGCTACCCTGCTATGCCACTTAAGCACCGGCAGAAAACTCGCGGAGGTGCCATGGGTCCAAACGCCAGTGTATTTAGCGCCGTCATTAAAAATAAGCGTGCCATTCCCTTCAAACAGATCATTTGCAAAAGAGCCCTCGTAGCGGCTACCATCGGGCCAGTAGTACTTTCCGTTACCCAACATTTGGTCATCATACCAATTACCGGCATAGGTTATCCCGGCATGTGGTCCGGTTGTTCCCAGGAAGGCAACACCATACCCACTTTTCTTCCCTTCTTTGTATTGGCCATCATATTGCCACCCGGGACAAGTGGCATGGGCTCCAAATTTCGCAAATCCATGTCCCTCAGTCTTCCAGTTCAACCAGTAGCCTTTATATACAAAATCGAGTCTTTTGCCATAATAGGTTCCATATCCATTGTAGCCATTATCAAAGTTGCCTACATATTTATCGCCTGCAAATTCCGAAGCCGTCCCAAAAAATTGTACGCCGAAACCCTTAAGCTCGCCCCAACTCCAATGTCCCTTCAAGTAACTTCCGTCCGGCCATTGTTTTATGCCGTAACCGTAAAGGCAATTTCCATCGCAAACGGTACCATCGCCTCTATAAAAACAGCCGGATAGAGTCGATAGGGCCAGCAGGATACATACGAACCAGGTTTTCCTCATATAACATAAATGTCCAACAAACCGTACTTCTGCATAGCATCACATCCCACAAATTTTCAAATCATCAAATTATTTTCACCACCCCATCCAACCATTTTCAAATTTCCAAATCACCAAATTAAATCCATCTGCACATCCGCTCATCAAATCCCCGTGTACCACGACCATCCCCCTTTGATATCGGCGGCAGCGTCTACAAACTTATCGCTCACCACAATGCGTTGCAGGTATTTAACGCTTTTGTAGCCAATTTGGGTTTCCACCCGCAGGCGTACCGGCGCGCCGTGCTCCAGCGGCAGGGGCTGACCGTTCATGGTATGCGCCAGGATGGTTTGGGGGTGAAAAGCGTCGAGCAGGTCGATGCTTTCGGCATAATTGTCGTACCCGTACAGGCTTACATAGCGGGCGTTGGGTAATATGCCCGCGTTTTGCAGCAGCAGGGCCAGGGGCGTGCCGGTCCACTCGGCGATGGCGCTCCAGCCCTCTTCGCAGGTATGGCGGGTTATTTGGGTACGCTGACCCAGCTTTTGCAGGTCGGCCATGGTGTATTTACCCGGTTTGGCAACGCTGCCTTCAATACTGAGAGCCCAATCGGCAAAGTTATTGGCCTGCAGTTGCTGGTATTCTTTATTGTAGGAGGCCTTAATGGTTGGGTCGCCGGGGTGGTAATTGCCCGTGGCCGGGAAGGATGTGATTTCGCTTTTGGGATACTCCACCGCCAGTGCGCGCTGCGATAGCAATCCGCGCTGGGCCATGTAGGTAAAATCGTCGCCCATGCGGAGGATACTGCCATAGGTAGGCGGCTGCTTCTTAAAACAACCCGACAGAAGCAAGGCCCCTGCGGAAGTTAGCCCGGTATAAATGGCCTGGCGGCGACTGATGTTGCGATTTTTTTTCATTGTTTATTTGCCAAAGGTGATTGCCAGTAAATTTTGTTTAAAGCCGGTGCGCGCAATCATGACCACGTGCACCACCAGGAAGAGCAACAGCAGGGATGCCGAAAAAAAGTGTATGGTGCGGGCGCTCTCTTCGCCGAAAAACATTTTGATGAGGAATGGATACGATGCCGTAATGGCGGGCGACATGGTGAACCCGGTTAAAATAACAATCGGGAACAGAAAAAATATGACCACCAAATAAGTGATGCGCTGCAGCAGCCCGTATTGTGGACCCGTGCCGGCAGGTGTTTGTTTGCGGAAATGGCTGCGGAAGTCGGCCAGGGCCAGTTTAAAGCTGAAATTTTTAGCGTCGGGCAGCAGGTTGCGGCGAAAATGCCCGGTGAGCCAGCCGGTAATAAAATAAATGAGCCCGGTAATAACCAGGAACCAGGCGGCCAGGAAATGGCTGCTGCGTCCCCAGCCGTTCTGGTTAAAAATATCGTACGTGCGCGCGGCGCTCACTACCGAACCGGTCACATGCGTAAATGGGATGGGTTTGGTGTAACCGTGGTGATGGTAATTGCGACTGATGGGCAGCTCGAAAAGTGCGGGCGTAAGATCATTACCGGCCTGGCCCCAGTACAGGCGCGGATGGCTCATGAGGATGACAAAGCCACTAAAGGTAAGGGCCAAAAAACTGAGCGTAATGATAAAGTGTGCGCCTTTTACCCAGCGCTTATGGCGGAGGTTTTGCATAACCTGGTTTTGGTAAGCGTTAATTTACAAGTGTTTAATAAGGGTGTTGATGGCTTAAAGATAAATTTTTTCGGAGAAAATGCAAAGGGATGGGGTGAGTTGGTTGTGTGGGTGAGTTGGCGCTTAGTTGGCGGTGGCGATCAGTGCACGATGAGCATCTTGGTTTTACGCTTAACCGCTGACAAAAAAAATCTCTTTTTGAAAAAGGTTTTTAGCATAAAAGAAAAATGAAAAGCGGGCAAAGGCCTGACAGAAAAGCGGGCCGGGTGTATGGCCTGCAGCGCTGAAGCTTTTTTCTGTCTTGATCTTTTGGTTACTTTTGGATCAAGCCAAAAGTAACAGCCCCCGCGGCAATTGAGCGGGCAGCGGTTAAGAGTGGACGCAAAATGCTCATCATGGCTGCAGCGCTGCGGAATGGACCATTGACCAGCCAGGCTTCTTACCATGGACTATGGACTAAATAATCAATATTATTTCCGAAATTCGCCCACCATGCTCCAGATACAGGAAAACGTTTCGCTTAAAAATTTCAATACGTTCGGCGTCGAAGCCAATGCCCGCTATTTTGTGGAGATAAACCGCCGCGAGGAACTCACCGAACTTTTTTTGGACCCGCAATGGCAGCAGGGCAAAATGCTGGTGCTGGGTGGCGGCAGCAATATGCTGCTGATAAATGATTTCGACGGACTGGTTATCCGCATGAATATCCGGGGCATCGAGCACCGCATCAGCCACAATGATGTATATATTGAAGCCGGCGCCGGCGAGGTATGGAACGACCTGGTGAACTTTTGCGTGCTCCGTAATTATGCCGGACTGGAGAATTTGAGCCTGATACCGGGTTCGGTAGGGGCATCGCCCATACAAAACATTGGCGCCTACGGCGTGGAGCTGCAGGACGTGTTCCACAGCTGCTGCGCCTATGAATTGGCCACCGGCACTTTTAAAACCTTCACCAAAGCCGATTGCCGGTTTGGCTACCGCGAAAGCGTTTTTAAAAACGAATTGAAGGAACAGTATATCATTGTATCGGTAAAGCTGCTGTTATCACTTATACCCAATCTTAATTTAAAATACGGCGCCATTGAGCAGGAGCTTGCGGCGCGCCATATCAGCGAGCCTGCTATTAAAGATGTTTCGCAGGTGGTGTCGCATATCCGTGTATCCAAACTGCCCGATCCATCCACCATCGGCAATGCAGGCAGTTTCTTTAAAAACCCCATCATCAGCACGGAAGAATTTGCGCCCATTTTGGCCAGACACCCGGAGATTGTTTACTACTCCGCTGGGGATGGCTTTGTAAAACTTGCCGCCGGCTGGCTCATTGAGCAATGCGGCTGGAAAGGAAAAGTATGGGGCCATACCGGCACATGGAAAAACCAGGCGCTTGTTTTGGTGAATCATGGAGGCGCCACAGGACAGGAGGTGTACAGTTTTTCGTCCGAAATAATAGACACTGTGTTTGCAAAATTTGGTGTTACACTACAGCGCGAGGTGAATATTATTAGTTAATTTTTTTTATTTTAACTGTAATTTCGCTGCATTTCCGGGCACCCAACCCGGCAGGTGGATAAGTTTATAAATTCAAAAAAACCAAATGATAGTTTGTTTGTACGATGCCTAAACGGCTGTTATTAAGCTGTTTTGATTTTGTCTTAGTGTTTATTTTACACTTTATGTTTTCTGCAGGATAGCACGTTTAACCAAACGTTTAACAGCGGCCTGCCATTTTTTGATGGTACTATGTTTGCCTAAGTGTTATCAAATAACTTTTAACATAATGACAAAGATTGAGTTTAACACCCTAGTACTACGTCAGGCAACCTCGCTAAGGTCTTATGCCTTACATTTTACCCACGACGCAGATGATGCTAACGACCTTGTCCAGGACACAATGTTGAAGGCTATAACTTACTACAACAAGTTTAAAGAAGGCACCAATTTAAAAGGGTGGTTATATACTATCATGAAGAATACCTTCATAAACAACTATCGCCGTTTTATAAAAATGAACACTTTTGTAACCAAAAGCGACGAGATCAGTTCACCAAACCTAGTTTTCAGTTCAACCAAAAATGATGGCGAAGCCAAGTTTGTAATGGATGATCTGAAGAAAGCTTTGGACAGATTACCTGCCGATTATTACGTTCCCTTCACCATGTATTTCGAAGGCCATAAATATCATGAAATTGCCGATCATCTTGATATTCCGATCGGTACCGTTAAGACCCGCATCCACGTCGCCCGCAAGCTGCTTAAAAAGAGTTTAAAAGCGTACGATAACGGCATTGCGAAACCGGTTTACGCGGAGAATTAAGTTGATTAAGTTAACTTTGGTTGAGTAAGTTGATTAAGTTAAACACAAGACGTAAAGACTCAGTCAACTAAATCCAACTTAATCAACCTAATCAACTTAACAGCAAACAAATCAACTCAATATATATTTTAGGATCTCCCCGTAAATAACGGGGAGATCCTAATCAACTTAACAGCAAACAAATCAACTCAATATATATTTTAGGATCTCCCCGTAAATAACGGGGAGATTTTTTTTTACCCCCTCTGTCGACTTTCGTCGACATCTCCCCCTAAATTTAGGGGGAGAAATAAAAAAATTAACATCACATCTCTCCACCATTTCCCCTCCCTTAAAATTTTAGGATAGGCCGGTCCAAGGGACTCCTTCGGAGGCGGATAGGAAAATTGCCCGCTTCGCCGTACTTTAGCCAAAATACTTTGGCACTATGAATGAATTGCCGGTTTACACCAAATCGCAGCTTGCTTTACGGAACGGGGATGATAAACCCGAGATATGGATTGCCTATAAAGGGAAGATCTATGATGTATCGCGCAGCAGGCTATGGTTTAAAGGCAAACACTACGAGCACTGGGCCGGTCAGGATCTAACCGCCGAACTCGCCGATGCCCCCCATGACGAATGGGTATTCGAGCATTTTGATGCAATAGGGATTTTGAAGTGAATGCGGAATGCGGAATGTCGAATGCGGATTGTTAAAATTTGAAAGTTTTAGATCCATCAATGATCTCCACTTCCGCAATTAGCATTCCGAAATCCGCATTAAAATAATTTCGCAATCCGCAATTAAGAAATTTCAAACTTCGCAAGACTCACAAATTCCTGCACGCGGGCAGCTATTTCATCCTGAGAAAGATTCCTGATCTTTTCGGTGCCGAATTTCTCCACACAAAACGATGCCAGCGCCGAACCGAAAATGATGGCATTTTTCATGTTGTGGAAGTTTACAGTGCCCACCTGTGCCATATAGCCTATAAAGCCGCCGGCAAAAGTGTCGCCGGCGCCGGTTGGGTCAAATACATCGGCCAGGGGCAATGCAGGGGCTGCAAATATTTTATTTTCGTGGAATAACAATGCGCCGTGTTCACCCTTTTTAATGATCAAAAATTGAGGGCCCATGGTTAATATTTTGCGGGCAGCCTTCACCAGCGAGTATTCGCCCGAAAGCTGGCGTGCTTCGGCATCGTTAATGGTCAGTACGTCAACCATTTTAATGGTTTCCAGCAAATCGTCCAGGGCAATGTCCATCCAAAAGTTCATGGTGTCCATCACAATCAGCTTTGGGCGCTTGGTTAAACGCTTAATAACTGTTTGCTGTACCTGTGGCGTCAGGTTGCCGAGCATCAGGTATTCGCAGTCCTGGTATGAATCGGGGATGATGGGGTCAAAGTCAGCAAGCACATTTAAATCAGTTATTAAGGTATCGCGGCTGTTCATATCGTTATGATATTTCCCCGACCAAAAGAACGATTTTTCGCCCTCTTTAACCTGCAGACCTTCGGTATCGATGTTATGATTGTTAAAATCCTTTATTTCTTCCTGCGGAAAATCGTCGCCCACAACGGCAACAATTTTTACCTTATCATAAAAATACGATGCAGCCAGGCCGGCATAGGTAGCGGCGCCGCCAACAATTTTATCCGTTTTACCAAAGGGAGTTTCAATAGCGTCGAACGCCACGGTACCAATAACTAACAGGCTCATTAAGTATGTTTTTAAATTTTTTGCTGTAAATATCGCGAATTTAAGCCGAAAATTATGTTTTTGGGTAAAGCTTCTAGCAAAAAGTACTGATAATAAGTGCTTTGAGGCGCTAAAAAAAGGCCCATAATTTAGCCGGCAGAAAATATTTACTTTTTTTTGAATAAAGATTTTTAAATTAAGCCAAAAGTCATACTTTTGCACACTCCAAACCGGAAAATGATTCCTGAGTAGCTCAGCCGGTTAGAGCATCTGACTGTTAATCAGAGGGTCGCTGGTTCGAGCCCAGCCTCAGGAGCAAATGGCCTTAGCATGTCCGCTAAGGCCATTTTTAATTTTCTGCCAATTTTAAATATGCATTTAAAGTAAATAGAAGCACATTTTGGTTCGAGCCCATTCTACTACGGACACTGAAACATCGAACCGATTTAATGGAATCGCCGGAACAACTGATCCAGGATCAATCAGAATTCAAGATACAGGCAAACCGAATCAAGCTATCAACTTCAGCTAAGCTTCACATTTTACCACTTCACATCCAGCTTAATTACGCTATATTAGTTAGTTAATTTCACAGTATTATCTTTCGTATATCCACATCTAACAATGCGTTTAAAATTATTTGTAACAGCTATTATAATATGCGTCATAAAAACAGTTTCTGCGCAAAATAGTCAGTATCCATATTCGCGTTTAGATTTTACAAATGGCCCTTCAAATAATCAGGTAAATTGCATTTACAAGGGTACTAAAGGGTTTATGTAGTTTGGAACGATGGCTGGTTTAAACAGGTACGATGGTGATAAAGTTAAAATATTCAAAAATAACATTCATGACACGACCTCTTTAAGTGATGATTTTATAATAAGTATCGCAGAAGGGCCCTTCAACAAACTTTGGATACAAACACGAAGTAGACTTAACATATATGACCCACTAACCGAACGGTTCGAACATAATATTAAGGGTACATTATCTAATCTTTCAATTCCGGGTAATTTTGGCATTTATAATATAAAAAAAGACAAGTTTGGCAATTTATGGTTTTTCTTTCCCGGGCTTGGTGTTTTTAGATATAGTCGAACCACAAAAAACAATACATTACCTACATAAAACCGGCGATTTAGAAGTAGAAATTCCTGATGTGAAATTCATGAAAAAGTTATTGACAGTTATTGAAGACAATATTCCAAATCAGGGATTTTCGGTGGAATTCTACTTCAAAATGTTAATCATACATAAAATCGCTATTTCTTTAAGGTGTGAACGTAAAAACTTCAGCGCAGCGGTTATTTGATTCTCAACCGTGCGCTTTGATATATTAAAATGAGCAGCGATTTCATCGTTTGTCATATGCTGCATTCTGCTCAGGAGAAAAATTTCGCGACAACGTTTCGGAAGCTGGAGTAAATAATTCTGGATTGAGTTTTCCAGGCAAGCCGAGTTTAGTCTTTCTTCACCCTCATTTTCTTGTTGTACACCAATCTCATCGTTGTAGTTTTCAACATATACAATGGATGATGCTTTGCGCTCCTTTAGGCATTTATAAACATGATATCTCGCTGAACTTGTAAGATAATTCTTTAACGAAATGATTTGAAATTCTTTCCTTTTTTGCCAGATGTTTAAAAAAACATCATGTACGATTTCGGCACTTAATTCTGAATCCCGCAAATAATTATATGCACTGGTGTACATGGCAGACCAATACCTTTCAAAAAGCATATCAAAAGCCTTTTTGTCATCCAGCTTTATTGCCTGCCAGAGTTCATTATCTGAAAGTACTGGTTTAATCATTTATAATTAGTTAGTACATAGATACATTTTTTAATGTGTTTTTTACTACAAAATTGTTACAAAATGATTGTATAAAAACTAAATTTTTTATCCTCAAAAAAATAATTTTTTAATTATGTGTGTTGCCGTAGAAAAATTGCTCTATCACAGTAACAACCAATTATAATTTCATGACTACTCAAGAATACATTTCGTTGTACGAGAAATGCAAATCCGGCGATTGCACACCCGCCGAAGCGCAACTACTGGAGGAGTATAAGGACAGCTTTGAGCTTACTGAAGGCCCATGGAATGCTGATATGGGTGATAAGGAACAGGTAAGATTAGCTATTTATAACAGATTACAGAAAAGCATCAGCGTTGCGCCGGTTAAAAAACTTACCGCAATAAGATATTGGGCGGCAGCAGCCGTGTTGATTCTGGTTGCTTCTGTAAGCCTCATATTATTGACTCACAAAAAGACCGCTGAAAGCCTGGTAAAAAACAATCGGGAGCATAACCAAAGCACTATTCTGCCGGGCAGTAACAAGGCTATTTTGACACTTTCCAACGGAAGCAAAATCAACCTGGATAATTCTACTAAGGGCAAATTAACGCAGCAAGGATCGACAACAATTAATAAATTGAAAAACGGACAACTGGTTTATAGTGTAAATAATAGTTCATCCTCAAGCCCATTGTTATATAATACCGCAACCACGCCAAAGGGAGGTCAATATGAAGTTGTTCTATCTGATGGTACAAGGGTATGGCTAAACGCGGCTTCGTCACTTAAATATCCTGTTACGTTTTCGGGTAAAGAGCGGCATGTTGAATTAACCGGAGAAGCTTATTTCGAAGTCGCAAAAAATAAGAACATGCCTTTTTCGGTGGCGGTAAAAGGAACCAGCATAGAGGTTTTGGGAACCCATTTTAATGTAATGGCCTATGATGATGAAAATAGCCTCGTGACTACCTTGCTTGAGGGGTCAGTAAAATTAAAAAATAATCGTGCGGAAGCCCTGTTAAAGCCTGGACAAAAAGCTGTGTTAGGCACCGGACGGACGGTCTATCAGATATCAGAAGCCAACACTGATGAAGCAGTAGCCTGGAAAAACGGGTATTTTATGTTCGATAATGAAAATATCCAAAGTATTATGAAAAAAGTAGCGCGCTGGTATGATGTCGACGTAAGCTATACAGGTGGAACCAGGGAATTGAATTTCGGTGGTACTGTTTCTCGTTTTTCAGATATCACCGAATTATTGAAAACATTGGAAATAACCGGAACAATTCACTTTAAGATTGAAGGGAGGAAGATTACAGTAATGCCTTAAACCATCAACCCAAGCCCAAAAAAGCCAGGAGCGTTGTCGCGCCCCTGACTTAATACTGCCAGGCAGTATAGGGTAAATACACTAATTGCTATCAACAACCAATTGTAATTTAATCCTTTTAACAAATGTATAAACTTTACACTGCATTCATATGCGGTAATGCACCGCGTGTGAAAAATAAATTTTTGCTCATTATGAAGCTCGTTGTAGTTTTATTGATATCGGGCATTCTACACGTGAGTGCCACAACCAAAGCCCAAAATGTTACCTTATCTGTAAAAGAAACCTCGTTGAAAAAGGTTTTTAAAGTACTAAGGCAACAAACCGGGTATAATTTTTTGTACAACTCACAAATGATGGACAAAACCATTCCGGTTAGTTTGTCAGTTAATAACATGCCATTTAATGAGGTGCTTGAAAAGTGTTTCAGAAACCAGCCGGTAACTTATGTAATTGACCACAATACCGTAGTTATTAAAGCAAAACCAATGGTTGTGCCCGTATCGGCTGTGCCGCCTATCCAGATAAAGGGGACCGTAACCGACGATAAGGGTGCGCCCCTGGTCGGTGCGTCTGTCAAACTAAAAGATTCACCGAAAGGCACCATCACAAATGCTACAGGAGAATTTTCGATTGATGTTAAACCGGGTGATGTACTTGTTATTTCTTATATAGGATTTCAAACCAAAGAAATTAAAATCGGTACACAATCGAATATTGAAATCAGGATGACCGCGCTCAACAGCGGATTAAATGAGGTCGTTGTTATAGGATATGGCACGCAAAAGAAAGCTACGCTAACCGGCGCCATTTCGAGTGTTAGCTCAGATGATCTGAAAGACCAACAGGTCACCCGCGTTGACGATGCGCTGGCCGGCCGTGCAGCGGGCGTTGTGGTTACGCAAAGTTCAGGTGCTCCGGGTTCCGGTCCAAGCGTTATCATAAGGGGGGTTAACTCATTAACCAACTCAAGCCCTTTGTACGTAGTTGACGGACAGATATGGGATAATGGTGGTTATGACTCAATTAATCCAAATGATATTGAGTCGATCCAGGTACTGA
>Ga0207667_10000353_pt1 | contig 62524 bp, 36 predicted proteins | sample KBSCornC52_FD_184301 | JGI IMG/M metagenome (GOLD analysis project Ga0207667, IMG submission 184301) | Corn rhizosphere microbial communities from Kellogg Biological Station, Michigan, USA - KBS Corn C5-2 (SPAdes) (version 2) | ecosystem: Host-associated > Plants > Roots > Rhizosphere > Soil ... | reverse complement strand
ATTGGAGATAAATCATTAGGGTACAAATATTTAATTAGTAATCCTAATATTTTTATTTTCCTCCTATATTGTTTTATATTTTATATTAAACATCCATTAACCAATAATTTTACCATGCCTACTTTAAAAGTAAGTGGTAAGACCTACGGTATATAATGTTAGATTATTATACATTAAAATTTAAGGTGGGAGGTATATAAGTACCATCTAGTGTTTGATCTTTAACCTTAAAATATTTACACCTAAACTTTTATATTTACCACATTACTTTACCTCTTGCATACACCAGTTTTAGTTATTTTAATTAAATTAGGGGTAATTTTTGTTTTATAAAAATAAGCGAGAGTAGAATAATTTTATTTAGATAAATGAACTCAGTTAAAGTGGTAGGTATTCCCACTTTTTACTATAGTAATTGTAGCCTAATCTTTGCTACCTGTGAGATTACAACCTCTGCTCAAGAGAAGCAAGGAATACGGTAGGACAAACCCTGTATCACAATAATCTAGGCTATTATAAAACTGATACTGGATTAAATTTAATAGGTCACATTAGTTTAATTGGTAGAGCGCAGCTTTGTGGATGCTGAAAAAAGAGTTCAAATCTCTTATGTGACCCTTTTTTTATTTATTAATTACCCTTTTTTACTTTTTTATCATACTTTGCTCTAGGTTTGTTATTACCTACATCATGAGCAAGGTAAGGACCTAGTGAGGTGAGGCTATTATTGGTAAGTTATATACTATAAGTATAACAGGTGTAATTAAATATTATATAAAAACTTACTACCACTTACACCTTAAGTTTAGCTCCATTTTAATTAAACAAAGAGATTAAGCAAAGTTATTCCAATAAATCCCACCTCTCTTTTTTCCCTTGCCTCTAACCCAAAAATTTTCTTGCCTGATAAGCGAGCCACCCAATCCAATAGTTATTGGATAGGGTGAGCAGAGGGGTAATGGCTCATTTGCAAATAATTGAAAAATAACCAAGGGTAGGAGAATATAAGGATAAGGAATTAATGTAAATTTGAAGGAACCAAATTTAAAATTTTAGCGAGTATAGTTAAATGGTATAACCTCTACCTTCCAAGTAGATATTATCAGTTCGATCCTGATTACTCGTATAATATTTTAGCCTCACCTTACTAGGTCCTAATTTAACCTTAATATTATTATTTATAGTTTAATATTGATGTCTTAGTTAGTGGAAACTCTTTAATCTATTTAATTTTAAGCTTTTGATCTTACTTAGGAAAGGGACCAAATAAAGAGGAAATATTTAGGATAATTGGTATATAAGTATATAAAAACAAAAATAAGTAAAAACAAACTAAAAATAAGTATTAGTTTTAATATAAGGCAATAATTCATAAATTATCTAGCAACTATTTAATGTAGTATAATTAAAATTTTACCATAATTTATGAAAACACAATTTTTTTATTCTTACTTAATAATTATAACTTTTGCTTTATTACTTATAACTTTAGGTTTAAATTCTTTTTTTTTTGATTATATTACAATAATTGATTCTATCATATATTCTATAAATTATGAAGCTATAACTTACATTCATTTAGAGGGTATAGTACACCCAGATTATCCTATTGTAGATATAGACGCCATATCTATTCAATCTTCGGTAAGGTTTAGGCACCCAAGTTTTAGTACTTTAAGTAGTATTTATTCTAATCCTATAGTGGCTCCACTAGATAGCCACGACTCCTCTTGTAGTTTTCCAAATATATTTTCCATAATAAAAAGTATTTTTAAAAAATAAAATATTATAACCCCCCCCCCCCCTCCCCGATCCACTTAGGGGTAAGAGAACCAAGATAAGGTAATTTATGGGAATGCAAACTCTTGCTTCTGCGAATTCAAGAGCAGAGGGCAAAAAGGGCTGGTTAGTGGTAAGTCTATATTTATATTAATTATATTTAAATATTTATCATATTTATATTCTTAATTATATTTGTATTCTTAATTATATTTATATTAATCTCTCTCTCTATATTTATTATTCTTAATCTTATTCTTAAAATATATATTCTTATTAATCTACCCTAAGGTGTCAATTAGTCTATGTATTAATCTTATTTAAGTTATTATTTAGATCATAATTATTATTAATATTCCTCTTGCTTCTGCGAATTCAAGAGTTACTTTATTTATTTAAATGAACTTAGTTATTAATATGTGTATTTGGTCTTTAGTATCTACCATTTAGGCCACATTATGGATTTAAAATTAATTATAGATAGTCCGAAAGGAGCCTTGATAAGTAACCCTAATCCCTAATTTAATTTAATTTATTTAAATTAAATAACTAAAGCTGGGGGCTGATTTATCTCCGATAAAATATAGGGTCGATTATAAGGCAAGAGATAATATTATGGTAATTTTTATAAGTTAACGTCTATAAATTACCGATCTTGGTTTAAAATTTATTATGATTAAAATTTTTTAACTAAAAGTGTAATAATCCCAGGAAACAAAAATGAAAACAAAATAAATTAATGAGTAAATTTACTAAGCACCAACTAAATCTTAGTACTAGATTAAAGGAGGAATACGGGTATGATTATGATAGTAAGCTGCTAAGTTTCCAAAAAAAATTTGAATTAATGACTCAAAAAATGGATAAAATCAATGACATTAAACATCAAGCGTCCCAAGAATTAATAAATTGTACTCAAAATTATAAGGCTAATTGGGCAGCTAATAATAAAATATTAGTAGAAAAGGCTGAGTTAATAACTAAAAGTAAAAAGGGTGACTTCCCTCAACATTTAATAAATTTTCAAGATTCTTATCTTAGTAGTTCTAATCAAGGTGATTTATATATATCAAATTATAATACTATAATTAATAATATCTTTCCAAATATTCCAGATTCTCCTTTGTCTATATTAATAGATAGCCCAGAGAGAATAATCCATGCACTTTATATGTTTATGTAAAATATATTCTATTTATCCCCCCCCCACACAAACCTATTGGTTTAATTCCATGAGTAAGGTCTCCTAGCTTAATTATTAAACTATGTTATATAAATTACACAAACCTTTATCTTACCACTTACCAGTCCAACCAAGCAATTGTTATTACCTTCCTACCGATGTAAAAATTTTATACAATAATTATCTAGCAACTGATCAGTAATAGTGGTAACTCTATCGCCTCTAGCTTTATAATCGAGGTATTTATTTATCTTCGATAAATCAGCCACAACCAAGCCATTGTGGTTGGAAGATGTTGGTAGGTGGCAACTCTTGCTTCTGCGAATTCAAGAGCAGAGGTAGAAGAAATAGGTAAAGCAGAGGTATAATTACTTGTAAAAGTAGTAAGACTAACATTAGTAACCAGGGGAGGTTTTTTCATAAACTTCTATGAATTATAATTGAATTAATTCAACCAATGCTAAAGAAATAGGAACTTTATATTTAATCTTTTCTGTTTTTGCAGGAATGATAGGTACAGCGTTTTCTGTTTTAATAAGATTAGAATTATCTAGTCCCGGAGTACAATATTTACAAGGAGATCATCAATTATTTAATGTAATAATTTCAGCACATGCTTTTATAATGATCTTTTTTATGGTAATGCCAGGTTTAGTAGGAGGATTTGGAAATTATTTTTTACCTATCCATTGTGGAAGTCCAGATATGGCTTTTCCAAGATTAAATAATATTTCTTTTTGATTATTACCACCATCATTATTATTATTATTATTAAGTTCATTAGTAGAAAATGGAGCAGGAACAGGATGGACAGTATATCCACCATTAGCCGGAATTCAATCACATTCTGGTGGGAGTGTAGATTTAGCAATATTTAGTTTACATTTAGCAGGAGTTTCCTCATTATTAGGAGCTATAAATTTTATAAGTACAACTTTAAATATGAGAACAAATGGTATGTCTTTACATAAATTACCTTTATTTGTATGAGCTATATTTATAACAGCAATATTATTATTATTATCTTTACCAGTATTAGCAGGAGCTATAACTATGTTATTAACAGATAGAAATTTTAATACAAGTTTCTATGATCCAGCAGGAGGAGGTGATCCAATATTGTATCAACACTTATTCTGATTCTTTGGACATCCAGAAGTTTATATTTTAATTATACCTGGATTTGGTATAGTTAGTCATATAGTTTCAACTTTTTCTGGTAAACCTATCTTTGGATATATTGGAATGGTTTATGCTATGTTTTCTATAGGAATATTAGGATTCTTAGTATGAAGTCATCACATGTTTAGTGTAGGTTTAGATGTAGATACTAGAGCTTATTTTACTGCAGCTACTATGGTTATAGCTGTGCCTACTGGTATAAAAATTTTCTCTTGATTAGCTACATTATATGGAGGTAGTTTAAAATATAATACACCTTTATTATTTGTATTAGGTTTCTTAGCTCTATTTACTATAGGAGGTTTAACTGGAGTTGTTTTATCTAATGCTTCTCTTGATATAGCTTTCCATGATACTTATTATGTGGTAGCTCACTTCCATTATGTTTTATCTATGGGAGCTGTGTTTGCTTTATTTGCTGGATTTTATTATTGAACACCTAAAATTGTTGGTAGAAATATTAATGATTTCTTAGGTAAAATTCATTTCTGAACTTTATTTATAGGAGTTAATTTAACTTTCTTCCCTCAACATTTCTTAGGTATGGCTGGAATGCCTAGAAGAATACCTGATTATCCTGATGCATTTAGTGGATGAAACGCTGTGTCTAGTTTTGGGTCTTTAATTTCTGTTGTGGCTACTGTTTTATTTGGTTATATTATTTTTGATATTTTAGCTAATAAAAATAATACTTCTAATAATAATCCTTGATATACTGTACCTTATTTTACTAGTGATAAAGTTTATAATAGTAATAACCAAGGGGTGAATACTATTGAATGAACTTTAGCTAGCCCTATACCTTTCCATGCATTTAAAATGTTACCTGTTCAATCTTAAAAGGTTAATTTAAACCCCCTATTAGGATTGACTTTATATTCTCTTGCCTTATAACCTACCCTTGCTTTTGCAACCTCACAGGGAGCAAATTACCCTCCTCTTGAGGTAAATTAGCTACAAAAGTCTCCGACTTTTTTCGCAAAGGGAGTTAGTTCATTTATTTAAATTAACTTAGACCTACGGTATTATTTACACCCAACCTAGTAATAGTTGTACATAATATAGGGAATAATCGCCTACTCTATACCACCTTAGGTGGTTAAGTAAAATTATTTAATTTAAATTAGAGTTGAATTATTTAAATTAAATCCATCGTTTAAAGTATTTGTAAAACTTATTTTAAGTTTATTATTTATTTTTAAATTAGCTTATAAATATTGATCAAAGATTTTAATATTAAATATTCCTTTAGATTTTTTTTTTTACTATTATAATAATAATTATAAAATTAACATTTACCTCAATTTAGAATATCCATTATATTAGGTAAGTTATATCCTCCAAATTTTATGGTATTTAATAGACCATTATCTTATTGAATAGACTTATTTTGATTTATTTTAGTGTTGAAAGTAGAATTAGTTTCATTTATTATCATATAATTAAAATTAATATAGGAGATATTATATACTTCATATTCTGAAGATTTTAAACTCCAGTTTTCAATGAAAATATCTTCTAAAAAACTTAAAAAATAAAATCAGAAAGAGCACATATAATTTGGTTATTACTTAAAAGTAAATTTTCTAATTTATAAGAATGATTTCCTCAACTATTCTTAGTTATTGTTTTCATTTAAATAAAATTTTGTTTAAAAGAGATTATTTTTTTACTTTAAGACTTTTAATCTTAAGCATTTTAAATAGAATATGTTACTCTTATTTATATTCCTATTGTTATTGTTGTTGTTACATAAGATTATGTAATAGGGGGGGGGTTAGTAGAAAATAAAATTAAAACTATCCTATAAAGGGGCTTACAAAAAGGCAAAAAGATTACCTTAAAACCATTTAAAATAAGCATTACATATTTTAAAACACATATTAATAATGTATCAATTTACAAGGATATAAAATACTATCTCATATCCTATTGTAAATATACTCAATTTTTTATAAAAACTAACAAATTTAGTTAAAAACCTTTTATTTTTAATAAAGTTTTGCAAGTGTCTGAAATACGTAAAATTATAAAATAAAACATAAGATTAATAAAACAAAATACAGAAACTGTAATTAAACACAATATTGATAAACTAAATAGAACAACATGAGGGATATTTGGATCATTTACATTAATCCCTAAATAAGCTCATAAATCAAAATTCATAAATTATATGTTTAGTTTAATTATACTACATAGAATAGTTGCTAGATAATTTATGAAATCTTTATTCCTTTAACTAAATTTCTTTATTCCTTTAACTAAATTTCTTTAGTGTAAGTATGTAAATATATATAATATAGTCAATCCTAATAGGGGGGATAAGGTATTAAATTTATTTAAACCAACCCTACTTATTGGTTTGTTTGGGTGGGTTAGTGGTAAGTAAGAGTAAGTAGTCTTTGATCTTTATCAGAATCGAACTGATATTTATTCCTTGAAGGGGAATCGTACTAACCGTTATACGAAAAGACCTTTCAATTTGTTTAATCACCTTTAATTTTGATTTTTTCTTCCTAAGCCTAAAGGTAAAACTTGCAAAGGGTATTACCACTAAGCCTGCCCCAATTCTAATTCAATTTAATTTGGGAAGGTAGTGATTCTTATTTTTTGCTTTTTTTAGGTTTTGCGATAAATTTATTTATCTTTAATAAATAACCTACCAAACCCAACCAACCTATAGGTTGGAAGGGTTGGGTGGAAGTAGGTGTATTATCTCTCTAATTTAAATTTTATTTCTATACTTATATTTTAACTCTTACCTAGCCTAAATTTATTTAAATAAGGGCTGATTTATCTCCGATAAATTTATTTATCGATTATTTCTTGCCCTTTTACCTAACCTATACCACCGAAGGTGGTTAACTAAAATAATTTAAATTAAGGTAACTTTTGCAAAGGGAGTTGCCACTAACCCAAAAATTGGGTAAGGTGGTCAGTAAAAAATCACCTATTTTTTTTTACATGGGAAGGTTAGAGAAAAATAAAAAGAAAGGGAACTCTTGCCTCTTGCGAGGTTACGAGCAAAGGTAAAGTAACTAGCATTAGAACAATAAAGTAAGACCTAAGGGAGTTGAACCCTTATAATATCCATTATGAGCGAACTGCATTAACCATTATGCTAAAGTCTTAAATAAAACCCTCCGTTACAGACCTTATTTTATTTATTTTAGCTAACACCTCCTCCTTACCTCTTATGCTCTTGAACCTTACCACCTAAGTTGATTATGATTACTTACAACTAACCCCGGCCCTTAGGGCTATAGGAAAATAAAATAAATTTTATTATAAGCTAACTCTCTTACAAAAATATTATTTTAATAACTCTTGATTACCTTCTTTTCCCCTTTCCCAACCAACCCTACCAACCTATTGGTTGGTTGGGGTTGGAAGTTGATTTATCACCACTTAGTTCATTTATCTAAATAAAATCACTCTAACCTTTAGGTTAGAGAAGCAAGAGTATAAAATTATACTTTATAGGTATAGGAAGAGGTAATAGAGCTAACTATTTACTTTTTAATCGCATAAGTGCAAGGGTTAAATGAAAGTAGAGGTGTAGGTTAAGTGGGTTAGGTTGAATAAATAAAACCTAAAATGGCAGCTTCTCTTGCCTGATAAGCGAGGCTCGAGCAAGGGTAGCAGGGGTAATGATAATCAAAAAGGTGTAGGTAAAATAAACTTAAATTAGTCATTCTCTTGAATGATAATCGAAAGAGTTAGTTTATTAATCTAAATTAACTAAGATAAGGGATAAAATAAAAATATTTAACACTATAATTGGAACATATTACGAACAAAGAGACTTGAACTCTTAAGGGTTTACACCCACTTCTGCTTAAAAGAAGACTGTTTACCAATTTCAACATGTTCGCTTAAGTTCTCTTCCGGATTCGAACCAGAATTAACATTTTAGAAGAATGTGATTCTAACCATTGAATTAAGAGAACATTATTCTAATCCGTTAGGACTTCCTCTTGCCCCTCCGCTCAACCAACCCTACCAACCAATAGGTTGGTTGGGGTTGGTAGGTGATTTATCGTAGATAAATTAATGCTTTTCTCGCAACCTCTGTGATTTTTTATAAAAAAATAATAGGCTCGCAAGAGGCAAGAGAAGCAAGAGTATGTAGTAGGTCACTTTTTTTTTCTACTGCATACTACTCCTTTAATTAATATTAAAGTTATTTACTCTACCATCGACCCTTGTTATTTTTTGTAAAAAAATTGGGAAGTCAATAGGTAAAGGAATAATGTAATTTAGGTTAAAATATAAAGTTTTAATGAATTATCATCGGTACTTTTATCCTTTTTTGTTTGCTCTCACATTTTACCTTAGGGGAGGGTAAAAGACATACATTCCACTTTCCATTGTTCACCTCCCCCCTTAGGCTTAATTTATAATATAAATAACAGGTTCCACCTAGGTGGAATTTATCAGGCAAGAGGGAACCAGTAATACTGGGTTGGTGGTAAGAGTTAGGGGGGGGTTTACTTATTATTATTATTAAATTTATTATCAATATTAACTAGAGAAATAGCACCAGAACCAATTTCTAAAATAAATCCAATAGTTAAAACTAAAAAGAAAATAATAGCTATAGTAAAACCATAAGTAGATACATTATATAAAGATAAAGCTAAAGGGAATAATAAAAGAATTTCTAAATCGAAAATTAAAAATAATAATGCCACTATCATAAAATGAATTTGGAAAGTAGCTCTAGTTTGTCCAGGTAAAGGTAAGAAACCACATTCATATTGACTAACTTTAGCTTCATCTGGTCTATGTACAGCTAAAAATAAATTTAATCCTAATAATAAACCTGATAATAAAGGAATAAAAATAAATATTATAAATAAATTATTCATTAAATATAGAATAAAGATAAAGAAAGTAATTGTGTACTATTTAAAATTATACTTGGATTAATAAAAAATAATAATATAAATAAAGTTAAACTACTTATTAAATAACTATGTAAATTACTTAAATAAGAATAAGAAGTAATATTATTATCTACTTCTTTATCAGTAGGAGTCATAATAAGTTTAACTATTTTTAAATAATAAGAAGCACTTATTACACTAACAATTATACCTATAATACTTATTAAATAATATCCATTTTGTAAAGCAGCATATAATACAAATTGTTTAGAAAAGAAACCTACTAAAGGTGGTATACCAGCCATAGAGAATAAACATATTGAAAAACTTAAAGAAAGTAAAGGATAACTATAAAAAAAACCTATAAATGAATTAATATAATTTATATCTTTTAAACTATTTTTACTTAAGTAAGAATAAGCTAATATTATTAAAAAAACATTTAAATTAGTTAAAGTATATTGTAAAATATAAAATATAAAAGAATCTATAGATTGTGAAGTATTAATTGATATAGCTAATAATATAAATCCTATATGAGAAATAGTACTATATGCTAATAATCTTTTTATTTTTATTTGAGCTAATCCTAATAAACTACCTATTATTAATGATAATAAAGAGGTGATTAATAATAAATAAGATAATGAAAAATTATTTATTATACTTATTAATCCTGTTTTACTTATTATTATATTTGTTATAGTAGATCCTTGTAATTCTAACATTAATATTAATATAGATAATTTAGGTATTATTGTTAAATAAGTTGTTACAATAGTTGGTGTACCATCATACACATCTGGTGATCAATTATGTAATGGAGCTGCTGATATTTTAAATAATAATCCTATAAATATTAATATTAAACCTACATTTAATCCTCCTAGAGATCCTATACTTATTGATTCTATATTTGAGATTAAACTACTATTTAATAAATATAAAGATTCATATTGAGTAATACCAGTATATGCATATATTAAAGATATACCTAATAATATTATACATGAAGATAATCCACCTAATAAGAAATATTTTAAACCTGAGGCTGTTGAACTATAAGAATCTCTATGTAAACTAGATAATATATATAAACCAAAAGATTGTAATTCTATACTTAAATATAAAGAGATTAAATCATAACTACTTAATAATAATATACTTCCTAATATACTAAATAATATTATTATACTATAATCTATACCTTTATTATATATAGTACCTTCTATATTTGATATTAGAGATTTATTTATAGTTTTTACTTTTTCAACTGATAAAGAATTACAGATTAGAGGTCATCCTATTAAGATTATTCCTCCTATTATTAAAATAAAGATTTCAAAAAAGACAGTTATTTGACTTATATGAAATAATCCACTATAGAGACCTATTCCATTCCCTATACTTTCTATTTTTAATATTTGGAGACTTAAAATTGCAGAAAGAAATAATACTAGAGAACTTATTCTAGTAAAATGTATTGTTGACAAATTAGTATTTATTACAGGTAGAGCCTTAGCTACTATTAATGTTAATATTGTTATAAAAATCATCAGAACTCCCTAACTCTTATTACACACCCCTTATTGAATTATACTACACTACCTACAAATTTCTTGGTATCTAACCTACGTAGGTAGTAGGTCCATAACGCCATAGACGACCATATTATTTTATATGAGAATTTTACACATACTTTCCTATTGCTTGGTACCTTTGTTATATTTAAACTTAATATAAGCCTCGCTACTTAGTTCATTTAGATTAATAAAGTTACTCTTACCCTAGATTATCTCTTGCCCAATTACCAAAAAAAATAGGCGAGGCGACGAGCAAAGGAATGTAAGAGATAAGTCTTATTATTGTATTTAATACTTATAGAGCACTTATTTTGTAGTTATTACAGATACATATTAACATAAAGAAACTACGTAGGTATTACCACTTAACACTGATAGTTTGGAAGCAATAGAAAACCTTAGGTAATACCTTTACAATACTCTATCTACCCTTGCCTCCTACACACAATTACTGGTTATTACGGAGGAGCCAGTTATTTATCTTTAATAAATTACCTACCAACCCTACCAATGGTTGAGGTGAGAAAAGGTTGGGTAAGATATTATTTGTATTATTTTTTACCTATTTTTTTGTTTTTTTATTGGGTAGGCTCTTATTATAAATTTTATACATTATTAGAATGTAAGGTTATAAATTTTAATAAATATCTATAACTTATTAACTTTAATATTTATTACTTTATTTCACACCTACAATACTTATTTTATTACATTAGAAAATGAAAGTAGGAACTAATCCTTATGGAATAAGTGTAATCTATTGAACACTTACACACTAATCACTAATCACTAATACTAATATTCATAAATGAAAGAACTTTTACATTCGACTATAAATTTTATATTTTTGTATTTTAGTACCATTTTGCACGTTAACTGACTTTACCTCTTAGCCCTCCTTATAAGGGGTCTACCTTCAACCTTATAATATAAATATCATAAGATTTAAGCTCTACCCCTACTTTTAAGATGCTAAAATTTGTAAAATTAATAAAGATAATAAACTATTCCTACTTAATTTATCCCTAACCCCTACTTATTCTATCCATAATTATTGATAATAGTATGGTAATTTATTATTTTTGTTTCTATTTTTTATTAGTGAGTACTTACATTTTATGTATTTTTTCAATAGTTGTATTATTAGAAAATAATATTAATAGTTGTAAACTAAGTCTTATTTTTTGTTGATTATAATAAATATTAAATTAGAAATAGAATTACAAATAATAAATATTAAATTAGAAATAGAATTACAAATAATAAATATTAAATTAGAAATAGAATTACAAATAATGATTATAATCTTAATATTATATTTATCATATCCAGTATAATAAATACTGATATTAATTAATTTAAATAAAGGTACATTGAAACATACTGACCCCTACCCCCTAATTCCACCAAATAATTTAAACTAAAACCAATTAAAAGTTACATTACACATTTTTACTTGATAATCACCTATGGGCAAAAGTAAAAATAGCTTATTTTTAGAAATAAGCGATGCAAAGCAAGAGTTAGTTAAATTTTCTAATTTAACTCAGTAAAGAGATTTATATTTACTATTACCCAGTAAATTAACTCTTGCCCGATAGGCGAGGCACCCAATCCAATAGTTATTGGATAGGCTGAGCAAAGGTAGTAAATATATATAAAATAATACACTATATTAACCTAATCCTTATTTCCTATTATATTAAGACCTATTACATTTTATATATTAATTAAACATTAGTTAGAATAAATTAATACATAATAAAGACAATTTATTATTAATAAATAATATCTTATATTATATACTAAATGTTTCTAACTATAGAGTATAAACATAAAATAAGTATCTTACCTTATTTAAATTAAATATAGTAGGTTAAATTATTAAATATATAAGAATAACTAACCCACTACCCTAATGATTAATCGAAAATAAATAATACCTTACCAATCTAATGGTTAATCAAAAATAAATAATAATAGGACCCTAATTTAAATTAAATAATTTAAATAACTAAAGCAGGGGGGGGGGGGTGTAGGTAGAGAATATTAAATATATACTAAAGCATTACACACGAGCCAACCAACAAATTTGTTGTTCCTAAGGGAGGGTAGGTCCTTAGCTATCTAATTTAGTGCTAAATTAAATTCTCAAGAGTGCTACAATAAATAAAATAAATTCGGATCTATGAGCCTTACATATTAAAAGTTAAAGGTTTAAACACCCTTCTTAGATTACTAATTACATTGCAAAATGATCAGCCTTACCAACAAATTTGTTGATTAGGTGGTGTGGGTAAATCTAGAACTATCAATACATCTAACATCTAAAATATTTTATTTGAAAACTAGAGATATTTCTCTTTACGTTTTATTATTCTCCTTTGCTCTAAGAAATAAATTAAAATTTAACTTACTTTTTACCCTTGTTATTTTTTATAAAAATAATGGCCTCGCCTACCCCTAACCCCAAAATTTTGGGTAAAGGGCTTGGGCAAGAGTAGTTGGACTTACGAGGATAGGTTAATAATTATTATAGGATTACAACTAACACTTACAAAAGGTAAACATGAACAATAATTGTTATATTATGAATTATTTCTTATATGTACCCTTACTCAATCTATAATATAGAGGTAAATTAACCTTCTTTTGCTTCTCTTGGCTCCTACCCAGTGTTACTGGTTCCTATGTAGAAAACTAAATTTTATATTTGATAAATCATTATGGGGTTGCGAGGTCCCATAAGTAATCACAAATAGTGATCATACCTACTGTATTATTTAGGTTAATGTTCTAAATTACTTAGTGTTAATCACTAGTACCTTGTAATTGAAAACGATCCCACTTAAATTTGCTATTAGTTTATTAGCTTATTTTGGTATTTATAAATTTTATTAACTATGCGATAACTAATTCAACTATTATAAGCGGAGGTAGTTTAAATATAAACTAAAAGGAAGATTAAAAAATAAAAAGTGTAAATAAAATTTATAGTGTTATTAGTGTGGGTATATTCTTATATTATAAAAGATAGAATACATAGATATACTTTTTCTAGGTCAATTTTTAAGTTTATTAGCCTTAATACCTAACCCCTCCCCCCTGCTCAGCCTATCCCCTAAATATTGGATAGGTGTGGCTCGCTTATCAGGCAATATAATATTCGGGTTAGAGGTGGGTAAATAACTCAATGAAAGTTGATAAGAACTAAAAGTAGTTAACTTTAAATTAATTATAGTTATAATTATATTAAAAATATAAATTAAATAACATAGCTACCTACCATAAGGTAGAACAATAAAAAATATCATTAAAAACAAAAATCTTAATCTTAAAGGTGGTAATTTAAAATTGATTTTGTGATTAATCTTTGATTACCTTTTATATATCACTATAATATTTTTGATTATTAATCATTTATTAATGGTTAGTTTATTCTTATACAATCTAACTAGCCAAATTTATATTATAGATGTTCTAAATCCTCATATGATTACACCTGATGCTACTACTCAAACTCAAATAATACACAGTAGCGATGGGTGATCTTCCGAAATAAAAAGTTTATTTATATATTGGACAGGTGCCGTACGGTATAATTTAGTACGAGGAGGTACTCCAGCACAAAGAGGATTTGTACTTGCCAGTACTGTAATAGCTGAAACTTTTAGTACAGCTTTAATAAATGCAATAAATGACCCTACCTACGTAGAAAACCATGTTCAAAGTTTAACACAAATGTATAAAGGAAATAATAATAGCACCCTGGAATTAGATGTTAGCAAAGATTTAGAAACACTAAGTAATTTAGGTACAAAACTTTTACCAGATTCCAATTATATTTTAAATTATGTAATAAATAGCTTTAAAGGATTTATTGAACCAGTATCCGTTAATTATTCTAACGAAATATTGGCTAACCAAATACATGGTATAAGTGTTCTTTTATACTTCTTATCTATAGCTATTATGATTTTATTGATTTCATTGCTAATAAATATTATTATTTTTGTATATAGTGATAGACTTTATAGTATTTTTACTAATAAGTATTTAATTAAATTAATAATTCTAAATAAAAAGCTTATAGGGTTAGAGATTGTGTTTTTAGGTGGGAGTTTGATTTATTTTATGTACATATTAAGTTATGGACTACATTTTCTAGTAACTCATCCTATAAGCTTTTCTTAAGTGATATTCTCTGATCTTTATTTTATACCCCCTAACACCTCCTACAATTAAACCAAAGTATAAACAATTATAAAAGATTAATAAATAGAATAAAAGATTAATAAAGAAATATAGTAATAAATATCAATATTATCAGAATATACTATTAAATATACACACCCTACTAACCCTACTCTTGCCTGCTTTAGTTATTTAATTTATTTAAATTAAATTAGGGTTGATTTATAAATCAACTAGGCCAATCTAGATATACAAAGTATGGTTAATAAAGAATAAATAATTTTCATCTTACACCTGGATTACATCACTTAATATTAAATGTTAATAGTTTTATCAAAAATAAACTACCACTTTTTCATTGTAATAATACAACACCACCTTTATCTTCACTTATTCTCCTCCCTAAGCCAAATTTGTTATTTTCACCTTTGCTCACCCTATCCAATAATTATTGGATTGGGGTGCCTCGCCTAAGGGCAAGAGTTAAAATAACAAAGGTTAAAATAAATACTTTGAAGTATCTTTCAATCAGAAAGATTGCCCAATTACAAAAAATAATAGTCTCACCATCTGTTAGAAATCGTAGGTGAATAGAGTAGGTGATAATGGGAATAGGTTAAATATAGGGGGTTTACCAAATAAAATTAATTCTTAATAAAGCTAATAGTTAAAGCAGAACAAATAAAAATAATTAATAAATTAAATTCTTCCTTAATAAAACTAAAGTAAGAATAATCTTCTAAATTAAAAATGAAACCAACTAAAATTAAAAGAGTTAATAAACTGAAAGTAATATATAAAGCATAAGTAGTAATAATACCATTATCTAAATAAGCTAAATTTTTAGCACTTTTATTAGCAAAATAAGCTAAACCATAAGGTCCAAATAATTCAATAATACCTCTATCTATTTCTTTAGAAATTTTAAATCCTAAATTAAATCCAAATATTACAATAAATTTATTATAAATAACGTCAAAATAATATTTACCATTTAAAAAATCATAAATTAATTTAAATTTAGGGAAATAAGATACAAGACTATTAGGTATAAAATTATATAAAATATAAGCAGAGATAGCACCAATAAAAGAAAAAATAGCAGGTAATAATTTAATAAAAGGATTTAAAGAGAATTCAGCTTCCACTAAGAAAATATTATTAGGATGTATAAAAATAGCATTACCAAAAAAATCTGTACCAATACCTACAAATAAATCACTAAAAATATAACCAAAAAATATACTAGCTACACTTAAAATAAATAAAGGTAAAATAACAGGTAAATTAGATTCATGAGAATTATTATATGATTGTTTACTTCCATTAGGATAAGTTAAAAAAACTAAAGAAATTAATCTTAAACTATAAAAGGCAGTTATACCAGCAGTAATACTTCCTAAAATAAAAGCATAAAAACCATTAAATTTATATTGAGAATAAGCTAATTCTAAAATTAAATCTTTACTATAAAATCCAGTTAAGAAAGGTGTAGCTAATAAACTTAAAGAACCTACTAACATAACAGAATAAGTAAAAGGTAAAAATTTTATTAAACCTCCCATTTTTCTAATATCTTGTTGATCTTGGAAAGAATGAATTACAGCACCAGCACCTAAAAATAATAAAGCTTTAAAAAAAGCATGATTAATAGTATGCATTAATGCTACATTATATTGACTTAATCCTATAGACATCATCATATAACCTAATTGACTTATTGTACTAAAAGCAATAATTCTTTTTAAATCATTTTGAACTAAACCACAAGTACCTGCAAAAAATGCTGTACTTGAACCTATTATTGTTATTATTAATAATGTACTACTACTATATTCTAATATTGGACTAACTCTTATTAATAAATATATTCCTGCTGTAACTAGTGTAGCTGCATGAAGTAAAGCACTTACAGGTGTGGGTGCTTCCATACTTCCAGGTAATCAAGAATGTAAAGGTATATTAGCACTTTTTGCTAAGGCTCCACCTAATAAAAATAAAGATATTAAAGTTATTATGTTTTCATTTAAATATGGTATTAAACTAAATACTTCAGAATAATTTAAACTTCCTATTGTTGTAAATAAAGCTATAAAACCTATACTCATTAACATATCTCCTCCTCTATTCATTGTAAAGGCTAACATTGCTGCTTTATTTGATTGTAATCTTGTAAAATAAAAATTAATTAATAAATAAGATACTACTCCTATTGCTTCTCAACCTACAAACATTACAAAAAAATTTCCTCCACAGATTAATACTAACATTCCTGCTGTAAAAGCAGATAAATAACTAAAAAATCTTTGAATATGAGGATCTGTAGATAAATAATCTATACTATATATATGTATTAATGTACTACAATATAATACTGCTATTCCTAAAGATACTGTTAATTGATCATAATAAATGATTCAACTGATTTCTAATAATTCTAAATTGATTCATTCAGAGATTTCTATTATTACTGGGCTTCCACTTATTCCTACTTCATAAAATGCTATAGTCATTAATAAACTTGAGAGTATTAAACAACTACACGTTAATATTTGAGATCCTGTATTACCTATTTTTCTTCCTAATAATCCACTTACTAATGATCCTAATAAGGGTAACAGTATTATTGATAAATACATTAATTGTGTAATGAGATTGTCCCTCTTAATCTATAATATGATACTAATATACTTAAACCTATTACTGATTCGGCTCCTGCTATTGATATTATATATAAACTAAATACTTGACCTATATTATCATCATAATTATAAGATAAGATTAATAGTAATAGAGTTAGGGATAGTAACATTATTTCTATAGATATTATCATTAATATGATATTTTTCCTATTTAAGATAAATCCTAATATTCCTATTATAAATAATAGTATAGAGATATTCATTTATTTTGTTTGTTTCATTTTTGTTTCCTGGGATTATTACACTTTTAATTTTGAATGGTTTATTTCCCTTCTATCCTATTGTCCTACTACTCTATTATATTGCGATTGGAGGGGGGGGGGATAGGGGAGAGAATTATAATATTAGATAAATTAAGTAAGTATTAGTGGAATGAAAACAAGAGTAGGTAGAGTATTATTTAGAATATCTTTTTTAACTCTTTCCATTAGGATGTTATTTATTTTTGATAAATCACCCCCCTGCTAAAGCTGGGGGGGGTTGGATTAATTTTATTCTTTACCCACTAATTTAATAAATTAAATTTAAATAACTAAAGCTGGGAAATGATTATTCACCTATGTTATAGAGATATTATTTAGATAAATATAGATATAGTATGGATTATACTCTCAGGTGAATGTGTTAATAAAGATACATGAATAGGGTAAGTATTAGGAAGTAAACTATTAACCAAATGATCATACTGTAATACTATACTATTTGAAGAATTGCTAGTTTCAAGGCAAAGCATTTTAAAATCATATAAAAGCTGAGCGTATTCACCCTTATGACTACAATCTAGTTGTTTAGACTTTTCCAGTAATAATTCACTTTTAGATATTAAATTTTCATTATAATTATTAGAACAATCTATTAGATCTTGGGTCTTAGAATGTATAGCCTTATTTACTTTTAACATTTTGTCACTGATAGCTGTAAGTTTAAATTTTAAATCTGCTAAAATAGAATCATAATCAAAATTATATAGTTCTTTATTAGTTAACTTTTTTTTTACTCTAATTGTTTTTTCTATATTACTCATTAATTTATTTTGTTTTCATTTTTGTTTCCTGGGATTATTACACTTTTAGTTAAAAAATTTTAATCTCTACTCTTGCCTCCATCCCACCTTTCCCCTTTGTAAATTTCATTAAATTTTATACCTTACCTTTGTTCAGCCTATTTCCTAACCTTTGCTCTTGCTTTGCATTCGCAAAAGCAAGGGTAAGTGGATTGGGACGCTTATCCTGTTTTTTATAACCCTTTAACTAAGCCAAAATTTCCTCTGCTCAGCCAATCCAATAGTTATTGGATAGGGTGCCTCGCCTATCGGGCAAGAGGGGTAAGGGGTAGGTGAATAATAAAGTAAAGAGCAAAATTTGGGCAAGGGTAGGTAGATGTAAGAAATCTTGACTTTGTATTCGAAAACCCAAGGGTAGCGGTTGGTTATTTCAGTATATAAGTGGATTAGGAGCAAAGATAATATATAAAATAAGAGTTAAGTAGGAATTGAACCTATAAATTTAGACTTTGCAGGTCTACTACAGAACCATCTGTAAACTTAACCCTATTGATACTTATATTTTATTAGACTTTAAGTATTGGAGTATAAATATTAATTACTTTTAAGTGTAATATATTATATTATATATTATTATTTATATTACACTTACTTAAACTGCTTTCACCTAGTAGGAACCAACCCTACCTACCCTACCAACCAATAGGTTGGTTGGGGTAGGTAGGCGATGCAAGATTACAGGTTAAATTAAAGGTGGTGATTAGCAGTCACTTATCAGCATACCTAATGGAGGCTTTTACTGGACACCTCCTAATGATTAATCATAGATAATTAAACTTATCGCAACTTACTTAATTTAGATTAATGAATTTACTCTACCTATTTCACACCTACCAACCAATGGGTTGGGTGGATTGGAGGCAATGGAAAAAAGAGGGTAGAATTAATATTTTAACTTTATAAAATTAATAATATTAAAATATTAAAATATTAAAATATTAGAATTAATATATTACTAAAACTAATTAATACTAATAAATTAATAATAAGAAATAATACATAATAACACTTAATTTAAAGGAATAAGTCAATATAATTCATATAAAATATATTACACACTTAATATTACCTATATAAATATTACCTATATAATAATTAATATAATTTAATAGTAGACTTTTCTATTATATTAAGAGTAATGCTTTTCCACTGACCAGTAATAGTGGTAACTCTCTCGCAACTGACCACTTAGTGGTAACTCTCTCGCCTATTGGGCAAGAGTAGGCGAGGCATTTATTTATCTTCGATAAGCCTTCCAAACCAAGCCATTGTGGTTGGAAGATGGGATATATTCTTCTCTAAATTTTATTATGATATTATCCTTACTATTAACTCTAGTATAATTATTAGTATAATTAGTATTATTGTTGTTCATGTTAATAAATATAGATTAATTATTAATAAGAGTAACAATAACATAAATAGTAATACTCTCATAACAGCCACTATACCTATACTATGGTATATTATTCTATATTCAATAGAATTTAAATATTATACTTGTATTTATACTATAACCCCCCCCCCTCCCCAACTTTAATAAATTTAACCTAATTTAAGTTATCTAAATTAAATAACTTTTGCAGAGTACCTAAGCAAGATCAAAAGTTAGGAGATAGTGGATAAAGGTGTAAGTCAAGAGGTGTAAATTAAACTTACCTAACCTCTTATTTGTATCTAAACAATGTAAGTGTAAAAATTTAACCTTATGGAATTGTTAGAGTACTGAAAGAAGGAATCGAACCTTCATTTTACCGTCATGAGTGGTAAGTTTTAACCTTTTAAACTATTTCAGTTAATTATATTATCTTTTTCACCTACTTTTAGGGTATTATAATTATTAAGATTGACTCCTTACAGTTGTTTAATATAAATTATATTTTACAAGCCCTTCTAGTTACAAGCCAAATTAAATTGAATAAAAAAAGGGGGGATTAAGCGAGACTAATATTTTTTCTACGGAAACGAAAATTTACAAAGGTAGTTAGGGTTATAGATAATTAAGGGTTTAGGTGTGTGAATAATAATACTATGAGTTAAATTATCCAAATACAAAGGTTTAGTATCAACCCATAAATTATTATGGGAATTATAGATTTTCTCTCTTTTGGTAAAACTATTCCAATTTAGGATTACATCTACTTTTTTTAATTTAACAAAACCTTTTCCAGGTGAGATTTCAGAGGTCAATTTTTTAGTTAAAATGGAAGTTTTATTATAGTATAAAGACTTAAAATCATCTAACGAAAGATTATCCGAAATAACTCCTTTAGCTTTTTTTATTTGTTCGCCTTCATTTGTTATTAATAAATAAGTTTTATTAGAAATAAAGTAACCCTTTTTTACTAAATGTTCCATTTTAAGTTGACCTAATTTAACACCTATTTTGTCTCCCAATGAGGACTTTAATTCATTTAAAGTTAAGTCTGTAACTATAGAATCTGTATCGGAATAGTAAATAGAACCTCCACTAGCTAAAATACCCAATTTTATTTTATGCATATGAACTCTGGCATATGCTGTAACAAAGGTAGATATGGCAATTGAAATATTGTTAAACATTTCATATTTGGAAAACCCATCTTTTTCAGATAAGATTACTTTAAAATAATCTAAATTATGAGTTTCACATATTTCCTTATTCACTATAGGATTATATGTAACTAAAAAGTTATTAGAGTTAATTTCTTTAAAAGTTTTAACTTCTTTAGTAGCTAGAATATAATCCATAACAGTTTTGGAGACTGTCTTAGTTACAGGTTTAAATAGATTTAAACCAAATCTACCTAATAAATTATTTAATAGACTCTTAACTATTTGCCTTTGACTTCCTTTAAGACTATCTTTTTGATTGGACAGTTCTTCCACATATTCCACAAATGGACTTTCTTGTTTATTAAATTGTAGACCCTTTATTACTTTAATTTTATAACCTTGTTCTTTAGCAAACTGTAACTCTACAGAAGTCCAGACACCGGAAAATTTCCCATTTGGAAATATTAAACCCGATTTAGTTTTTATAGGTAGCAAACCAATATATAAATCAGAAGTTATAACCTCCGCATAGAAAATACCAAATAATTTATTAATATCTAACCTTTCACTATTAAAACTTTCTATTCATTTACATTCTAAACCTGGCATAAAGGATAAAGACGCAAAAGGATAAAGTGAATTAACATCTAAATAATTTAAATTATCTCCTTTAGGTTTATATACCTCTGTTATCCCTCCATAATAACTACTGTAAATAAATTGAAAAACATTATTAGAGTTTATTAAAGGTATTTTATTATTTCTTAAATAATATTTTAGATATTTTGTAATAGCTAAACTAGAAATAGTTAAACTTTCAGTCATCTCTATGTTATGGTCAAACCATAAGTGCTCCTGAAATTTAACTAAGATTTCCAATAATGAGTAAAGATCTCGTTTTAAATAAATTATGGTTTCATTTTTTAATGATCAATTTTTTACATTCATTTCTTTATATAAAGATGGACTTATATTACTATTATAATATTTTAAATCCGGAGTAGGACCTATATAATTTATATTGTGTTTATTAACAAAATTATAGGGAAATATACCTTTACCTAAAGTGACATTAAAGTCCTTACATAATTTATCTAAACTATTATTTAATAAATTAAAAGAATCCACAAAAGTTATTTTCACCTTTGCTCAGCTAGGGTGCCTCGCAACTAACCACTTAGTGGTAACTCGTCGCCTCGCAAGAGGCAAGAGGAGGCAAGAGTAATATAATTGTTTCAATTTATGCTAGATAAATATAAGTATATTATTATAAATTAAGTTAATTAAAATAATAGCAAGTAAGGTCTTATGGCTGAGTGGTTTAAGCGAGGTACTGTTAATACTTTTTACAGAGGTTCAATTCCTCTTAAGGCCTAATATTTTAGATTAAAATAATAATTCCTTATTACTTAATTTATTATTTAGCTTCTTTTAATTATCCTCCTTTGATCCCTAAGGATAATAGAGGACATAAATAAATTTATAGATAGCATATATAGGGTGCTAAGTAATAAATTTATAATCTCAAAGATTTAAGAATAACTAACCACTAATTTTGTTTTCCTAAACTTTAAATTTAATTCGATTTAATACCTTATATTACTAATTAAATCTAAATTAAATTTGCTCTTAAAAATTTACCCTGCATTACCGTAGGTCTTACCAGTAATATTGGTAAGTAAGTTAGGTCCACATACGCTCTTGGTCTATATTTATAGCAATAAAAAAAGTTTTACAATGAAAGCAGTATTAAGGAAACAAAAAAGGGGGGCTTTAGTTGTTTTAAATTTATAAGATTAATTATATTATTGTAATTCATCCCTTATACTTTATATTTAATACTCACCCTTACATTACACCTAAGATTTTTTTACAATGGTTCACCCCCCCCTAATTTAAATTAAATAACTAAAGCTGGGGTCCTTTTACTATTGGTTTAATTAATTAATTTTATTTTTATCTCTTAGAGCAAAGGTAAAATAGGAGGGCTGGATAAAATTTTAATCCTTTGACCCTATACCACCGAAGGTGGTTAAGTAAAGCAATGGGAGGTAAGTAAGTGAGAGAGGTAAGTAGGAGGTTGCAATAATTTATTTATAAGAGATTTTTCGTTTAAGAAATTAGTGTTTTTATTTATTATGCCTCAATTAATACCTTTTTTTTATTTTAATCAAATTTTAAGTACTTTTGTAGTTTTATTTTCTATAATTTATTTATTATCTAAATATATATTACCAGTACAATTATTAACACAAGTAGTTAGAACTTATATTACTATATTAAGTAAATAATTACTCACCTTATATGCTAAATATTTTTCTTTAACCCCCCCCCCTAAGCCAAATTTTTGGGTAAGTGTAAGTTGTTATGTAATTTAATATCTATTTCATTTAAATAAAGTAAAATAAATAATTAAAATATGTTAAGTAATAAATAAATATTATAAGGAATTTAAACAATCTTTAATAAGTCATATAATATAACACTATATATTTATACGTTCATGTATATTAATCAACCATTATGTTGTACCTTTTCTTGCAAAACTTACCAATATAACTTATTAATATAATCTTTATGAAGTAAAGAGGCAAGAGTTAAAATATAGTTTATAATTATTATTGTATTATTTATTAGATTATATTTTTACCAATCTAATTTATTTAAATGAAATAAATAAATTCTTATTAATATATTATTATTTAATATTAAAGTTTAACAATTTACTTTAAATTTATTTAATTTATTAATAGGTAAATTAAGTATTATTAATTTATATATTAAATCTTATTGTATAATTAAATATTGCTATTAAATAATTAATTTATTAATACTATCTACCTAATGGTGTAAATTATCTACGAAAAATAACACTTACCAATCTTACTAGAATGGGGTGCACTACTAAAAGTAGTAAGACTAACATTAGTTATCAGGGAGCAGGTAGGTTTATGAAATATAATCAAATTATATCACTATTAAAGTCCAACGCAGATACCTACTTATTTATATTACCCTTTAGTTTATTTATATTAATTAAAATAATAAAATTAAGCGAAAGTTTACTAACCAAAAACTTACAGTCTTTAAGAAAAAACAAAGACTTAGGGAAGTTGAATAAAGTAGTCATTTCCAAATCTTCGTCATCATCTAAAAAACCCTTAAAACCTAAAAAGTACAAAAAATACCTGTTCGCAATATTAGTATTAATCTTAATAATTTTAATAAATAAAAAATATTTAATTATGTTAATATATAATTTTTCTATGAAACATTTAATAATCCTAGGTTTGATAGCTACAATTATAGTAATTATACTATATTTTATAAATTATCTTTTATTTAGCTTCTTTTTAGAAAATCCTGATTATAAATTAAAACCTGAACCTACAAGATTTAATATTATAAATAAGTGATTAGATTATGTAGATGATGAATGTAAATTTGGAACTAAATTTGGGATTTACAATCGGGACAATTCTCTTAAGAATGTATATATATATCTTGTTGTTTTAATAGTTTACCTAATATGTCTTTGGTATGTTTAAACCAAAAAGATAAAAAGATAGAAAGAGATAACAACAAATAAGTAATATATTACTAAATATAAAATAAAAATAAAAGGCTTTAATCCTAAATACCTACACCCTCTATCTAGAGGTAGAGTAATCTAAACTAGGTGCGTGCTAAATTTTTTATTTTATTAACCCCCTTACCTTTGTTATTTTTAAGAAAAATAACAGCCTCCTTCCCACGAAATGTGGGATGGAGGCAAGAGTTAATCGGGAGAAAATTTTATTTTTCACAATTTAGATTAATTAACTAACTCGATTTCTAATGGCAAGGGGAATCAATAGCTAAAATAAATTTCTAATGGCAAGAACAAAAATAAATTTTTAATAGAATTAGTTAGGAAAAACTATTTGTAGGTTTGTGGATACTTTAATAATCTAAATTTTAATTGACCACCTGGTATATTTATCCTTAATCTAGGGAAAGTATTGTGCAAACGTGTGAGGTAATAAGTTATATATGGAAATAATTTATTATTAATACCTAAATTTTGTAATGTACATAAATAAAAAATATTTTACCAAGTAATATAATATAATTATACCTAAGCCTAATATTATAATATAGGGTAACTTATGCAAGCCTAAAGACAAAATTTAAGGAGTTATTAAATTAATTTATTATTATAAAAATAAAATCAAACCCCAGGTAAAGCAGGGGGGGGGGGGGTTAAAAGCTATTTTAGCCCTTTTTTCGCTTATCTCTTGGCCATAGGCATCCAGTTAGTTCATTTGGATAAATTAACTCAGTAGGCAAGAGTAAAATTTTTTATTTTTAAGTAAAAACGAAGGTAATTATGTATTACCATTTGTTTCACTTATTCTACCTTTTCTTCTTTAAGACCTACGGTCTTGCCACTAAGCCTTTCCCCCCTCCCTTTTATATATATTTTGTTTTTTGTTTTGCTCTTGCTTTGCAATAAAAAAGTTACCTTAAGGGTAAGGAACAAAGCCTACAAACTATTGTTTTTTTTTATTTTTTTTTTTCTCCTTTTTACCTTTGCTCACCCTATCCAATAATTATTGGATTGGGGTGCCTCGCAACTAACCACTTAGTGGTAACTCGTCGCCTCGCAAGAGGCAAGAGGAGGCAAGAGTATGGGTGCCTAGACTTTATTTTTTTTACCTTTGCTCGCAGACTCGCCTATTTTTTTTTTGGTAAAAAAAATTGGGCAAGAGTTAGTGGAACTAATTTTTATTAGCTAAATCAAATAAAGTATTTTCAGCAAAACCTACAACAGGAACTATAACTAAGAATCAAGAAAAGTATAATGCAGTAGCCACTTGTCCAATTTCAACATAAGGTGAATTAGGGTGTTGTGAACCTATTCACATTAAAATAAAGAAATCAACTACAAAAACTCAAAATGCGAATTTCATAGCTGGTCTAAATGTATTACCTCTAATTCTAGATAAATCTGTAAGAGGTAAAACTAATAATATTAATAAAGAACCAAACATAGCTAAAACACCTAATAATTTATTAGGAATAGATCTTAAAATAGCATAATAAGGTAATAAATACCATTCAGGTACAATAGAAGCAGGAGTAACCATAGGATCAGCAGGAATATAATTATCAGAATGTCCTAATAAATTAGGATAGAAGAAAACTATAATAGATAAAACTAAGAAGAAAGCAAAAATAGTAACTAAATCTTTAAAAATAAAGAAAGGATGCATTGCATATCTATCTCCATTTGAAGTAACTCCATTAGGATTATTTGAACCATGTATATGTAAAGCTATTAAATGAGCTACAGATAAAGCAGCTAATAAAAAAGGTAATAAATAATGTAAAGAAAAAAATCTATTTAATGTAGCATTACTTACAGAAAAACCTCCTCATATTAATTCTACAATATCTTGTCCAAATACTGGTATTGCACTTAATAAATTTGTTATTACAGTGGCTCCTCATAATGACATTTGACCATAAGGTAAAACATAACCTAAAAAAGCTATTGCCATCATTAATACTAATATTATTACTCCTATAGATCATACTAATACTCTGGGTTCTTTATATGAACTATAATATAATCCTCTTCCTATATGCATATATACAAATATAAAAAAGAATGAGGCTACATTAGCATGAGTATATCTCATTAATCATCCATTATTTACATCTCTCATTATGTGTTCTACACTATTAAAAGCTAAATCTACATTAGGAGTATAATGCATCGCTAAAAAAGCTCCTGTTAATATCTGTATTACTAAACAAGTAGCTAATAAAGATCCAAAATTTCATAAATAACTCAAATTAGCAGGTTGAGGGGAATCTACACCATAAGAGTTTAAGAGTCTTAATAAGACATGTGTCTTTAAGAGTCTCATATTATTTAATTTTTTTAAATTATCTTTTGTCCTCATTTAACTTATTTCCACCTACACCCACTATTCCCCTAATTTATTTAAAGTTATTTAAATTACTTTAGTATAGGGGGGGGTAAAGTAAAATTTAAAACACCCCACTTACCTTACCTTAGATTAGTCTTACCACCCAAACTAACTTATTGCTACCACATGCTCCTACTTAAATTTTAAAATTTTTTAAGTTGAAGGGCGGTATTGGCCGATTGATCTTCAAGAGCATAAAGGTAGAGGTGTAATTAGTGGGGCACATTACCTTACCTTTGTCATTTTTAATCTTTGTGATTTATCATACTGACCACTAAGTGGTTAGTTGCGAGGCACCCCAATCCAATAATTATTGGATAGGGTGAGCAAAGGAGGGCAAGAGGATAAATAAATGCTTTTCTAGCAACTGACCAGTAATAGTTGTAACTCGTATCCTAAGGGAAAGAGGAGGTAAGAGTTGGACCACTTATTTTATTATATTTTATATTCCATAATACTTACAGCATCTAAGAATGTATTTAAGAATTAACCACCCCTACCCTTTTTTACTTTTATAGCTTGGTAGAGGCGGGAGGGGTGAATGAAGAACCTATTATTTTGTTAATTATAACTAAAGTAGCTGGAGACCAGACCTACCAACTAATTAGTTGGTAAGTGGTAACTTAGATAAATTAATTGAGGAACCTATGCTGAGCAGGTGGAAGGTAGCAAACCTTTTCCTACCCTTTCTTTAAGACTTGTAAATTAAAATTTTTAGTGAATTAAACATAATCAAAGTTCCTGATCAGGAAAAGATGGTAGTAGGTGGACCTTTAACCCCTTAGCCAAAATTTGGCTTAGGGGGGGGGGGGGTTGATTTATCATAGATAGATAAACATATTGCAGGAGCAAAAAATAAGTGTTAGGGTAGAATTTGTAAAAGGATAAGACCTAAAGAATTAGGGTAGACTTGTAATTTTATTTTTTTTTTTTTGGGGGGGGGTTAATTTTAAGGGACATGTAAAGTCTCTTCCATTTATTTTTATTATTTTATTTTTTTTGACTTATATAAATATTAGCTTTATACATTTAAATATAAAGACTTTAGTTGGTATTAATTTAATACTTATAATTATAGGCTTTAATTATAGCTTTATAGTTTGTAATTAAATTACTTAAATTATATCTACTGTTTATAGTGTTAACAACCACAAGTAAAAGGAAATTATTACAACTGAAAAAGTTAAATTACCAAAATTACCTTCCTTTAATTGGAATATTGAAAATAATAAAATTTTTCTAATTTAACAAATATTATACAATATTTATTTTATTTTTTACTACCTTTTCTCTTTTTCTCGCAACCCAACCATGGGGTTGGTAGGTTATTTTTTTTAGTAGAATCCATTGATTTTCATCTAAATAAAATATTATAAATTTTGTTTGCCTCCCCAACCAAGGGGTTGGTAGGTGATTTATCGAAGAGAAATTAATTTCTCGCAACTAACCACTAAGTGGTCACTCGCAGCCTCCTTCCACCTATTATTTTGTAAAAATTAATGGGTGGAAGGAGGCAAGAGTAGCTATATCATCTTCCACAATAATGTTTTTATTATCTTTCAAATAGTCGTAGACTTTCCTTATCTTATTTCTTGAAATTGTTACTTTAGAAACTTTTTTCTTCGTAGAAAAATATCTGATTATTCTGTTTTTGTTTCAATATCCAGAGTAAAGTTTACTTATTCAAGGAATATTAAGCATAAAAATAGATTTATTAAATAAATCGTTATGTGTCTGAATATAGTAATCTAAATTATGAGTTAATTCATAATTAACAACAAAACTTAAAAAAATAAGAAATAAAAAATTTAAAGTAAGTATTATAAAAATAATATAAAAATACTTATTAGAAAAATGACTACTCATATTGAATAATGTATCTGCCTTATTAGTACTAATATCTCTTTTTTCCAATTCATTTATAACTAAACCTCTAACTTTATTAGAAGTAAACTGAGTAAATATTTTATTATATAATAAAATAATAAATAATACAAAAACTACAAATAACTCTTGCCTCTGCGAGGCATCGAGCAGAGGTAAACCATTAATGTAAAATTGAGCATCCAATAATTCTTGAATTGGTGATGATATTTCCGTTTTATCTAAGAAACTACCTATAAATGGATCTTCAGGGCTAGGAGATCTTTCAGGATTTTGATTATTCAATTCTACCTGTTTTTTACCTTTATAATTTTTAATAGACACACTAATAATAGCAATAACAATATAATATACAAATTTCCCATCCAAATACAAACTAACAAAACCAACTACAAATAATACAATAACAATAAATAAAGCTTTAATAAAAAAATCTTTACCTCTGTAATTTCTCGAAGAGAAATAAATGCCTCCTTCCACCTATTATTTTGTAAAATTTAATGGTGGATGGAGGCAAGAGTTAGCAAATCTCCTATTAATATTAATCTTTTTCATCTATTGCCTACTAAGTTAATTTATCTAAATAAACTAACTCTACCCACTAACCCAAATTTTCTCTTGCCTCTCAGAGGCACCCTATTTGGCTGAGCAGAGGGGGTTAGTGGCAAGAAAATAACTAATGAAATTCACCCTAATCAAGGGTGGTTAACTAAAGTTATTTAATTTAAATTAATAGCCTCGCTTATCATGCAAGAGAGGGCAAAAGGTTAAATAAAATTAGGACCTCACCTAACGGAGGTGATAATGAAGTACTAATTATTAATCCTTATAATATCCTGGCTCATAACTAAAATTAATTGTTGGAGAAAGATAGATTCGAACTATCATTATTATATTGCAAATATAACCGATTAACCATTATCAGATTTCCCCTACACCTCCTTATCACGATAATCTCCCTTAAATACCTCCACTCCCCTTTAATATTTACCTTTAATAAATCACTCCCTACACCTAGCAATAGGTAGGTAGAGGGGAAATAGAAAAATAAATTTCCCGAACCTAGTATATACTTATATTACCTTTGCCTTACCAATTACCACTAACCAGTCCAACCAACTTATAGGATGGAAGGGGTGGTAGGCTTACCCTTGCTTTTGCAACCTCACAGGGAGCAAAAGGTGGTAATTATTTATTATATTTTCTACTTTGTCTACCTATTAATTTATCTTAAATTTTACCCCTTAGGGTTAACTCTTGCCTGATAAGCGAGGCATTTATTTCTCTTCGAGAAATTACAGAGGTAAGTGATAAAGTTAATTAAGTTGTAATATTTTTGTTAATTTATATTTATAAAAATAGTAATATAAATATTCTTTAATATTAAATCTAAAATAAGATGATGAGTATTACGCTTCACTAAATGTAAATTATCTCTTATTATTATAGTTTATTCACTTAGTTTTATTATTATAAATTATTTTTACCTAACCAGTTGCCACCTCTCTTATAACCTATTTGTTTGTTGGGCTGGATTAGTGGTTACTCTTCTTGCAGGAGCAAGAGTTATATTTATTTAATAATTTATTTTAGTATATTAAATATAATTAAAATTTACCCCCCAGCTTTAGTTATTTAATTTAAATTAGGGGTGATTTTTAAGAAAAATAACAGACTCGCTTAAGGGCAAGAGTTAAATATAAGGATTAGTTGTAATAGTTTATATTTGGATATTCATATTTAGGTTTATATCTATATTTATTATATTATTAATTAATATTTATTTAATTAACTACTAATCAGGATATTTCACTGACCTCTAAATTACCCCAAACTTTAATAATTTAATTTATCTGTTAACCCCACCCCCCTTAGGGATTAATACTTAATCAGTTAATGAATTATTCTAAATTAAGTTATTGATTACCTTTGTTATTACTCTTGCCTCCAACCCTTGGTTAGGATACTATAAATTTTCTTAAATTTTACCTATAATTTATATAAAATTAGGGCTTCTCCGAAATATAAAAGCTTCGCTTATCAGGAAAGGGTAGGTAGAGGTAGTATAGTTTAATTGGTATAATATAGACAATATATAATATAACTATATAATATAGACAATATTTAAAATAATATAATATAGGTTATATTTTGTATAAAGTTAAAGCAAACAATGAGTATACCTACTTTAACTTTAATTAATGTAATTAACAAATATGGAGACCTACGCTATTAGGTATTAGTACTCTAGTAAACGTAGTGAGCCTATTGTATTAGAGGTAAGATGAAAGCAAGAGATAAAAAAAATAAGTCTATTAAACATCACATACAAAATAATTTATTATTCTTTATTATTATATATTTTCTAAATAATTAGACTTATTTAACTTAATTGAGGTAAGATTAAGATAGAATAAATAACACCCCTACACATTATTAGTTAGACCCACTACACACCACATACCCCAGCCCCTACCAACCCATAAGTTAATTTAAATAAATTTCTAATGGCAAGAGTAAAAGTATGGTTAATAATTAATAATAAGGTATATTAGTGAGTGATATAATAATTCATCTCTCATAACCTACTCTATCATCTTTACCTCCCTAATCCGCTTATTCCATCTGACCTTACACCTATCCCCTTGCCCCTAGTTAAATATTAAAATTTATTTAAGTTGTAGGTGTTTTAAGAGAAAGCAAGAGCAACTTTTCCTCCTCTTATTTACCTACAAAAGTAGGAGACTTAAAATAAAATAAATAAAATGGTGGGGACCAGGTAAATCAGGTGTGGATAAGTTAAGAAGGGCACTAATTGTAATTAGTTGATATTTCCTATTATTTACCTTCTTTCATTTAATATTTAATGACCTTCTACCTCTGCTCTTTAATTCGCAGAAGCAAGAGTTGCCAACTTACACTAACTCAGGCTTATCAGGCAAGAGAAGCAAGGATTAAAATAATACCGAACCTTCGGTACTAATTTACTTAACCTAAAAGATACGTTTAATTTACTTACTTATAATTACCTACACCTAACTAATCCTACCTCATACTTTTTCCCACTACCTTACTGACCTCGTATTAATATTTATACTGACCACTTTCCACCCCAAGTCCTTACCCAAATTTGACTCTTGCCTGATAAGCGAGGCATTTATTTCTCTTCGAGAAATTACAGAGGGGGTTAGGGGTAGGCTCTTGCAAAGTCAAAAGTTAGTTTATTTTGATAAAAGAACTTAGTGGCAATAGGGGAACAAAATGGGTGGTTAGGTGGTAAGGTTTTCAAGAGTAATCACAAATAGTGGTCAAGTAAAATTAAAACAACCTAAATAAAATATAATATATGATTACAAATATAATAACAATGTGGTTTAATACAATAATTAGTTGGAGTGATGCTCCTCAACCTTGGCAGTTAGGTTTCCAAGATAGTGCAGCTCCAGGTTTCACAGGTTTAGTAACTTTACATAATACTATAGCTTTCTATTTAATATTAATAAGTGTAGCAGTATTTTGAGTATTATTTTCTATAATGTATAACTATAGTAAAAACCAAAATGCTATAGCTCATAAATATTTAACACATGGTACATTATTAGAATTAATTTGAACAATAACACCTGCCTTAGTTTTAATTGCTATAGCATTTCCTTCATTTAGATTATTATATTTAATGGATGAAGTAATTTCACCAACTTTAACTATTAAAGTAGTAGGACACCAATGGTATTGGTCTTATGAATATTCTGATTTATTAACTGAAAGTGGTCAATCAATTGATTTTGATTCATATATGATACCTGAATCTGATTTAGAATTAGGTCAATTTAGATTATTAGATGTTGATAATAGAATTATTGTACCTGTTGATTGCCATATTAGATTAATTATTACAGGAGCTGATGTATTGCATTCATTTGCTATACCTTCTTTAGGTTTAAAATTAGATGCTGTGCCAGGTAGATTAAATCAAGTTTCTTTTTTAGCTGAAAGAACTGGTACATTCTATGGTCAATGTTCTGAAATTTGTGGAGTATGACATGGATTTATGCCTATTGTTTTAGATTCTGTTTCTTCTACTGATTTCTTAATTTGAATTAATTCTACTAGTGAATAATTTATTATTTTAAATTTAATAAGTAATCCCCCCCCCCCCCCCCACAAAAAAAAAATCCATCCTATAACTAGGGTAGGATAGGTAGGTTAAAATGTTAGGAAGGGGCTTGTTTATATTATCTTTCTAATTATTACTATTTTTAATGATTCTATTTATGGTACTTATGTTTTTATAAATAAGTATATTGATTGATAACACTACATATATTATCGATGGTTTATTTTTTAACTATACTTTATTTATTAACTATACTTTAGTATTATATTTAGTTAATTAATACTTCCTATTAGTATAATACTTTCATTTATCAAAGTAGATTACTGTAAATTATTTATGTAAATATAACATAGGTAATTAAAATCATAATAGAAATATTTAACCCTAAACAAATAAATAATAAAGTGAGAACAGTAGGGCTCGAACCTACGACAAACCGATTAAAAGTCGGCTACTCTACCAGTTGAGTTATGCTCTCTAATACTCCACCTACATAATGGCTATAGCACTTACCACTAACCTTGCCCTCCTAATCACCTACCTCTCCACTGACCACTATTAGTGGTAACTCGTCGCCTCGCCAAGCCCTTTACCCCAAAATTTAGGGGTTAGGGGTAGGGCAAGAGTCCAACCTATAAGATGGTAGATATAAGATGGTAGATGTAATTCTCTCGCCCTCTGTTATTTTTATAAAAATAACAGCCTTCTACCCACGAAAAGTTGGTTGGAGGCAACTCTTGCTTCTGCGGATTAAAGAGCAGAGGTAGAAGAGAAGAGGATTAAAAGTAAAATTTTACATTTATTACCTATACCTATAAGGTATTATTATTACTATTGCCTCCAACCCTTGGTTCCCTCTTGCCTTATAAGTTACACCATAGGTCGGACTGGTGTCTATTTACCACCTTACATACTACTTATAAACTCTTTCCGCCTTTCCTTAATTATGTTACACTTTATCTACTAAAACTTATCTATTATAAATCATACTTACTTAATTTTATGTCCCTTCTTTTTATATTATTTAAAGATTAGGGGGAGGTTGATAATTATAAGTGGTGAGAATAAAAGTATTGATAGTACTTGACAAAATATTTTTACCTTAATTAACCACTAATCCCCCCCCCCCCCACTTATTTTAAATTATCTCTACCTCCTACCTCTGCTCTTGAATTCGCAGAAGCAAGAGTTGCCTCCAACCAACTTAATCAAGCCAATGGGTTGGAAGGTAATTTATTATAAAAATAAATTTCTCACAACTTAGTTAATTTATCTAAATAAAGTTACTCTAGCCTATTATTATTATTTAGTTCATTTAGAAAATTAAAGTTACTCTAGCTTATTAAGCAATAGTAGGGCAAGTGGAGGCAAGAGTAATAACAAAGGTAAGGTATAAAATTTAATGAAAAATCATCACCCCTTACCTTAATTTAGGGTAAGGGTGTAGGGTTAGGTAGGTATTTCCTATAGGTTTGTAGGTTAGTGCCCTTAGGTCTCTGGATTTATGGGGGCATTCGCCTATCCCTTATTACAATAGTGATTATAGTTGGTCAAGTAAAAAAGCTTTTAATTTAATGGTAGAATGGTTTCTTGATGAGGAACTAGTAGGAGTTCAAATCTTCTAAGGCTTAATCTTTTACTTCTGGTTTGCAATAATACCCAACACCAGTCTTCCTATATACTTAGTTAATTTATCTAAATAAAGTTACTCTCAGGCTATTACCCAGTAAGAGTGGGGTTGGAGTCAAGAGGTAGGGTTCAATATTTTATAGTATTCTAAATTTTTACCTTTAAATTAACGTTAGTAAAAGAGTCAATCCTAAGGTGGTTTAAAGACAAGAAGTAAAACCATAGAAAGCGAGATAGTGTAATTGGTAACACAGTAGCCTCATGAGCTATTATTTAAGATTCGAGTTCTTATCTCGCTATCACATAGGGTTTAATTATTTTCCTAAGTTTTCTCGTTATTTAATCGCCTTAGATCCTAGGTGCTATAAAAAAAATGAGAAAAGGGGAAAGTAGAAGGGTTCAAGAGAAATTTTTAATTATACCCACTAACCCTTATTTTCCTCTGCTCACCCTATCCAATAATTAGTGGATTGGGGTGGTTTTAGTGGATAGGGGTAAGTAATGCGAATATCCCATAATCAAGAATAACCACAAATAGTGATCAGGAGGAAATATGGAAACAGGTAATATGAGTTGTAGTTTAATTTGGAAAAACACCATTTTTTGGTAATGGGTTATATCAGTTCGAGTCTGGTCAACTCAGTCCCTCTTTCACTTAAATTTTATTTCTCCCCCCCTTTTTTTTGTTTACCAATCTTAAAATTATAAAATTAAGTAATTTAAAGTATATAAAGACAACATAACCAGGAACTATAAAAATTGGAATCATATTAGAACAGAAGATTTACCTGTCACCTTGTCCAACTACTACGTAGTATGTGTAGGTGAATTATATAATTAATACTTACACCACTCCGAGTGAGTTAATTTATCTAAATAAAATCACTCGATGCCTCGCCTATTTTTTTTTGTAATTGGGCAACCTATTGGTTGGTAGGTGATTTATTATTTTAATAATAGCCTCGCAAGAGGGCTTGGGCAAGCAATAGGTTGGTAGTTGAATAATCGTAGATAAATAAATTTCTTACAAATTACCCCTAAGTGGATTGGGGGGGGGGTTGCCTATTCTTTTTACATTAGGCAAGGAAAGCAAGAGGGGTTGGATTTATTCCATACCATCATATAGTTCCTGAACCATTTTTTCTGCTGTATTATGTGAATGTTGAATAGACTTAAACAGTTTATATACATCCCAATGAGTAACGTTTTTAGCTTCTTCAAACTTAGCAATTTCCTTGTTACAAATAGAGTTAAACCCAGTACTTATTCCTTTAGTATAATATCCATTGTAGTCTGAATCTTAAGAGTATATTTCTAATTTTCTAAGCTTTAGTGCTACATCTCTCCTAAATTCTTCTACTTCATCAAAATTTTGTTCTGGAGTTAAATTAACTAAATCCTTCTTTTTAAATTTAAAATAAAAAGGAGTTGCGGCTAATAATAAATTAGCCTTAGGTTTTAATTTATTTAAAGTAAATATTTTTAAACAAATTAAGATTACCCTAATACCTCCTATTTCTAATACTAAGCTACCTATACCATAAACCCCTAAACTTAAGGTAAGTAAACTTATAAAAATAAATAAAGCTAAAGAGATGAATCTACTTATTAATTTTATATTTAGCAAAATTTTGTATATTATGATTTCACTTATGAAAAATCTCTTATGAATTTCTGTACCGAGCCATTAGGGCTCACTCTAGCCTAACCTAAATTAATTTATTTAACCTAATTTTATTAAACCTTTGCTCACCCTATCCAATAATTATTGGATTGAGGTGGCTCGCTTATTTAAAAAAAAAATCAGGCAAGAGATAAATTAAATAAATTTTGCAAAGGGAGTAAAGGATTAAGTTAGTGGAAAGAGAAGTAAAAGAAAAACAATCTTAATTTTAAATTGAGATTATAAATTTATTATTATTTTTTAATTTTGTTGGGTAGGATTCATACACTTTTAATTAACTCCTTTTTTATTACTTATCTTTAATTTTAATTAAATTTGCAATCACCTAATATTGGATTAATTAATTTTAATTATATGAAAGGGCTAGGTAAGTGGTAAAACCTACGGTCAACTTTATTCACTTATTATACTACTCTTATTATATTATAATATATATTACATGAATATTACTACTTATTTTATAATAATTCTACAAAATAATAATATAAGAAGGAAGAATGGAAAACTTATTTATAATTGTTTATAACAATAAAATAATAATAAGAATAATTATTATAGATAATAAGAAAGAGATTAAGAATAAAATGATGATAGAGAGATTAATAATGATTAAGATTAACAATTTAAAATGTAGATTAAAAGATAAATTAAGTATTGTCCACTTAATTATTCACACTTACTACACTAACCTTAACCTTATTCACTTATACAGCCTTCCTTACCTAATTCAATTTAATTTGGGGTTGTACCACATCTATGATTATCTTCCTAATTTTTCTTTTTATTTCTTATTTTATTTAATTTATTAATGACCTACCAATAGGTTAGTAGAGGTGTAGGTCAAGAGGTGTAAAGTTCGAATAAATATAATACCTTATAGGTAGAGTAGGTATAGATAATTTAAAGTAAGTTGGAATTGTGGTGGGGCATAAATACGAGAGAGACACGACTCGAACGCGCAACATCTTACTCCCAAAGTAAGCTCCTTAACCAATTAGGATACTCCCTCTTTTTTTATTTTATTTATTATTAATATTTTACTCCATTATTTAATTCTATAAGATTTACCTACTAAAATTTTAACCTAAAACCTAAGCTACCAATCATACAATCCCTAATTTAATTTAAATAACTAAAGCAGGCTAGGGTAAGATAAAATAGTACCTAGGAGCGGTTGGTATACATATAAGAAATTAGATCAAGAGTTAATTTACAATCGCCTAATCTTTCTTTTAGGAGTAGTGCAACGGTGGGCAATATAAAAGGTAGCTAAAACCTCATAAGTTTAATTTTAATTTTAATATGATACGGAATAAAAGCGAGTCGAACGCTTAACCTTTTGACAGGAGACGATTAGCAATCGTGTTATCTTACCAATGACGATTATTCCTTTGGCGGTTCTTGCTTACCTCTGCTTTATATTTGGGGTGTTTAAATTATTAGTAGTACTTTTATACTCTTTATCTCCTGCCCCTACCTTTTGATCTTTACTTTGTATTCGCATAATATAATAGGTTCAGGTTAATTAAATTTAAACTTAATCAACCTAATTTAAGTTATTTAATTTTAATAACTTATTTTACCTAATACCTACATACCTCCATACCTTATACCTCTGATCTTTAATTCGCAGAAGCAAGAGTTGCCTCCATACCACTTAATTTATTTAAATAAATTAACTTAGTGGGAGTAGACTGTTATTTTTATTATATTTTAAAAAGGTGGGTTATTTATCTTAAAATTTACAAAGGAAAGGAGAAAAGATATTAAATTTCCTCTTGCCTCTTGCGAGGCCACGAGGAAGGGTACGGTTATTCAACCTACCAAACCTATGGTTTGCACCTAACGGAGGGGGGATTATTTAAATTTACCATGTTTCATTTTTTTTTTTTATTTTATAAAGCAAGAGATGAAGTTTAAATGAAGAACATATATATATTACCAAGTAAACCAAATAATATAAGAATTACGTGCAAAAATAAATAAAATTTAGCCACCTTTTTGTTAATTCTATTCCTTAAATTCAATAATAAAAGTAATCTAGGATAATTCTCTAGTCAAGTTATTTTATTTATTACTTGCTCACTCAACATTATACCTAATACAGTTAAAAAAGAAGAAAAAACTAATCCATCTATTATTATATTAAAGACACAAACTAACTTATCTGGAGATAAATTAGATATAAATTCTATATAATTATTATATAAAGAAAAAAACATCTCACTTAAGTCAAGTTTTTTGACTTCTTCCATTGCGTCCACTAATTTTTTATTAGCTTTGGCTAATTCATTTTTATTATATAAAGAAGGATCTTTATCAAAATTAGTTTTAGCTTTATAATGCTCATCGGCAGCTTCTGTATAATTAACCATAGCTACTTTATTTTTTGTTTGTTTTAATCCTTCCTGTATCTTATCTTCTAGTAATTTTTGATTTTCAGCCGATAGAGACTCCCTTTCTTTTTGGATCATATCTAGTTGACCATTCCTTCTATCGTTCAGAATTGTTCTTCTATAACCGTCCATAGTTACTGCGGCTGTAACCGCCCCAAAACCGTATTTTACAATTAAATTTAATATTTTATTATTATTCATTAATATTTTTTATTTTTCTACCTTATGGTAGGTAGCTATATTTATTTATATTATATTTTTAATATAATTATAGCTATAATTAATTAATAGTTAACTACTTTTAGTAGATTAGTAATTTTAGTTATTAATTTTATTTAGATTTTAAATTTGTTAGGTTATATTTATATAATCTCCTATCCCTTGCCTCCATCCCAAGGGAAGGAGCCTGTTATTTTTCTTAAAAATCACAAAGGTGGTAAGTAATAACGTTACATTTTATTGGGTTGTTGCGGGAGTGGGAGCTTATGGAGTTGTTTTTGGTATTGATGCATTTATTGCTTCTTTCGCTGTGGGTTTTATAGCTGGATGATTTATTTTGATAAAAATTCTATTTTTAGAATTTATAAGGCAGTTAAATACTTATTTTTAGGATTATTTTTAATAAATCTTGTTGTATTAATTTTGGTTATTGGTGGTAATATTTTTACAAGTATGGTAGTATTATTTGATATGAATTATTTAACTATAGGAGATATGATTTATGGTATTAATTATGAAGCATATGTTTCATCTCTTGCCTCCTCTTGCGAGAGAGTTAGTTTATTTAGATAAATGAACTAAGTTGCGAGGCTATTATTTTTTATACAAAATCACCTACCAACCCCAACCAACCCCAACCAACCAATTGGTTGGTAGGGTTGGTAGGGTTGGTTGGGTATGATAAATCATTAGTGGGTAAATAAATAATAGATAAAGCAAAAGTAAGGTAGAAAGTAATACTAAAAGTAGATAAGCATTTTATTATAAATATTAAAATTAATAGAGGAAAACTACAGATTAGATGTTAAACATATTAACTATCTTATATAAAAACTAAGATAAGAAATAAAAATTTCTTAGGAAATAATTCACAGACAGAAAATAAAAAGATATAAAACCATAGCCTAACTTAATTAATTTATGCCTCTCCCCTGTTAGGGGATCCCACCTTTTGCTCTTGCTTTTTTCGCAAAAGCTTCGAGTTACCCTAACCCCTTCGGGGTAAGGCTCAGTAAGGTAAGGGATAGGGAGTAAATAATATATAATCCATAGAATAAATTGAAAGTAGTTAAATTAAATGTGAGTAGTCAATAATTATTACAATATCTATTGTAAGCAGACCCACCTACTTTCCCTCTTGCCCCTAATCAAGATTTCTTTCACTAACCCTTTTACCTTATTTAATTTAGATATATTAAATAACTTTTGCGATTTTCTAAAAAAGCAAGAGACCAGTCCTACTCTTGCCTGATAAAGAGTGAGTTTATTTAGATAAATGAACTAAGTTGGACAGGTGTCCAGTAACCCTCTATTTTCCCCTATTACTGGTTAAGAGAATAAGTGGACCTGCTAAACCAGGTTTGGTTAAATTAAATAAATTTTGCGAATGTTTTCAGCCTAAAAAGGCTATCTACCTTTATTCCTTCTACTTAGATAGAAAGATAGGAAGAATAGCAAAGCAAAAATTAGGAGGTGAGCATTGCCTAACCTTTGCTCTTTACTTTGTCATTCACCAAGTAAAGGGTTATAAAAATAAGCGAGATAATTACCACTAAATTAGGGGGTTTGGTAACTCTTGCCTCCATCCCACATTTCGTGGGAAGGAGGCTGTTATTTTTCTTAAAAATAACAAAGGTTAGAGGATCTATGGTGTTAGGTTAATTCTATATTTAATTTTAAATTTTATTACTTATGTTCTAATCTTTTTTTATTAGTAGTCTGTATCAAATTAATATTTATTGTAATTTAAATTTACACCTCATCACCCAACTTAAAATATTTTAACTATTGCTTCCTAACCCACTAATAGTGGGATAGATATTGTGAGTTATTTATGCTAAATCATTAGGGCTCAGTAATAATTTACTTCTTCTCTTGGCTTGCGATAAACTTATTTATCCTCTTGCCCTCCTTTGCTCACCCTATCCAATAATTATTGGATTGGGGTGCCTCGCAACTAACCACTTAGTGGTCAGTATGATAAATCAAAGGAAGGGAGAAAAATAAAAAAAAAAAATTAGGGGTGAGTGATTTGAATTTAAATTTGTAAATTAAGACTGAAAGTAGTTTATAATCTGTCTTATCTTAAATTTTAACGAGTATGCTGAAATTGGTAGCCAGGTGGGTTTTAGGTACCTATCCCTTAGGGGTAAGAGTTCAAGTCTCTTTACTCGTATTATTTTATTGTTTATTTTTTCTACCCCCCCCCCTTATCTACAACATCCTTTACAATTCCTTCAATTTCTTCACCTTTACTACTTAAAGTAGTATTATCTTGTTTTCTTCCTTATTCTAAATTTAATTATTAGCATTACTATTTCCACTTTCATATTTAGATTTACCATTTTCATCATCATCAACTTAACAATGTACAGTATCAAATGCTAAATTAATAATTAATTCCATAACTATAAAAGTTATAAAATTTAGAATTATAAATATACCCCAACTCTTGCCCAAATAAATTTATTTAATTTAAATTAGGTAGTATTGCCACTAAGCCCAAATTTCCTCTGCTCACCCTATCCCCTAAATATTGGATTGGGGTGCCTCGCAACTAACCACTTAGTGGTAACTCGTCGCCTCGCAAGAGGCAAGAGGAGGCAAGAGGTAAAGGAGGAAATCCTTAGGGGGCAAAAGAGGATTTAAGGTAGTTTTAAAAAATAAATAGTTATTACATAAGAATATGAAAACATATAAAGGTTAGTTTAAATTTATTAATAATCAAACCATAAATTAATTTTACAAGAGTGAGGTGAATCGAACACCTATCAATGATTTTGGAGATCATTATACTAAGCCATTATACGACACTCTTAATATTATACACACTTATAAAAAATGGTAATTTAGAACACTTAGTGGATAACTATTAAACTTATACGATTAATAATTACATTAAATATAATAAGGAGAATATTAAGGAAAGTGGGATTAGTTGGGGGTAATGTTTTTAGATTAAGTAGGGCTTACGGTTTATATTGTTAATTAGTAGTAATTAATTTATCACCCTAAATACACTCTTGTCTACCTTTTCTCTTTATGATTTCTCTTCCTATATGGTATTATTTTTATATTAAATTACCCCCTAAGGGGGATCAAAGATAAATAATAGTATCCATTCCCCTAAGTGGTAATTCTAGCCTCCTAACCCTTATCCACCTTAGGTGGATTTATGTTAATAATTTTATTTTTACTATTTTCACTGACCACTAATAGTGGTAACTCCCTTTGCAACCTTTGCTCAGCTAGGGTGCCTCGCTTATGGGCAAGAGAAGCAAGAGTTAATAAATGTAAGATGTGAAGCAAAAAAGGGGAGGATTAGTGGGGCAAGTGGATTGGTTGTAAGTACTTCCTTACAAATTTACGGTTGATTTAAGAACAACTTCAAATATAAGTATGTTGGATACTATTAAAATTTTCAACCATACAACCAAATAATATAACCTAACTAAAAATTTAGATTAATAAACTAATATTAGTATCAACTTATTAATTATAATATACAACCTTACCCACACTTATTTCTTAACTATCTAACCCTCTACCCCCTAATGATTGATCTCCGATAAATTTATTTATCGCAACTTACTTAATTTAGATTAATGAATTTACTCTACCTATTCCCTAACCTTTGCGAAAAAAGTCGGAGACTTTTGTAGCTAATTTACCTCAAGAGGAGGGTAATTTGCTCCCTGTGAGGTTGCAACCTCTGCTCAAGAGAAGCAAGGGTAAGTGGATTGGGGTGGCTTCGTTTATCAGCCAAGGGTAGGTGAGACTATTATTTATTAAAGGGTTGTGGTGTGGATAAGGATTAAGTGGAGGTTAAAATATATAATATAAAATATAATATAACAATGTTAAAACAACAATATCAAATAAAAGATTCTTTAATGGCAAACACATTAAAATATATCTTCGATCATAAATGATCATTAAAGGGAACATCTTTAATAAAAGATAATAATAAAGTTATAACTTATACTAATAATACTAATAAAAAAAAAGTAAATAATAAACAAAATACTCATATGTCTTATTTAATGAATAATATTAATACTCTAAATTTAAATAATAATATAGGATTAAAACAAGGTATCTTATTATCATATAATAAAATAATATCTTATAATTATAATCCTTCTAAATCTATTGTATATTATAATAATAATTATAAAAATACTATTATAAATAAAATATTAATTAATAATATATCTATATTTAATATAAATAAAATATTAATCTCTTTTTTTAAAAGTATTTATTGTATAATAAGTAAACCTGTATTAATACATACTGGAGATAAAGTAATAATTCAATTATTTTATTATTTAAATATACCTAAAAAAAAAACATTTAGATTATTTTCTATATTATATATAAGAAATTTTAAATCTAAATTAATAAATTATACTCTAGGTCTAATATCAAGAACAAATAAAAGAGGAGGTAAATATTTAGGTATACCTTATATTAGATATAAAAAAAGAAAAAGTATAAGTAGATTAAGAAGAAAATCAGATAAAATAAGAATTAAATTATTTAATTTAAGAAAATGAAGTATAATAAAATATTATAAAAATAAATTTAAATTATTATGTCAATTATTAAGTAAACAATTTAATAAATCTGTAGAATTACAATTAATTAGATTACATAATCCTCATTCTGATAGTAATATATTAGTTAATTTATTATCTGTTAATATTAAAAATAAAAATAAAAAAGCTAGAAGAGCTATCCAAAACATTTATAATAAAAATTCTGTTAAAATTATTAATGATTTTAAATTAAAATCTGTTAATTCTATTCCTAATTATATTTCAGGACTTAATCTTAAAATAGCTGGGAGATTAATGAGAGAACCTATTATACCTAGATTAACTACTAAAGTTATTATTAAAGGTGCTAGTAGTCCTGGTAAAGTTAATTATTTAGATATTGCTACTATTACTAATAAAAATAGAAAAGGAGCTTATACTATTACTATTAAATCTGGACATAACTTTTTTCCTACTAAATTTTTTAATAATCAAACTACAAATTTTTCTTCTTTACCTTCTAAAATTGAAAATTTAAAGAATAAGTAGTTTGATTTAACACCCCCCCCCCTCCATATCCTTTGCTCAGCTAAGGTGCCTCGCAACTAACCACTTAGTGGTAACTCGTCGCCTCGCAAGAGGCAAGAGGAGGCAAGAGTAGGTGGACTTAGTGGTTAGCTCTTGCCTACCTTTATTATTTATCTTGCATCCCCTAAGGGAACCCAGTAATACTGGTTAGGAGAATATTATTTATTTTTAAATTAATTATAAATTAGTAGTTAATATATTTAATTATAATTTTGTAGGTAAACTTATTAAATCTTGTTAGATACTACTAACCACCTCCTCATTTATTTAAATTACTTTAAATCTTTTTTATTAAAGATAGGATTATTACTTTAAATATAAATTAATTAACTTTTAATTAGGTATAATATATAAAGTTAAGATTTAAATGTAGAAGTATATTGGAGAAATGAGTTAACATATTTCATACAAACATTTTAATTATTTAAATTATATAATTTATAACATATAATCCTTAAATAGTAATTAGCTTAGGTGTATTAACTCTTGAATATAGGCGAGACTGTTATTTTTCTTAAATATAACTTAATTTTTTGTAAAAATAAATAGGGTTAAAAGTTTAAACTTTCTATTTTACTTTCCTAACCCTTGTAGGTAATCTTGCCTACTTACAAATACTTACAATATTTACCGCCTTCCTATTGCAATATAAATATTTTTATTGGGTTATTTAACTCTTGCCTCTTGCGAGGCTACGAGCAAAGGTTAGATTATTAATTTATCTAAATAAAATAAGGGTAAGGTAGTAAATAGTTATTACATTAAATAATGAAAGTAGAAGGAATTAGTGTAAAATAAGTCATTCAGTATAGTTCAGTGCAAGTGTCAATTAGCTATCTCACATGAATATAGGTAAGACCATCAGTTTATTTGGAAGGGTGTAGGTAAAATACATCCTGTTGTAGGTGGAGTAGTAACTATCTTAGAGTTTCGCCATTAGTAATAGCAAGTAATATAGGGGGGGGAGGGTTAGGAAGTGGCATTTAGCTTAAATTAATAAAATAAGCTACTCCAAATAAAACATCCAGCAAATTTAATTTAAATTTTAAATAGAAATTGAATTACAATAAAATTATCTCTCGCTTGCCCTTTCTCTTGCTTCTCTTGGCTTGCGAGAAAAGCTTTTATCTTTGATTAATCAACTTCCAAAGCTTTTGTTTGGTTGGGGTAAAATTAAATGTAAAATTAAATGTAAAAATAAATTAGGGGTGGTGGGATAAGTGTAGTTTAATATATAAACTAATTAGTTATATTAGAATACAAGTTTATTATCAAAAATAAAAATCTATAACAATAAAAATCTATAATACTTAAAATCTTTTAATTTATCTCTTGCCTGATAAGCGAGGCTGTTATTTTTCTTAAAAATCACAAAGGTAAACCTTTTAGGTTTTTTTTAGTATTTATGAAAATTTTCTCTAAGTCTATTATTTAAACTAAATATAATCATAAGTAAAATTAAACCTAATTCCACAAATTAAATAGCAAGTAGCAATTCTAACACCTCTTGCCTCTTGCGAGGCACCTAAGGTGAGCAAAGGATAAAGTAAAAGGTTATGTAATTCATTAGTGTCTAACGGTGATTGTATCATCCCACCTCCACCTTCATTTGAACCACTTGAATCACTTTCGTCCTTATTATTATTTTTTAATTTATTTTATCTTATTTTATCTTATTTCTACTTCTTTTTTTAATTAATGCTAAATTTTCCTCTTCCAATTCTATTTGCATTCTAGTAATACCAGCCTCTGTTATATTTTTAACAGCTTTACCCGGTAAAGCTATACCTCCTACACTCAAACCAGAAACAGCTCCAGCTAATGCGGCAGTAACTAATCTTTGTCCTAAAGGACACTCCCCCAGTATTTTTTAGGACCGCAGCCGCAGCTGCATTACCAGCAATCATACTGCTTGAAAGTACAGGATCCCATTTTACTAATGTTAGTCTTAATACTTATTATTATTTACACCATTCCACCTATTGATCATAGGAGAGGTTAATAATTACCACTAATTAAGCACGGGAAGTGCTTACTCTAGAGTAGAGGCATTCGACTATATAAGTTTTATATTTTGTAAAGGGATAATTCACTTATTTAAATTACAAATAATGAGGGGGGGGGGGGGGTAATTTCTTTAGATATTTTCATTAAAGAATGGATAGATGAAAGGGATTTTAAGACGTTCTCACAAATTTTAACTAAAATAAAAGAGAAAGATAAAAAAAGTAAAAAGAATATTTCTAAGTTGAAAACTTTAAATAAATCTTCGAACATGGTAGTTGCGGACAGTTATTTTACCTTTGTAATTTCTCTTCGAGAAATAAATGCCTCGCTTATCAGGCAAGAGAAGCTGACTTGGATAAATTAGCTTTAAAATCTTTAGCTGTTTTAATTAAAGGTAATAATTATGGTTTAATTATTTCGGATAAAGAAATTGATGAAAAGAACTATTTTAGTAAATATGATTTAAATAAGGATACTGATACCTTATATAGTTATAATACTACATCTATTATGAGCAAAAGATATTTAGTTAAAGTAACTAGAATATCAGAACTGGTAGATAACATGTTAGAGTCGGAGACATTTAAAGTGATTGTCTACATAGATAAAGATGTCAATTTAAATACAGCCATCTACAGTGAAATAGAAAACTGAATTGATATTAAAAAGAAAACTGGTGAAAATTCAATAATTGAGAGAGTTACTAATTCTGGACTTACTATTACTTTTGTAAATAATGATCTTACTAAGTTAGATTATTATTATAACAGTAAAATTTTATTGGAAGCTTATCAGAACTTTGACCAAGATAAAAATATTGGAGTTATTGATATTGAAACTTACCTAAATGATAAAAATTAATCTATACCTTATGCTATAGGATTTAAAAGCAACACTTTAAATAAGATGTTTTATTTAGATGAGTATACTAACCCATATGAAATGATCATAGATTGTATAAACAACATACTAGTTAAAGAACATCATAATTTTAAATTCTATGCTCATAATATGAGTGAATTTGATGGAATTATTATTCTTAAAGCTTTAATGGATTTAGTAAATAAACATGATTTTACTTTTAACGTTAAATCAAATAAAGATGGTAAAATTATTTCATTGGATATAGTTAAAAAATTTAAGTCTCAGAAGAAAATTATTAAAATTTCAATTTTGGATAGTTTTCTATTACTTCCTTTTTCTTTAAATAAATTAGCTACAGTTTTCAATTCTGAAATGACTAAAGGTATCTTTCCTTATAAATTCATTAAATCTGATAACATTAATTATATTGGGACTGTACCTGAATTACAACATTTTCAAGATTTAAGTCTAGAAGAATATCAAAAATATTGCAATCTAAAATTTGATAAGTGAGATTGCAAGGTTGAGACTTTAAATTATTTACAAAAGGATTTAGATATTTTATTTGAAATTATGCATAAATTTAATGAAACAATATTTAAAGAGTTCAAAGTAAATATTTCAAGAATAAGAACTTTATCAGGTTTAGCTTTTTTAATTTTTTCAGCTAATTTTTACCTTTGTGATTTCTCGAAGAGAAATAAATGCTTTCTCGCAAAAGCAAGAGTAAACCTAATACCAAACCCATTTACTTTACAGGTGGTAAAATTGAAGAATTTATTAGAAAAGCATATTATGGAGGTATAGTGGATGTTATGACTAATTATACGGAGCATGATACATATAAATACGATGTTAATAGCCATTATCCTAATGCTATGTTAATGCCAATGCCGGGTGGTAAACCTAGAATATCTACAGAAAAAGATTTAGACAAAATATTTGGATTTGTTGAGGCAAAGGTTAAGGCGCCTACTCAAGAAGAATTGAGAGTTCCAATATTACCAGTAAAAATAGATGGTAAAACTGTATTATTTAGAGATACTGTAGAAGGTTTCTGGTGAAGTGAGGAATTAAAAATGGCAAGGGAATTTGGATATCAAATATTAGAAGTTAAAAGCTGTATAATTTTGGATAAAGTGGAAGGAGTTTTTGAAGATTATGTTAATACAATATATGATAAAAATTTAAATTCCGAAAATCAAATAAATAAAATACTATTTTCCCTCACCTTTGTAATTTCTCTTCGAGAAATAATAGCCTCGCCTATTTTTTTTTTTGATAAAAAAAATTGGGCAAGAGTTAATAGGAAAATAATGTAAATTTAGATTCTAAGGGAAAATTACCTTAATATTTAGATTTTGATAATTTAAATTCTGATGAATACCTTGAATATAAAAAAACTATAAAATTTGGGAGTTGAAGGAAGAAGTAGCAAATTATTGCTCACAAGATGTGATAACATTATAGTTAATAATAGAAAAATTTAATAGGTATATTTATGATTTATTTAGAATAAATGCAAAAAATTATCCTACTATATCTTCATTATCTTTTGCTATATATAGATCAAATTTTTTAAAATCCTTTAAAATACCAATTTTAACTGGAGAATTATACAATTATATCCAAAAATCTTATACAGGAGGATCTGTTGATGTGTATAAAGGGGAAAAAGTATATAAATATGATGTCAATTCTTTGTATCCTTACATAATGTTAAATACAAGTATGCCAATAAATAATCCTACATATTGAGAAGGTGATATTTCAGAAATAGATTTAAATATATTAGGATTTATTGAAACAGAAGTAAATAAAGAATTAAATATACCTTTTCTCCTCTGTAATTTCTCGAAGAGAAATAAATGCCTCGCTTATCAGGCAAGAGTCAAACTAAAATAAAAAGTAAAAAGGGAGACCTTAGAACAATATCTCCATTAGGAGAATGGAGAGGAGTATATACAACAAATGAAATAAAAAAAGCTATGGAATTAGGATATGAATTTAAATTTATAAGGGCTTTAACTTTTCTTATGAACAAATATTTACAGAATTTGTAAATTATTTTTATGAACTCACAAAAATTAGTAGTAGAGAATCTAGTGATTATATAATAGCTAAGTATTTTTTAAATAGTTTAAGTGGAAGATTTGCCCCCCCCCTGCTAAAGCTGGGGGAACCTATTTTAGATACACATTCATTAGTTAATGATAATGAAGTAATCGATTTACAACGTAAATATAATATAAAATCTCTAACTCCTCTCTTGCCCATAGGCACCCCAATCCAATAATTATTGGATAGGGTGAGCAAAGGTTAAAAAGTTTACACTATCAATTTGATTTTTAGATATTATACTTTCATTTTTATTAAAGGTATTTTGATGTAAAATATCATGACTATTACTTAGTTCATTAAATTCATCTAATAAATAACCACCTGTACTATTTAATTGTACTGTACCATCAGAATTTTGATAGTAATTTCATAATTTAGGATTACTTACCATAGGTAATCTTATAGGATTAAATACGGAAGCAGCCAACACAGCTAAATACTCCTGTTTAATGTTAATAAATAAAGTGTTTTCAGTATTTTCATAAACATTATGTTTTACAAAAATATATTCGAATTCACTCATAATAAATTCAGTAATTAAGATTCCAAATTGGAATTGATTTTCTACAGTTATAGAATCTAATTTGGTACATATGTTTGTAACTACTTCTTTTTCTAAAACGTCTAACTTATCTAAATTTTCTTTTTTATTAAAATTATATTTAAGAAGAATAAGAAGTTCTTTACTTAAATTACTTATAAAATCTGTTTGTTTTATACCTCCACTCATCCCTATGATTCTAATTATTTTACTGAAAAGAATATTAATTAATTGATCTTGTCTTACTAGTAAGAATAAAGCTAGACCTACATGATTACCATATTCGCTTATACTTTCTTTATTTTTATTATATAATTCAAATTCTCTTAATTTATTATTTTTAATAAAGGCTTCTACCCTAGAATTAAACGCAGGAGTAGAATGCTTGAAAATTCTAGTAAGTAGCTTATAATCTGTAAGGTCTTCACCCATATTCTTAATCAAATGTAATGCATATTCCTTTTCATAACTTAAAATAAAACTTTCTAATAGAATCTGTTTTCTTTCCGCATCTATACCTTTTTCAAGTAAAATTTCTTTAGCCTTATTACCTTTGCTCAGCTAAGGTGCCTCGCAAGAGGCAAGAGTAAAGATAAGAGTTATCTGTAAAAATACTTTCTTTAGAAAAAGTCTTAACTCCAGATTTTTCTTTGTTAAATTCTGCTATTATTTTGTTTATCTTGAACAATTCATCGTGCCCCATATTATTATTAGTTAAAGTTTTTATTATAGTTTCCTTAAATTTATTATGTTGCTCATTTAAATGGTCAGAATTAAATGAAAAATCATATACTTTAGAGTAGCTATCATAGACTAAGTTTAAATTAAGTTCACTTAACCTTTACCTAGTTATTTGATTATTTATCTGCCATACTTTTATGGTCTTATTTCAACCTACTCTGTCCTTGTAGAGTAGGTAGTATAGTATTGTATTATTATTAATCTCTTTATCTTAATTTCTTATTATTAATTTCTTATTATTAATTTCTTATTATTAATTTCTTAATCAATAACTCTATAACTATTAATTGTATTTATTACTGACCACTAATAGTGGTAACTCGTTGCCTCGCAAGAGGCAAGAGGGTGTGGTGTAGGTGGTAGGGGTAATATAAATTAATATAGTTCTATAATTAGTATGGTAATTGGTTTAGTCTGTTGGAGTAGGTGGTAGGGGTTCTATTAATAAATTGTATTAGTTGTAGCTTCATTTATGAAGCGTCTACCTACAAATACCGTAAGGTCAACCTACTCTCTCTTCGTTCACGCCTCCCCTTGTACTAGCTTCATTTATAAAGCATCCCATTTATCTACTTAACCACCCCCTAATTTAAATTAAATAACTAAAGCTGGGGGGTGGTATAGGGTGGAAATAAATTATTTATATTGGTTTTAGTTTGGTATGTTGTATTTATTTGTGAAGTGGAGGTTGTTTGGGTCTAATATAATTATATAATGTTAGATAGGTATTTGGTTTAGGTTTTGTAGTAGGTTAAATATCCTAATGTAAATATTTGGTTAATGTATGTGGTGGAGGTTTATAGTAGGGGGTGGAAATAAATTTACTTAATTAGGTTAGAGTTAGTATAAAAACAGAACATTATAGTTCTATTTAATTTAATCGGTATTTGGTTTAGGTTTAGGTTGTGGTTGTGGTCTCCCCCAACCATGGGGTTGGTAGGTGATTTATCAAAGATAAATAAAAGCTTTTCTCGCAACTAACCCCTAAGTGGTAACTCGCAGGCTCTTTCCCACGAAATGTGGGATGGAGGCAAGAGAAGCAAGAGAAGTATTATTATTAATTATTATTAATTATTATTAATTATTATTAATCTCTTTAAGTATTAAATTCTACCAAATTAATGACCGTAAGGTCCATTAAGTTAACTTAATTTAAGAATTAAGTGAACGTACTATCCCTAATTCTACCCTAATAAATAGGAATCTTTAGATGTACCAGCTTCATTTGGAAATTGATTTCAATTACAAATATGAAGCGTACCTATGTTTACCTAATTTTATTTATTTAAATTAAATAACTTATGCAACCTAACAGGGAGCAACTTTCTCTCCTCTTGAGGTAAATTAGCTACAAAAGTCGGAGAGCAAAAGCGTGGATGGGTAGCCCTCAAATACCGTAAGGTCAACCTACTCTCTCTCTGTTAACACCTTCCACCCAACCATGGGGTTGGTAGGTTATTTATCGTAGATAAATTGAAGTAAGTTGCTATAGAGTAAGTTTATTTAGATAAAATAAGTAAGTAAATTATATTACTGAGTTCATTTAAATAAATTAACTAACTCGTTGCCTCGCCTACTCTTGCCTGATTTTTTTTTTTACAAAAAAAAAATAAGCGAGGCGGCGAGCAAAGGAGGGCAAGAGGGAGGAATAAATAATATAAAATAAGCAGACATTGAGCAGTAAAGGAATCGAACCTTTTATGGCTTTTAACCAATTCTTTTACAGAGAACCACCATTACCAATCGGATCACCTGCCCTCTTTTATTTTACCTAACTTACACCTACACTTATTCCCTCTACCTTACTGACCTCTAATTGACTTTTGCTCTTTCTCAACTCTTGCCTGATAAGCTAGAGTAATTTTATTAATCTAAATAAACTAAGTTGCAAGAGGTAAGAGAAATCACTCTTATTTATCTAAATTAACTCAGTAATTTAACAACTTTACTTTAATTTTACCTGACCACTTAATAGTTAGGTATAAATAATACCCCTTATCCACCCAACTTATTTTAAATAATTTAATTTAGGTAGAATTACTCTTGCCTGATTTTGTTTTTGTAAAGCGACTAGTAAGCACTAAGCCAAAAATTTGGTAAGTGGTCAGTAGGTTTAAACCCACCCTCTGCTCTTGAATTCGCAGAAGCAAGAGAAAAAAAGGGGGGGGGGGGGTTTAACTATATTTTAATATCCAGCGGCACTTTCCAGTACAGCTACCTTGCTATGACTTTTGAGATGTCATTCAGAAGGGTTAATCGATAATTTAAAAATGTGAGTAAAAAGTTAAAAGTTCTAATATAATAAATAAGTTTAACGACCAGCTAATCAACCCTACCTTACTCTTACTAATTTAATTCTCCAACTAATTAGAGATTACTTTAGTAATAGTATAAACAGATAGAGCAAATAAACCTAAATACTCTAACCAAAATTAAATCGGCAATTTCCCCCAAACCGAACTCCTCCCCAGCGACAGACAGTTAGTTCATCACGGATTCTATCTTCACCGTTGCGTTACTAATCAACGATTACTCGAAATTCCTTCTTCATGTTGCCGAGTTCCAGGCAACAATCCGTTAAAAAATAATAAAATTAATTTTCTTTAATGATTAGCTATTCCTTCCTATGCTTCTAGCATTTATGGCTAGAGATAATAGTTTAGCATCATTTTGTATAAATTATTGTGGCACGTCTATAGCCCAGTTCATAAGGGCCATAACGACTTGTCTTAGCCCCAACTTAATAAATGTATTATTAAGAAATAGTTAAGTCTAAATTAACTACAGGGATTTCGTCCGTTAGTGGAGTTAACCTCACTTTTCACAATACGGACTGACGACAGCCATGCAACACCTGTAAACGAATTTCTTTCAGTATATATATACTACATACTGTGAAATTACACATTCTAGTCTTTATCTTTAACCCACCACTTACCTTTATAACCATTACATATTTAATTAAACTGTTTAATTAATGCAAGAGGGTTATAAGGGTAATAACTAAAATTAATAATTAAGTAAGAAAAAGATAAAGAGAAAATGGATATGCAAGAACTGGTAAGATTTTACGCGTGATTACGTATTAAATAACATGCTTCACTTCGTTTGCTCCGAGACCGACTAATTTTTTTGGTTTCAGTTTTGCAACCGTACTCTCAAGGCGGAATGGTTAACGCGTTAACATCGTTACTAACATCTAGTGCTAATAACTTCCATTCATCGTTGACGGTGAGAGGTAACTGGGTATCTAATCCTATTCCTTATTCTCACTTTCGTACCTGAGCGTCAATCATTCTTAGATAAAAGCTTTCGCCATTAGTATTCTACTTAGTATCTACGGATATTACCCCTACACTTAAGCATTCTTTGGTTTATCTTATTTATGATTCTAGCTAATATTCTCCCTATTTTAGACCTAATTAAAGTTTTAATGATATAATACTATTATATTTATATTCATTAAGGCTTATTTAAAATAGGAAATTAAAAGCTGCCTGCTTACCCTTTACGCCTGTTTAAGACGACTAACGTTCGCGTTTCTGGTGTTACCGAGTCTTCTGGCACCAGTAATTTAGACAACACTTATAGTAAGGTTTTATCATTATTTATCCCTTACGTTATCACAATAAGCACGATTAAGTAATTTTGTGATTTCAGTTAGCTAGTTCACTCTTTAGAGCATTGACTAAGATTCTTGACTGCAGATTGCGGAATGCAATTTGGGGATTTTCATTCCCAATGTGGCCACTTCTTCCTTCAAATATGGCTATTGATCGTAGGCTTGTTAGGCTTTTACCCTGCCAACTACCTTTTAAACAAAATAAATCAACTCTTATAGTACCCTAAGGGCTTTCGTAATAACTAAGCTAAGTTATCATAATCTAAACATTTTTAGTATTTTGAGATTATTATCCTCCATTTGAGAGGGCTATAAAAGTTTTAATTTACCATTACTCACCTGTACACCTTATTTATTTTTAAATAATGATTTGCATGTCTTAAAACTACTGAAAAACGTTCAATCAGAACCAAAATTAAATTCCTACGTATTTTTTTATCTACCTTCAACTTTGATACTCCTACATTAGTTAATTTAAATTAATGAACTAACTCTAGCTTATAAGGCAAGAGGGGAAAGAGATTTATTTAGTCTCTTGCCAATAAGCGAGGCTATTATTTCTCGAAGAGAAATTACAAAGGTGATGATAAATGTATTTTATTTGTTTTCACTTTAACAATTTTTATTTTATATACTTTTATTTTTTTTTACTTACAACTTACAACTTAAGATTTACAATTACTTATTTTAATTTTAACTCTTGCCTTATAAGTTACACCATAGGTCCACCTACGGAGGAGGCTATTATTTTTATATTAAAATTTACCTAACTACCTTCCCTATGCACCCTTACCCCCTCTTGCCTACATCCCACATTTCGTGGGTAGAAGGTTATTATTTTACTCTTGCTTCTGCGAATTAAAGAGTTACCACTAACCACAAAATTTGGTAAGTGGTCAGTAATAAATAACCTACCAAACCAATGGTTTGGTTGGGTGGGTTAGGGGGGGTTAGTCGTAATGACTTATTATTTTATTGCCCTATTCGGGTCCGCCGAACTGATTACAAGATTCCAATAAATTTTGGTACCCTTCAAATAGAGATTTTAGCTCACCTTCACTTTTTTTTATTTCACTAGTACTTACTGGATTTGAATTATTTAAAGCATTTATTATACTAGTACCCCTTCTTTTTAAATCTATAGCTGAGAGTTCGGATTGAACACTATTGTTAGGTGTTTTGTTACTTAATATATTATTCACCTTAGAATTAAGACTATCTTTTAATCTAGAGACTTCATAGTCTTTTATTTGACTATTAAGGTAATCAGAATTATTAGAATTATTTAGGGCTGTACCTTGGGGTGTAAAGATAGCATCGACGGGTTTCTTGGCTCTCTCTTCTAGTAATAGACTTACCGCGGGTGCTCCACTAAAGCTAAATAAATTTTTTAAATTTGACCTTATAAATTTTAATTTGAAGTTTAAGATATTAGATATAATACAAACAGGTAAATATATAAAGAACAGTTTACCTAAAAGAATTCAAACTCTAAGTGAATAAACTATAATAATAAGAAATACCTTAACTATTTGGTATATTAAATTAACAGCCTCTAGCCAAGAGGTAGATATTTTAATGTAAATTGAAATAGTTAATATTATAAATATTAAGTACAAAATACCTATTAAATAAGTCTTGATTGAATTTAATCAATAATATTTCATAGAAGTTTACTTGATTTTACTTTTACTCCCCCCCTGGTTACTAATGTTAGTCTTACTACTTTTAGTTTTTTAGCTGATCTTTATTTTACCTCTTGCCTCCTTTCCACCTTTAGGAGGCCTACTTCCTACTTCCTACTCTTGCTTCTCTTGCCTGATAACCTAGAGTTAGTTAATTTTTCTAATTGAACTCAGTAATATTTTACCCCTAATTTTATTTAACCTTTGCTCACCCTATCCAATAATTATTGGATTGGGGTGCCTCGCCTAAGGGCAAGAGTAGGACTGGTCTCTTGCTTCTCTTGCCTACTAACTTTATTTAAATATATTAACTCAGTAATATTACAAATATTATTTCAGCCTTTGCTCCCTGTTAGGTTGCAAAAGCAAGGGTATATGAAACTAATTAAACTAACATCGTTAAATTTATATAAAACTAAAAGGCTTAAAAGTAAGCATGCTAAAGTCATCCTGCCTTAATCTCTACCTTATATTATTTCCCTACTTAATTTACCCTAATTTAATTTATTTAAATTTAATAACTTTTGCCTCCTATATTGTCTAATTAGTGATGCTATAGTAACCACTAAAAAGGGTTTGAGAGGCTATTAATTATCTCCGAGTAATCACCCTTAATCTCTTGCCTTATAAGCTAGAGTTAGTTAATTTAAATAAATTAAATTAGACCTACGGTATTATTTAAATAAATAAAGGTGGGGATTATAATATAAAAATATAAGATATAGAGTTAAGACCACATTTTCTAGGTTAAACCTACTTTCTAACTTTTCAACTTTATTTCTACTTTGTCCTATATGGCTCAACTTTTGTTGATTTACACCTTATGCTTCTACTTTTTACTTTTAGTTTTACTCTTAAACCTACCCTTTGCTCTAAAAAAAAATATAAGTAATCGTAAAGGTTATTTATTTTATCCTCTTGCCCTCTTGCCTGATAAAGAGTTACCCCTTATGGCTCAGTAATTAAAAAAATAAGCGATTGCAAAGTAAAAAATGGGTAATTATATTAAATTAGGTAAGGAGAAAGATAATAGTTAAAGGGGAAAGTTATTTAGTAAGGATAAAAGAGGTAAAAGTTAATTATGTAATTACAATTTAGTAGATAATACAAGAAAAAGCAATGGAAAGATTTATTGTCTCACATTTTATTTTGCGAATGCGCAATCAAGAGCAAAAGACCAGACCTAAATTTAATATTAATTAAATAAGGCAGGTGTTAGATTATAGTCCACCTCCCTACTTACATTAACCCTTGCTTTTGCAACCTAACAGGGAGCAAAGGATAATGATAATGTAATATAAGATCTAATCAATCACTCCACTTACCTAATTTTATTAAAATAAATGAAATAAATTTTGCAAAGTGAGTTACCACTATAAGTGGTCAGTAAGTGGAACCGTAGGTGAGGTAATTCTAGCCTAATTGCAAGAGAAAAGCGAATCTTTCTTTTATTTCAGTAAAGGAGAAAGAATAACAAAAGGTAAGTTTTACCACTTTAACTGAGTTAATTTATCTAAATAAAGTTACTCGTCACCTCTAACCCTAATTAATTTAATTTAAATTAGGGGTTAGGTTAAGGAAATAAAATTTAAGTAATAAGAACACTTACCCCGATAGGGGTAAGTCTAAATAGAAGACAGAACAACCTACTTACTCTTGTCTTAAATCCTTTGCAATCGCAAAATTAATTTAATTTAGATAACTTAAATTAGGTTAAAAAAGTTTTGCTTAAAGTTTAGCATAAATAAATGTAAAACTAGGACAAGTTGTACCTCTAATCTTTTAATAGTTAATATATTTAGTGGTAAGGCTTAATAATAAACATACTCTCCGATATGACTGGTCTCTTGCCTTATAATCGAGCGAGTTAGTTTATTAATCTAAATTAACTCAGTAAAACTAAAAAAAGTAAGTGCCCCCTAATTTAATTTAAATAACTAAAGCTGGGGGGTGGGCTAGAGGTTATTTAGTAGGAAAATTTATATTTAAAACATATGACAAATTTATATACATATATATTAGGTTTTGGTTTATTATTATCAAGTATTTTATCTATTTCAAGTACAAATCCTGTAATATCAGTAATTTTTTTAATAAGTACTTTTGTATGTTCAGCTGGATATTTAATATTATTAGGTGTAAAATTTATAGGTATTTCTTATATTGTAATATATGTAGGAGCAATAGCAGTATTATTTTTATTTGTAATAATGATGATAAATATTAATATTACAGATATAATAGAAACTGGATATAATTATACTAAAAATTTTCCTTTATCAATAATTATTATTAGTTTATTTATTTTTATATTTAAAGACATATTATATGTAATATTTTATGGTTTTGAACCTATACCTTCACTTAATAGTTTTCCTTTAAATTGAGATTTTAATTTATATAATTTAACTTATTTTAATCATTTAAATTTAGACTATAGTTTATTATATAATTTAACTTATTCTGATTTAATTTTTACTAATTTTGAACAAATACAAATATTAGGACATAATTTATATACTTATGGTGCTATTTTATTAATTATTTTAAGTATTATTTTATTATTAGCTATGTTAGCTGCTATTATTATATCTAAAGAAAATAATAATAAAATCTAATTTATTTATCTTAGCTCTTAGGTAAATAGGACCCAATCCTTCTACTGTCTCTTGCCCACTGACCACTTACCCAAAATTTGGGTTAGTGGTAACTCGTCGCCTCGCCTAAGGGCAAGAGTAGGCGAGGCTATGATTTTTTTATAAAAAATAACAAGGGCAGGAAGTAAATTACTAATTAACCCCCCCCCCTCCAACCTCTAAAAGAAGGTGGATAACTAATTTAAAGTTAAATAAATTAAATTAGGCTGATTAATCTAAGATAAATAAATTTATCACAAATGTGTTCATTTAGATTAATAAACTAACTCTAGGTTATGAGGCAAGGGAAGCAAGAGGTGGTGGTAATTAAACATAAAATAAATTTAAGGTATTGAATGTTATATAAGTATATAAATTACTTGAACCTTTACCTAAGGTAAATCTAGGGTTTATCTACTCCATCCCGCTCTAACTAAGTTAATTAATCTAAGTTAACTAAATCATAGTTTAAAAGAGGTGTTAGGAGTAAATAGATAAATTAAAATTAAGGTAAGTTCTATTATATGTTATACACTATAAGTTATAAACTTCTTTAACTATGTTAGCAGCAGCAAAATACATAGGAGCAGGATTAGCATGTTCAGGATTAATAGGAGCTGGAGCTGGAATAGGTACAGTATTTGGTTCATTAATTTTAGCAACAGCTAGAAATCCTCAATTAAGAGGACAATTATTCACTTATGCAATTTTAGGATTTGCTTTAGCAGAAGCAACTGGATTATTTGCATTAATGATGGCTTTCTTATTATTATATTCATAATAAGTCTAATAATTAATTTATTTAATGTCTAAAAGACAACCCCCCCCCCCCTAACAACAATGGGTTGGCCCTTAGCTTTTATAATCACCAACCCCATACCAAACTAAAGTTTGGTTGAGGGATGACAGATTGAAAGTAGGGAGGTTAATGAAGGAAGACCTACGGTGTTATGTAAGATTAAAGGTATAAAAACACAAAATCAGGCAAGAGATAAGCGAGGCGATTATAATAATAATAATCATTACCACTAAACTACCAACAAATTTGTTGGACTCTTGCCCTTAAGCGAGTCTATTATTTTTTTATAAATTTACAAAGGTGGAGAGGTAAGTGGTCGGGAGGGATTGGGTGCAGGTGATTATTAGTGGAAATAAGTTTAGGAAACACATAGTTATATATAAATAAAATATTAAATAAGATTAGCCTCGGTTGCTTAGTGGTCAAAGCGTTATTCTGAAGATATAAATATGGGAGTTCAATTCTCTCCCGAGGCATTTTATAGATTTACTTTTCCCCACTCCTCTTGCCCTCTTGCTATTAGGTATTGAATTAATTTATTAATCTTAACTAACTCAGTAATAATTTACACAAAAATAACAAAGGGTAAAAGGTAAGAAGTTTATATATAAATAAATTAAAAATAATAATATTTATATACCTTCTTCCCCCTAAGGGGGGTGATTTTTAAGAAAAATAACAGACTCGCAAGAGGCAAGAGAATATCTTAATTTCATATTAATATCTATAAATCATGTTAATTGAAAAAATTAAGTTTAAATGAAATATATTCTATTATAATTATAGGTGGTCTAACTTAATCTTAATAAATATGGTTAAAATAATATTTAACCTTTCCCCTATTGCCTCCTCTAACCACTTGCAATTTTTGTGTTTTTGCCTCCTCTTGCGATAGAATTACTTTATTTAGATAAATGAACTAAGTAAGTAGAAGGGTAAATGGATTAGGAAAGAAGTATTTAGTTATAAATGGTTAATATATGGCTTTTATTTAGTTATAAATGGTTAATATAGCTTACTATACTTTACCGTACTAAATTACTAAGTATTAATCACTTCCTCCATACCTTTTCTCTTTTTCTCGGAACAAGGGGTTGTAGGTGATTTATCAAAAATAAATAACATCCTACCCCTTAAGGGGTAGGGAAAGAGAAGCAAGAGTCCACCTACTTACATTTATTAGAAGTTAACTATTATTTAGGATAAGTAATACCTTTACCTAACCTTTGCTCAGCTAGGGTGCCTCGCCTACTCTTGCCCTTAAGCGAGGCGACGAGTTACCACTAACCCAAAATTTGGGTAAGTGGTCAGTGGGCAAGAGATAAGTTGGTAGTTGAATAATCTCCGATAAATAAATTTCTTGCAAAAACCTAGAGAAGGTAAGGTTGGTAAGAATTATTTAATTTAGGATAAAATAGGTAGTAAGTATTATTTATATTATTATATATTTATGTATTATAAACTATATATTATGGTTTTATATTCTCTTTATTATTTATATTTTGTAATAATATATTAGTATAAAGTGTATTATTTATATTCTCTTTATCTATTTATATTACTTAATAATATTACTTATTCTTATTTATTTACTATAATTCTTAATTGTTTACTTATATTAGTATATATCTGTTTTCCTTATATTTTAAATATATTTTATATTATTTATAATTAATTTAATTAAGTTATTGAATATATTATATAATTATTTATTATAATATATAATATTTAAATAGAATATTATCTATATAGAGATTATTTACAAAATATTAATATTATAGTATCTACCTAAGCCTAAGTTTTAGTTATTTATTAAGTTAGAGCAATAGGTAAGGTATCTTTTATCATTAATTATTTTTCCTCTTGCCTCCAATCCACTATTACCCTTGCTTTTTCTTCCTAAGCAAGATCAAACACTAAGAGTGTAAAAGACTTAGGGAGGAGTTACCCTGTAAGATTAAGGCAATAAATCTAAGGAAATGGGCTGATTTATTATACTGAGTTCATTTAAATAAATTAACTAACTCGTCGCCTCGCCTATTTTTTTTTGGTAATTGGGCAAGAGGATAAATAAATTTATCGCAAGCCAAGAGAACCTAGAGACTTTCAGTCTAAGTAGATTCACAAGAGCATTAGTTTAAATAAGAGAATTAGCAAAAGATTAATGTGAACTATAGTGTTATCTTATGAAACTAAATAAAAGGAAAATAAGAACTAAAAGTAGTTAGAATAATAAAAGATAATAAATATAAGAAACACCCATGATTTTTAAGAAAAATAACAGATCCATCCCACTATTACTTAGTTCATAAATCTTAATTAATTAATTAATAGTTTAAAAGAGGAGGTATATAAGCAAGAGTTAAATAGGAAATTTGTTAGAGTGGTTTAATAAGTTCGTCTTGAAAACGAATGCTGCTTAAAACCAGCCGTAGGTTCGAATCCTACAGTTTCCGTTACTACTTTAACACTACCTTATGAATCATAAGTTATACCTTTTCCTGTTTTACTTATTTTTTTTATTCTCACCTGACCACTTACCAAAACAAGAATGTTAATCAACTCCCCAATAGTTAGTTTCATTATAAATCAAGTGAGAGATAGGGCTAGTTGTATCATTTTAGATAAACTAATTACTTAGTTTTAATTAAATATAAAGTAAGTAGTTAGTATCATTATGGATAAAGTAAGTAGTTAGTATCATTATGGATAAAGTAAGGCAAAAGGAGAAATATTCTACAGATAGATTTATAATACTAATCTTTAAGTGTTTATAAATAAGCTATTATGTATAACTTAAACCAGTAATTAACTATTAATTATAGTATTTGTATTAATACCTTACCTAATTTATTTATCTAAATTAATTAACTCTTGAGACCTAATCTCTCACTTTACCCACCTACGCTACCCTAGGCCCACCTTCAACTTAAATAAAATTTAACTAGGGAACAAGGGGGGATAAAGGTTAGGTTAAACTAAAGTAGAAAGTAGTATTTATTACCACTAATTATATAATGTATAAAATATTATATTTTATATAATAGATCCAATCAACCTAATTTTAACTACTTTAACTAGAAGAGATAAAAACAAATTTGTACTCTTGAGTACCTCTTATTAATATATAAAAATATACCTACTTATTTATAATATTAAGTTACTACATCTAACTTTTCCTATTATACTTATTTAATTTGTTAAATTAAACCTGTACTTAGAAGTGGGGAGGTTAAAGTAGGCATGGTAAAATTATTGGTTAATGGATGTTTAATATAAAATATAAAACAATATAGGAGGAAAATAAAAATATTAGGATTACTAATTAAATATTTGTACCCTAATGATTTATCTCCAAT